>Ga0307516_10006866_pt1 | contig 13260 bp, 9 predicted proteins | sample 19_EM_MG_FD_203310 | JGI IMG/M metagenome (GOLD analysis project Ga0307516, IMG submission 203310) | Populus trichocarpa ectomycorrhiza microbial communities from riparian zone in the Pacific Northwest, United States - 19_EM | ecosystem: Host-associated > Plants > Roots > Unclassified | place... | reverse complement strand
ACGATATAAAACAAGACTCACTTCTTTATTATACAAAAGAGAGCGTTAATCTAGTTCCTAAAAGTTCATGGGATAGTTTTATTAAAAAATTGAAAGATCATCAAATTCTGACCTTGCCCGATCAGGATAAGTTAATCGGGTATGATCACCCGCATGACGGAGGGAGCGTAGAATTTGAAATTTCATCCAAATATGTATATAGATTATATTCTTACCATGCGCCTGGTGTTAACCTACACTTTCCGGAAGCAAAGAATGTAGAAGCTATTTTAGATCTTATAAAACAAGAATTTGGCGTTAAGTTAATCTATAACCTGTAATTATTTGCCTTTGCCGCCAACATGGCTCCTATACAACAATCTCAACAGGCTGGGCAGTACGATCAGCAGCAAGGGCAGCGCGATGATAAATCCCCCGATCACGGCGATCGCCAGGGGCTGATGCAATTGGGCGCCGGTGCCTATCCCCAGGGCCAGCGGCAGCAGGGCGATAATGGCGCCAAGGGCGGTCATCAGTTTGGGCCGGAGCCGCGTCGAAATGGCATAGATCACGGCTTTATCCACGGACATCGTATGCAGGCTGTCGCGGAACTGCAGGAAAGTGAAGATGGCATTCTCACCGATGATGCCTACGATCATGATCAGGCCGGTGTAGCTGCCGACATTCAGCGGCGTATGGGTCAGATAGAGCGCCAGGTAGCTTCCCGAGATGCCCAGTACGGCCACCAGCAGGATCACCAGGGCTACGGAGAATTTCCGGTAGAGGAAAAGGATCACCCCAAATACCAGCAGGCTGGCTGTGATCAGGATCGTCAATAATTCGCCGAAGGATTGCTGCTGTTCCGCATAAGCGCCGCCATATTCAATATGGAATCCTTTTGGCAAAATAATATGGGCGCCGACGGTCGCGCTGATATCCCTCATGACACTGCCCAGGTCGCGCCCTTCCAGCCGCGAAGTGACGACCCCCATCGACTGAAGGTTCTCCCGCTGGATCTCCGCATCACCCCCTCTTATAGAAATATGGGCCAGGTCGGTGATCGGTCTCAATTTACCAGATGGCAGGAAGATTTGAAGCTGGTTCAGCCCTACTGTACTACGGGTACGGCTACCGGGGTAGACCATGCGAAGATTAGTCAACTGCTCTTTTTCCGGCAAGGTCCCTACGATCGTACCTTCCAGGGAGGTTTGTACCTGGCTTTGCAGGTTGGCCGGCGTCAGCCCGAATTGCGACAATCGTTCATAATCCGGCTCGATGCTGAGGGAAGGGCCCGCAATGACAACGCCGTCGAATACATCCGCCGTTCCTTCTACTTTTGCCACTAATTCAGACACCTGTTTGGACAGGTCGCGGAGTGTTTGGGGGTTGTCGCCAAAGATCTTGATCTCCACCGGCTGTACCGAGGTCATCAGATCGCCCAGCATATCCCCGATGACCTGTCCGAAATCGATCCGCAGGGCGGGCTGTGTCGCTTCGACCTGTTTACGGATATCCGTGATCACTTCTTCGGTAGATTTGGTACGATCTGTTCTCAACTGTATCAGGTAGTCCCCCTTGTTAGGCTCCGTGATAAAAAATCCCATCTCCGTCCCCGTCCTCCGTGAATAAGCCTGCACTTCCGGGACTTTTACAATGATCTTTTCCACTTCCTTCAGCATCCGGTCCGTCTCTTCCAGGGTGGTGCCGGGCGGTGAATTATAGTCCAGTACGATGCTGCCTTCATCCATTTCCGGCAGAAAGCCCGTCTCCAGTTGCGGAAGAATATAGTACACCGATACCGCCAATCCTGCCATGAACAGGATGCTTAGCCAGGGCCGCAGGATAAAAAAGGATACCCAGCGTTGATCTTTCGGATGGTGAGGCTTATGCGGCTTTCGGGGCTTCCTGCCCGGGGTCAGTAAGAGATAGACAACGGGCAACCCGATCCAGGTAACGAAGAAAGAGCTCACCAGGGTAATGATCATGGTATTGGTCAATACCTTAAAATAAGCGCCCGCCACCCCGCTCATGAGTATGAAGGGAACAAAAATGACAATCGTGCTGATGGAGGATCCCAGCATAGCCGGAAAAAGATAATTGATCGCCTTTTGCACCAGTGTCGTGGAGGGCTCCTCCGGATGCTCTTCATGCGTACGATGGATCTGTTCGACGACTACGATAGCATCATCGATAATGAGACCAATAGCAGCCGCAATAGCGCCCAGGGTCATAATATTGAAAGTATACCCGATGGCGTATAAAATGATCAGGGTAAGAAAAAGCGTAACGGGGATGGTGATGAGGATCGTCGCACTGGCTTTCAGCGAACGCAGGAAAATGATCGCCACGACAATGGCCAGGGCCAGCCCGATCCAAAGGCTATCGGTGACGCTTTTTACCGAGGTATTCACAAAATCCGCCTGGATATAATAAGGCTCGATCGTAACGCCTTTGGGAAGAATGGCCTTCAATGCAGCGACCTTTTGCTCCATGGCCTTCGAAAGACTGACAAGATTGGCATTCGGCTGTTTGATCACGGCAATGAGCAGGGCTTCTTTTCCATTGGCGTTGATCCTCGTATATTCCACTGCTTCCTTTACATCAATAGCGGCGATCTCTTTCAGCGTGATGATCCTTCTTCCCGTGTTCTTGATGACGATATTGCCGATCTCTTCCTTATTGTGTACGGTGGCATCCGTAACGGTGAGATAGAGGAAGCGATAGTCGGACAGGTAGCCGTTGGATTGAACAAAACCCGTCTGGCCCATGGTCGTATTCACTTGGTCCGGGGTAATGGAAAGCGTGCTCATCTTCTGCGCGTCCAGCGTAAGCCAGTACTCTTTCGTCTTTCCACCGATCACCCTCACTTCGGACACCCCGCTCACCTGCGAAAGAAAGGGCTTGATGGTATAGTTGGCCAGCATTCTCAATTCAATGGGAGACAGGTCGTGAGTTTCCAGGGTGTAGCCCATGACCGGCAGGATAGAAGGATTCATTTTCTCCACGGTAATCTGCGTCCCGGGAGGAAGATTGCTTTTTATCTCGTTGATCTTCGATTCGATGCGCTGCTGGCTAAGATCGATGTCCGCTTTCCAGTCCATGAAGGCCGAGATCTCACAACTGCCCCGGCTGGTGGTACTCCGGACATAGAGGAGGTCCGGCACCTGTTTGACCGCGATCTCCAGGGGCTTGGTCACAGTGACCATCATCTTACTGACGGGCTGCAGACCGGCATCGGCAATGATCTTTATTTTGGGGAAGGTGATCTCCGGGAACAGGGAAGTCTGGAGTTTGCTATATACAAACATCCCTCCCAGGATGACGAGCACCAGGGTAACCGTGAGCGGATTCTTATAGGCGACAAAAAAGTTCTTCATATTAATCCTGGGTTGTTACGTTGACCTTTGCCGTGTCCGGAAGGCCATAATTACCGGTGATCACTATACGATCAGAGGGCGAGAAAAGGGGTGAAAGGATCTCTACCCGATCCTTTGTCTCGATGCCTTTCTTAATGGCGACTTTTACGGCCGTGACGCTATCGATCAGTTTCATGACCCAGAAGTCGTTTTCCAGATCGTTGGTCAATACGGCGGCTTTCGGCACCGATTGGGCGCTGTTACGGGCTGTTTTCAGGACGCGAACCCTGGCAACGAGGTTCTCGGGGATCGCATGATCGAGCGTTACGTGAACAACCACATTTTGCGTTTGGGAAACAGAATCCACCGTAGGCATCACCTGTCCGATCCGGCCGGTAAGCCGCTCTCCATCGGGCAGCACCAGCACGACCGTTCCTTTATTCAGGACAGTAGGTCTTAGTTCATAGGGAAGGTCGAGCAGGAATACGAAACTGTTCCGGTCGCTGATGACGGCTAATTGTTCACCATCCTGTACATAATCCCCTGATTGATGATTGAGCTGGGTGATGTATCCATGCTGGTTGGCCCTGATCTGGTTGATCCCCGAGAATTTCAGGGAGGAGTCCAATATACGGATGGAATTTCCAATGGTCTGGGCTTCCTTGGTCTTCAGGGTGAACAGGGGCTGCCCTATTTCCACGGACTTGCCGGGATAGACATCCGAAGATTGGAGGTAGCCGTTGGCGTTTGCCTTTACATAGCTTTTCTGGAGAAAGGCGGAAACGGCATTCAGTTCGATACTATCGCTCAGCAGCCCCTGGCTGACCGAGGCTACGGTAACAGGTGTGCGAGCGTCTGCGGCATCGGCGGTCGTATCCGCTTTTTCCGCGGAAGCTGAGTCTTTACCGCCTGCCTTGTCTTTTCCCCCCTGACCGCAGGAAAAAAGAAAAAAGCCCAGCGGCAGCAAAATGCCCGTCAGGATCCGGATACGGGGTTTGAGGAGGAAGGTATTCATCGATTCCAATAATTAATTTGATTAATGATCTGCAGGCGGGTGATATTGTTTTGTGTGAGCAGGTTTTTCGCATTGAGGTAATTGCTGAGCGCCAGGATATAGTCGGCTATTTTCGCATCACCGGTGCCTAACAATTTACCATTTACCGTGATCAGGGTCTCGGAATAGCGTAGCTGATCGTTGATCTGCCCGATCAGTTCCTCCGTTGCGCGCAGTTGCTGCGATAATTGGGCGATCTGTTGCCGGTACTGACTCGTAAAAAAGGTCTGATAGCCCTGGCGGGTGCGTTCGGCGATCTCCAGTTTGCTAACTTGCATTTTCCGCTGATGCCCGTCATAAATGGGCAGATTCAGGCTGAACCCAAAACTGGTACCGAAGTTCTTATAAGCCTGGTAGGTCAGGGTGGAAGAAAAGCCGCCATCCGCAAACACGCTAAATTTTGGCTTATAGTTAAAGTCGATCAGGGCCCGGCTATTTTTCAGTTTGAGACTATCGAGCTGGTATTGTTTAAAAAAAACGGAACCCGCGGGATCGGGCAGGGATTGCAGGTGAATGTCCGGGTCCCGGAGGGAGCCGGCGGAAGTATCCGTGATGCCGCATAAATAATTGAGGGTGCCGTAGTCATTCCGGAATTGGATCTCCAATTGCCGGAGCTGGAGGGCCTGTTGCTTCATGGTTACCAGGAAAGCAAGGTAATCCGTCTGCCGGTAGACATTCCTTTCGGCAAGGTCTTTCAACAGGCTGTCTTCCTTTTGCAGGAGCGCATAGATATCCCTGTTAAAACTCAACTGCTGCAATTCCCCGTAAGTGATAATATATTGGGAGGTCACGCTCCTTTTCAGCTCCTGTTCGGAGATCTTCGAAGTATTGCTGAGGCTCTTGCCCTGAAGGCTGATCGTCTCAAACTGTGCATCCAAACGCCGCTTACCCGCAAAGGTCTTATTGACGCCTACCAGGGTGCTGAAATTGCCGCCATTGCTGATGGCATTGTCGTATCCATAACCGCCGATCACCGGAGCGTAGGTGTTGACGCTGCTGCCTGTCACCTGGGGCCGGTAGCTGGCCCGGATGAGTTCGCTGTCTACCTGGCCGGATAACACCTGTCCCTGGTAATCTTTTAGCAGAGGGCTGTTCTGCAAAGCCTGCTGCAGAAAAAAGTCCAGGCTCTTCTCCTGCGCGAATGCGGGCCGGATCAGGAACAACAGGATAAAAAGGAAAAGGACCTTATTCATACCCGCAAACCTAGAAGGTTATTTTGGGGAAATTCTGAAGAAAAATCCGGCCACCTTCCACCCCACTCCGGATCGATTATTTGAATTTTGCAAACAATGGATTGATCGTTGTAACAAGAGGGACTGCATCCTGCTCTACCTTTGCTTCATCAAATAAAATCAAACAAAATGGGAACAAAGAACAAAATCGCCCTGATCACCGGCGGGAGCCGCGGACTGGGCAAAGACATGGCGCTCAGACTCGCCCAAAAGGGAATACAGGTGATCCTGACCTATAACACAAAAAAAGAAGAGGCCCTGGCCGTGGTAGCTGAAATAGAAAAGGCGGGCGCGAAAGGCCTGGCCTTGCAATTGGACACTTCGAACGTCAAAGGATTCGATGCCTTTTCCGGGGAAGTGAAGAGCGCTCTGAAAAACACCTTCGGTGCGGAGCGATTCGATTTCCTGGTCAACAATGCCGGAGTCGGCGCATATGCAGCTTTTGCCGAGACGACGGAGGAGCAATTCGACTTTTTGATGAACATTCATTTTAAAGGCGTGTACTTTCTCACGCAAAAAGCGCTCCCCCTGATCGCCGATGGCGGCCGGATCATCAACCTGTCTACGGGGCTGGCGCGTTTTAGCTTTCCCGGTTATTCCGCCTATGCATCTATGAAAGGGGCCATCGAAGTGCTGACCCGCTATATGGCCAAGGAACTGGGATCAAGAGGCATTGCCGTCAACACCGTGGCGCCCGGCGCCATCGAAACGGATTTCGGCGGAGGAGCGGTCCGGGACAATCCGGAGATCAATAAAACCATTGCAGGCATTACGGCACTGGGCCGCGTGGGGCTTCCGGGGGATATTGGCGGCGTCGTGGCCTTCTTATGTACGGAAGATGCCGGGTGGGTCAATGCTCAACGCATCGAAGTTTCGGGTGGTCAGGGCATCTGATAAAAAGAAGCTAAGCGGATATGAATAATATGAAGAGGTTCCCTGAATGAATAGCTGAGCGCGAACCCATAATTATCACAGATCTGCCGGACAATGGCCAGACCGAGCCCGGTACCTTCGGAACGAGGGCCCTTCGTAAAACGGTCAAAGATCAACGCCGGATCAAAATGGAAAACCGGTCCTGTATTGCCGATGTCCAGGTGATCGTCGTGAAGATCGATCGTGAAGCGGCCATCTGCCTGATTATGCCGGATAGCATTGGAAAGAAGGTTGTTCAGGAGGATATCGGCGAGATAGGGATTCATGCGTACGCCGGAGTGGTCCAGCTCGCTCCGGACCGAAAGGTTTTTAGCCCGGATCAGGTCTTCGAACTGCAAAAGCTTTTCTTCGATCAGGGGGGCCAAGTCCACCAGGTCGGTATCCGCAAACTGGTTGTTCTCGATCTTCGTCAGCAGGAGCAAGGATTGATTCATTTTACTGAGACGCCTCACGGCATCATACATCGCCTGCAATTGCCGGAGATGTTTTTCTTCCAGCGCCGGGTCCTGTATCATCAGGTCCAGTTTGGAATTAATGATGGCGAGGGGCGTCTGCATTTCATGGGAGGCGTTGTCCGCGAAATTCTTCAACATCTCATAATCTTTCAGGATCTTTTGGGTCATTTGTCCCACGGCGGCGTCCAATTCCTTGAATTCATCGATGGGGGTTGCAGGGTGCGCCGGAAGAGATCTCCTGTTGGAAAGGTTGAAGGTACGGATGGCTCCAAGGGTATTATAAAAAGGCTGCCACAGTCGGCGGAGCAGGATCCGATTGGCCAGGAAAAGGATCCCCATTAACAGCAGGATCACCCCGATCGTGATCAGGACGACCCAGCCGAGCAGGTCCCGGGCCTCATCCTCCGACTTGCTGACCGATACCGTATAGGCCTGACCGCTCACCGTGACAGAGAAAAGAAGCTGCCGGAAATATCGGTCTTCCCGGTGCCGTGGATCGAAAAGGGTGGTATTGATAAACTTCCTTTTTACAGGGAGGTCCGCAGAAGTGAACCGGATCTTCTGATCCCTGTAGTTGGCTGGTTCGGGAAGCTGATCTTTCGCCTGCACAAAACTCAGGATCTCCGCCTCTTCTACCTTCAGCGTATCGTCGAGTTGATGGATCAGCACATAACGGATAATAAAATAATAGCCGATACTTCCCAGCAGGAAAGCGAAGATGCTGGCGAAGATATTGACCCTGTTATATTTTACGAATAGCTTCATGGAACCTTGTTGATTTTCGCCGGCCCGGAGATCCGGACGCCTCAGGATATGGAAAATTTATATCCCATGCCGTAGACCGATTGAATATAATCCCCACAGCCGCAGGCGGTCAGCTTGCGACGCAGGTTCTTGATATGGGTATAGATAAAATCATAGTTGTCCGCCGCCCCGGCCTCATCCCCCCAGAGATGTTCCGCGATGGCATTCCTGGATACCACCCGCCCTTTGTTATAGGCAAAATAAAGCAGTAACTGGTATTCCTTACGGGTAAGGTCCAATACCTGTTGTTTTACCGCAACGGTCCTGCTCAGGGTGTCGATCCGAAGATCGTCGAAATCCATAAAATTGTTCCCTCCGGAGTTACGGCGCCGGATAATGGCCATGACCCGGGCCCCCAGTTCGGATAAATGAAAAGGTTTGGGGAGGTAATCGTCTGCTCCCAGTTGAAGACCCGCGATCCTGTCTTCCAGGGAATTCCGGGCGGAAATGATCAGGACCCCGTCCGACTTTTGATTGGCTTTCAGCTCTTTTAGCAATTCCAGGCCATTCCCATCCTGGAGGTTGATATCCAGTAAGATACAATCGTAGTCGAAGAGGTCGATCTTTTCAAGGGCCTCGGAATAGCTCTCCGCCCTGTCACAGACGAAATTTTCCTGCTTCAAATAGCTTAATATGCTATCAGAAAGCGTTCTTTCATCCTCAATGACCAATAATTTCACGTATTTTTGCCATAAATGTAAGCAAATCCACCATTTATAATTATTTCTCCTTACTTTTGCAAGCTCTTTAAAAAGCACTCATGAGCAGCCGCAGGGAATTTGAAATAGCGTTTGTGGGCCTAAAGGCTGGTATTCATGAGTTTAGTTACCGGATTACCGATAAGTTCTTTGAAGCATACCAGCAGCAGGATTTTCGAAATTGCGAGGCGAATGTCAAGCTGTTCCTCGATAAAAAGAACAGTTTCATGCTGCTCAAATTCGAGATCGGCGGAAAGGTGGATATTGGCTGCGACCGTTGCGGCAATAAGCTGCCTCTTGACCTCTGGGATGAGTTTAATATCCTGGTCAAACTGGTGGAAGAGCCTGACCTGATGAACCAGCAGGAAGAAGACCCGGATGTATATTATATATCCAAAGGAGAAAGTCACCTGCATATATCCGACTGGATCTATGAATTTATCAACCTCGCTATTCCCATGCAGCGCATGTGCAAGGAAGAAGAGATGGGAGGGCCCCACTGCAACAAAGAAGTGCTGGAAATGCTGAAAAAACTCGACCGGGAAAAGAGTAAACCCGAAAACCCGATCTGGAAAGGATTGGAGAAATTTAAGGATCTCGATAGCAAGAATAAGACGGGGATGCCGAAAAAGAAGGCCACCGGAAAGAAATAGGAAAGAACATTATTAAGGATATTTAAAATTGAAGTGATATGCCAAATCCCAAACGGAGACATTCCCAACAGAGGAGTGCAAAAAGAAGGACACATTATAAAGCTGAGAAAGTGACTTTGAGCAAAGACAGCGTAACCGGTGAAATACATGTACGTCATCGTGCACATGTCAGTGAAGGAAAATTATTCTACAAAGGAAAGGTAGTCGTTGAAGTATCTCCTGTTTAGAATTTAATTTGATCGTAAGATTGGTCTTCATTATAGTTTGTCCTTGATGAATATTGGCTTAGACATGATGGGAGGAGACTTTTCACCGCTCGAGGCTGTGAAAGGTATACAACTGTACCTGAATGGAGCTCCGGCTCCGGTAACCCTGTACCTGGTAGGGGATGAAAACAAGATTCATCCGCTGCTGGAGGAATATGCCATCCCTGCCGCTACTGTCAAGGTAGTGCACGCCCCGCAGGTGATCGAAATGAACGAACATCCCACCAAGGCTTTAAAAGAAAAGCAACAATCTTCCATAGCGATCGGCTTTCATTTGCTGGGTTCCGGCAAAATGGACGCTTTTATCAGCGCCGGCAATACCGGGGCCATGCTGGTAGGTGCGCTCTATGGTCTCAAGCCGATCGAAGGTATTCAACGTCCTACGATCTGCACGATCATTCCAAAGGAGAACGGAAAGACGGGCGTCCTGCTGGATGTGGGCCTGAACGCCGATTGTAAGGCGGAAAACCTCAATCAGTTCGCCATCCTGGGCTCCCTGTATGCCCGCCACATCCTGGGCATCGATCAACCCCGGGTAGGGCTGGTGAATATCGGTGAAGAAGAAGGAAAGGGCAACCTTCTCGCACAGGCCACCTATCCCCTGCTGAAAGAAAACAAACAGATCCATTTTATCGGCAATATCGAAGGGCGCGATCTCTTCCTGGACAAGGCCGATGTGATGGTCTGCGAAGGCTTTACCGGGAATATCATCCTCAAACTGGCTGAATCCCTCTTCGACATCACGCAGCAAAAGCAGATCCACCACGAATACTTTTCCCGATTTGACTTCGAGAATTACGGAGGCACCCCGCTCCTGGGCGTGACAAGACCCGTCATTATCGGTCATGGGATCTCACACGCCCGATCTTTTTCCAATATGATCGCCCTGGCGCAAAAGATGATCGCTACCGATCTGCTCGGTAAGATGAAGGAAAGTTTCCTCTCATGAAGGCTTTTGTCCTTTATCTGAAAAATTATTTCCGGGAGCTTCCTCTCAAAACATTTCTTCTCACCGTCCTGTTCATCGCCCTGCTCGTTGGGCTAAATTATACATTCGGCATTGAACGAAGGATCAGGGATCTCCGGCCATGGTGGTTGAGCCTGGGTTTGTTCTTCCTTTTCTACAGTTTTGTATTCTTATCCGCCTGGATGATCAGCGGCTACCCTGGCAGATCCAATCGCGCCATGCCCAATGAACCCGTTCATCCCGCGAAAAAAAAACAATTTCTCTTTCTTCTCCTCCTGGCGCCTCTTTATTTTGCTTTCAAAATGATCCATTGGGATCTCAGCGTATTTTTTCCTTCCGGCTGGCCATCTCCCTGGGATCGCTATGCGCAGATCGTGCTGCAGTTGCCGGCGAAATTATTACTACTGATCCTGCTGTTGCTGGCCTGCCGGAAATGGACGGGATGGGCGCCGAGGGTGCGGGGATTTAGGGATTTAGGGGTTGAGAGATCCGGGGATTGGGAAGCGGGATATGAGAAAAACCGGAAAATGGGTCCCTACTTTCTCCTCTTGTTATTTCTCCTGCCCCTGGTGGCCCTGGCTTCCACCCAACATGATTTCCTGCAGACCTACCCGAAACTAAGGAATATTACCTTTATCTATCCTTTTACACGTCCCGCATGGCCCTGGCAGCTGCTCTACGAGATCTCCTACGGGCTTGACTTCGTATCGATAGAATTTTTCTTCCGGGGATTACTCGTTGTCGGTCTGGCAAGGTATGCAGGTCCGGATGTGATCCTGCCGATGGCAGCCTTCTACTGCACGGTGCATTTTGGCAAGCCGCTGGGGGAATGTATCTCATCTTTTTTTGGCGGCCTTGCCCTGGGGGTCATCGCCTGGCGGACACGCTCCATCCGCGGGGGATTGATCGTACACCTGGGACTGGCCATGATGATGGAGATCGGGGGCTACCTGGGGGCTAGTTTATTGTGATCCCGCTATTTTCCAAATGCTCGTAAATGGCCGTATGGAGTTCGCCGGTCGTAGACGAGATCCTGGCAAAATCCTTGCACCAGAAATAGACCTTCAACTCCATGGATTTGGCATTGACAATATTCAACTGGATCTCTGGCTCCCGGCGCTCCAATACATTTGGATTGGCCTGAATAAGCTCCTTTATCTTTTCGATATGGATGTCTTCCGGTTTTGACGGTTTATCGATAATAAAAGAAAGTACGCTCCTTACATGGGTATTACTGAGCGTCCAGTTGACGATGTTATGGGATAGCAGGTCCCCGTTGGGGATGATCACCTCCGCCCCTTCTTCCGTGAGCAAAGTGCTGCTCCTGATCCCGATCTCCTTCACCCGACCTTTTTTATCCCCAACCTCCACCGTATCGCCTATCCGTAGAGGCCGGTCGAAGATCAGGATGATCCCCGAAACAAAATTGTTGACGATGCTTTGCAGGCCCAGTCCGATACCGACACCGAGGGCGCCGAGAATCACGGTGATCCGATCCATGGGCAGGCCGGAAGCGGCCACGGCCAGCAGGAAGCCTACGGTAAGCAAAATAAGACGGGTAACCAGGAGCCGGGACCTTTGCCCTTTGTCGTCAATGGCGGCATCATCGCCCGTATCCCCGAAGAAGAAGGCGATATAACGTTGAAGGAAATTGGCTGTCCAGATGATGCCCGCAAAAAGGAGGATCCCTCCCAGCGTAAAATTAAAGCTTCCCACCTGGCGGGGAGTTGTAAACAGGTCGACGAGAAAATCGTTCAGGGCATCGAAAATGTTCAGATTGGTCGTAAATACGATCACCCATAAAATGGATGCGACGACGATAGCGAACCGGTAAACAGACCTGGAGATGCGTTCTACCTCAAAATGCTCCGGGTATTTTTTCCGTACCCGGCTCGTCTGGATCTGCAATAAAAATGATTCAACGATCAATTGTACAAAGACGATCAGGCTAACCGCCTGAGCGAAAGAATAGATGGCCGTAGCGGCGAAGATCTGCGACAGGCTTACCCTTCCGAACAAATTACATACAACGGCCAATAGGTTTAAGAATATATAGAACCAGGCCGAGAACGAAACGATCCTGGGAAACTCTTTCATTTTCTTCAACCCCAGCAGAAAGTAAAGACCGAAAAAAACAGAAACCCCATTAACGATGAAGGTTACCCAACGCTGCAGATACACCGATAGTCCGAGGATCCTCGTAAACGGCAATATTAAGAACAACAGGAAGATCAGGCACCAGCCGTAAAAAACGTCACGTGGAAGGCGCTTGTAAAAAATAAAGGTCAATACCACCATCAGGAGGAACTGGATCGACTCGATATAAATAGCGGGTGCATGAAGATCGAGTAAAGGAGCCAGGCATAATATAAGAACGAGGGAAGCGGCCGCCGGCGTGGAATGGATATACTTAAAATTGAAACCAGCGATGGCATTCAGACTATTGAGCCGCCGGAGACTGCGAAAATTGAACCAGACCCAAAAGAAGAACAAAAGGCCGATGAGATAAAGCCATAAACGTTTACTGCGACTATTGGCAAAATAATACCGGACGAGTTTCTGTTCGCTATCGATGGATTTTTTAAAATTATCGCCGGAGAAATTACTCGCCCTGGAAGCGCGCGGCTCCCATAGATACCTTCTTTCCTTCCCGAATGCACGTGTCCCGACTGTTTTCAACTCCGTATCGACCTGGTACAATAACTCTTCTGAGGTGATGGTATTGGCGGAAGCCCGGGCTTTCAGGGTATTGATCTCCCCCGTATAGTCCCTTACCAGGCTATCCGCGAACTTCCATTTGCCCCGAAGTTCATGCAACTGGGTTTCGAAGGTGCTCCGTAAGATTGAATCTTTGAAAATACGG
>Ga0307516_10006865_pt1 | contig 13260 bp, 10 predicted proteins | sample 19_EM_MG_FD_203310 | JGI IMG/M metagenome (GOLD analysis project Ga0307516, IMG submission 203310) | Populus trichocarpa ectomycorrhiza microbial communities from riparian zone in the Pacific Northwest, United States - 19_EM | ecosystem: Host-associated > Plants > Roots > Unclassified | place... | reverse complement strand
GGAAGAGCCCCCAGCTGGTGACCGCGCCGGTCTTGCCGGAAGCGGCGGCGCCCAGGTTGTTCTTCACCGTGGCGAGCTCGCTCGCCTTGAAGTGACGGACCTTGCTGCCCTGGATCTTCTTGACCTTGGCGGTGGTGGCCACGTCGTACTCGGCGCTCGCGCCCTTGGTCCACTGGCCGTTCCAGGTCTGCGTCAGACCGGTGACCTCCGGGCCCAGGTGGGCCATGCGCAGGTTGGCGAAGGTGTCGATGCCGAAGCCGACGCCGATGCCCGAGGCCTCGTGGAAGTAGTTGCTCATCGCGCTGGTCTGCTTGGCCTGCGCGTCCGGCACCGTGATGTCAGCCGACTTGGTCTTGCGGGCGTCGATCGTCACCGAGGTGTCCTTGGTGAGGTCCAGCTTCGGCTGGACCAGCCAGTCGAGGCCGCCCTCCAGGTTCACGAAGTCCTTCGCGATCCAGGCGTCCATCAGGTAGGTGCCCTTGGGCAGCCGCAGGGTGGTGGTGCCGGAGGCGGTCACCGGGACCTCGTAGGCGCGGCCGTTGCCGAGGCCCGAGTAGCCGAAGAAGACGGTGTTGTAGCCGTCCGTGGCCTGCCCGTCCCGGCCGATGTGCTTGACCTTGACGTCGTACGACTGCACCTCACGGTTGACCGCCGCGGCCGTACGGACGCTCTGGCCGGCGCCGGTCGCCGTCACGTACGCGGAGTACGCGCCGTCGAGCGTGCCGCCCAGCTTGGTGTTGACGGTGACGTCCACGGACGCCTTGCCGCCCGCCGGGACGGTCACCTTGGTCGTGGCGAGCTTGAAGAAGCCCGCCGGAGCCGCCTGGCCCTTGGGGTCGGTGGCGGTCGCGGCCAGGGTGAGCGTGACGTCCTCGGTGCCGAGGTTGCGGTACGTCAGCGACTTGGCGACCGGCTTGTCGTCGGTGTGCGGCCACTGCTGCGTGCCGAAGCTCACCGACACCGGGTCGGCGATCACGGTCTGCTTGATGGCCTTGTCGACCTGGATCCGGCCCGAACCCTGCTGGAACGGGGTGTACTTGCCGCCCTTGGTGGACGCGGTCAGCGCGCCCTTCAGTTCGGCGTACGTCCAGTCCGGGTGCTGCTGCTTGAGGATCGCGGCGGCGCCCGCGACATGCGGGGTCGCCATCGACGTACCGGAGATGGTCAGATAGCCGGCCGGCTTCTCGCCGACCTCCTGCTCGATCACGCTGCCCTTGGCGGACGCGGCCGTGATGTCCACGCCCGGCGCGGTGACGTCCGGCTTGATCGCGCCGTCGCCGACCCGCGGACCGGTCGAGGAGAACGCGGCGAGCGTGTCCTTGTCGTCGACGGCGCCGACGGTGAGCGCGGCGTCCGCGCTGCCCGGCGAACCGACCGTCTCGGGGCCGGAGTTGCCCGCCGCGATCGCGAAGAGGATCCCCTTCTCGGCGGACAGCTTGTCGACCGCCGCCTCCAGCGGGTCGATCTCCGGGGTGTCCATGCCGCCGAGGCTGAGGTTGACGACGTCGGCGCCCTGCGCGGCCGCCCACTCCATGCCGGCGAGGATGCCGGAGTCGTCGCCGGAGCCGGTGTCGTCGAGGACCTTGCCGCTGAGGATCCGCGCGCCGGGGGCGACGCCCTTGTACTTGCCGCCGGCCTTGGCTCCGGTGCCCGCCGCGATGGACGCGACATGGGTGCCGTGGCCGAAGTGGTCGGTGGCGTCGGCGGCGGCGGAGAAGTTCTTGGACTCGATCACCTGGGACTTCAGGTCCGGGTGGGTCGCGTCGACACCCGTGTCCAGGACGGCGATCTTGACGCCCTTGCCGTCGTAGCCGGCCGCCCACGCCTTGGGGGCGCCGATCTGCGGCACGGACTTGTCGAGGGTGACCTTGCGGACGCCGTCGAGCCAGACGTGCGCGACACCGGAGGCCGTCTTGTCGCCGTTGGTGACCGCGTCCCACAGGTCGGGCGCGTCCTGCTGCGGGGTCTGCACGGCGTCCGCGTTCAGGGACGTCAGGGTCCGGCGCAGGGTGCCCGCGTCACGCACGTCGGCCTTGGTGGCCGTCGCCGCCCCCCGGTAGCCGACGATGACCTTCAGGCCCTTCTTCTGGGAGGTACGGGTCGCCGACTTGTTGAGCTCGGTGACGTCGAAGAGCCGCTGGTCGAGCTTGCCGGTGGCGACCAGCCGGGCCGCGTCGGCCGGTATCACCAGGGTGTGCCCGTAGGCCTTGCGGATCTGGACGGGTATGTGGCCGCGCCCCTTCGCCCGCTCCAGGCCGACCACGCGGCCCTTGGAGTCGACGGAGACACGGTCACCGGTGATGAGAGTGATGCGGTGGTGGGACGACAGCGAGGCAGCGCCGGTCGCGCGCTGCTCGGGCTTCGCCGACGCCGGGCTGGTCATGCCCGCGGCGAGAGCGACGGCCGCAGCCGTGGCGACCGCGGCCGCGCACGCTCTTTTGACTTGTCTGTGCAAGATTCCCCCTTGCAGAAGGTCCGGGCGAATTCCCCGATTCACCCGGGCGGGGGACCTTTCGCACGCATGCGCGCACACCCCCCGAACACGCAGTATGCCGGGGGGTGATCAGACGCCTCAATACACAGGTGCCCGACAGGAACGGTCTGTTACACGATCGTCGGAAAAGCGACCATCTCCGGCCACAAGAAACGCGCCTGTCTGAACTCCTTTGTGGGGAAAAGGAGTTCAGGGGGCGTGTTCAGGCAGATATGTTCAGGACGCGGCGTTCTCCTTCACCGTGATCCGGCCCTTGCGGATCGTGGCCACGCGGGGGGCCTTCTTCGCGATCGAGGAATCGTGGGTGACCATGATGAAGGTCAGCCCGAACTCCTTCCACATGCGTTCGAGTACGTCCATGATCTCGTCGCGCATCGACTCGTCGAGGTTGCCGGTGGGCTCGTCGGCGAGCAGCACCTTCGGCTGCTTGACCAACGCGCGGGCGATGGCGACGCGTTGCTGCTGGCCGCCGGACATCTCACCGGGCAGATGCCCGAGCCGTTCGCCGAGCCCGACCGACCTGAGCGCCTCGGCGGCCCTCTCGCGCCGCTCCTTCCCCTTCACACCGAGGGGTACGAGGGCGGTCTCGACGTTCTCCTGCGCGGTGAGCGTCGGGATCAGGTTGAAGCTCTGGAAGACGAAGCCGATGTTCTCGCTGCGCACTGTGGTGAGGCGGGCCTCGGAGAGCTTGGCCATGTCGGTGCCGTCGAGGACGACTTCGCCGGAGGTCGGCCGGTCCAGGCCGCCGAGCATCTGCAGGAGGGTGGACTTGCCGCCGCCGGTGGGGCCCTGGATGACGAGGCGGTCGCCGTCGGCGATGGTCAGGTCCACGCCGTCGAGGGCGTCGACGGTCTCCTTGCCTCGGGTGTAGCGCTTGGTGACGCTTCTGAGTTCGTACATGGTGGCTCCTGGAAGGGTTCGGGGTGGTGCGCTTCGTCCTGGGCTGCCGGTGAGTGGGGGCTGGTCGTGCTCGCGTGGTGGAGCCGCATGTCGGAACAGCCCCGCCCCCTTGAGAGAGGTGCGGTCCCGTTGACCGCGGGCGAGCGCTACTCCACGCGCCGCAGAGCGTCCGCCGGGCGCAGGCGTGACGCGCGCCAGCCGCCGAACGCGCCCGCGATCAGGCCGCCGGCGACCGCCAGGCCCACCGCGATCGCCACCGTCGTGGCGTTCACCGGTGCCGTCAGAGCCACGTCGAGGGTCTTCGCCGCCGTCTGCCGGCCGCCGCCACCGAAGCCGCCGCCACCGCCGGGTCCGCCGGTGCCGCCGCCCCCATCCCCGCCCAACTGGGCCTGCAGCGTGGGGCTGACGGCCGTCACCACATACGCGCCCGCGAGGCCGAGGGCGATGCCCAGCGCGCCGCCCAGCAGCCCGTTGACCATCGCCTCACCGACGACCTGCCGGGTCACCCGGCCGGACTTCCAGCCCAGCGCCTTCAACGTGCCGAACTCCCGCACCCTTCGCGACACCGCCGACGAGGTCAGCAGCCCGGCGACCAGGAACGCGGCGATCAGCACGGCGATGGAGAGCCACTTGCCCACGCTCGTCGCCAGCGAGGACGCCGTGGACAGCGACCCGGACACCGTGTCCGCGAGATCCGCCGAGGTCGTCACCGTCGTACCCGAGATGTTCCGCTGGATCTCGGACTTGACGTTGTCGATCCCCTGCGAGTCGGTCGCCTGCACATAGATGGTGGTGACCTTGTTCTTCGAGTCGCTGAGCGTCTGCGCCTGCTGGAGCGGGAGATAGACGTCGGCGGCCGAGTCACCGCTGTCGGCGGTCGCGATGCCGACGACCTTGTACTTGACGCTCTTCGCGGTGAGCGTGCTGCCGACCTTGAGCTTCTTCTCCTTGGCGTAGGCCGAGTCGAGAACGGCGACCTTGGCGTTCGTCTCGCTCGACGTGAACGTACGACCGCTGGTGATCTTGGAGGAGGTCAGCGGGCCGAGAGCCGGCTTGGTGACATCGGTGCCGTAGACGGAGTAGCTGTTGACGTCGAAGTCGGCGCCGCCGCCCCGCACTTCCCCCTGCGGCTGACCGCCGCCGCCGTTGGCACCCGGCGCACCGCCCTGCCCGTTGCCGCCCTGCCCGGTGCCGCCCTCGCCGTTCTGCTGGAACTGGCCGCGGGTGAACTGGCCGCTGACCTTGACGACCTGGAGGCTCAGACCGCCGACCGCGTCCGAGACACCGCTCTGCTTGCCGACCTTGGTGACGGTCGCCGTCGACAGGGTCTGGAAGCCCTGCACCATCACGCGGTCGGTGCTCTGTTCGGCGTCGGAGTCGTTGTCCTGCGCGTCGAACCGGAAGCGCGGCCGGTCGGAGGCGCTCGCCTGCGGCTGGGCGGCCTTGGTGACCGTCATGTCCGTGCCCAGGCCGTACAGCGACTGGAGGACCTTGTCCTGGGCCTTCCCCATGCCGGACGACACGGAGTTGACGACGATGACCAGCGCGATGCCCAGCGCGAGTCCGGAGGCGACGACGAGCGCCGCTTTTCTACGGCGGCGCAGCTCGCGCCTCAGGTAGGTGAAGAACATGGCCGCAAGCTAGGCACACCGCGTGATGACTGGATAAGGCGGAAATAAGAGAAGGATGAGAAGGCTGTGATGGGCCCCGGAAACACCGATGCCGCCCCTGGGGGCGGCATCGGAAAGCTGTGAACTCCGGGTAGGTCAGGCCTCCGAACCGGCCTTCCAGTCGGCCCAGCTCAGGTTCCAGCCGTTGAGGCCGTTGTCCGGGGCGACGGTCTTGTCACCGGTGTTCTGGACGATCACGACGTCACCGACGATCGAGTTGTTGTACATCCACGCGGCAGGCGTGTTCGGGTCGTTGGCGCCCTTGGTGTCGGACAGGCCCACACAGCCGTGGCTGGTGTTCACGCTGCCGAAGATGGACTTGGCGCCCCAGTAGTTGCCGTGCATGAAGGTGCCGGAACTCGTCAGACGGATGGCGTGCGGCACGTCCTTGATGTCGTACTCGCCCTTGCCGTCGTCGTCGGTGAAGCCCACGGTCGCGCCGTTCATGCGCGTCTCCTTGAACTTCTCCTGCATCACCATGATGCCTTCGTACGTCTTGTTCTCCGGCGAACCGGCCGAGATCGGGATGGTCTTGACGGTCTTGCCGTCCTGCGTGATCTTCATCTGCTTGGTCTTGGCGTCGACGTACGTGACCTGGTTACGGCCGATCTTGAAGGTGACCGTCTTCTGCTGGACGCCGTAGACACCGGAGGCGCCCTCGACACCGTCGAGCGCGAGCTTCAGCGTGACGGTGGAGTTCTCCTTCCAGTACTGGTCGGGCCGACAGTCCATGCGCTGGGCGTTGAACCAGTGGCAGACGACTTCCTGGCCGCCGGTGGTGGAGACGGTGATGCCCTTCTGGACGGCCGCCTTGTTGGTGATCTCCTTGTCGAAGTTGATCGACACGGGCATACCGACGCCGACGGTGGTGCCGTCGTCCGGGGTGAACGAGCCGATGAAGCTGTTCTTCGGGGAGACCGTGGTGAAGGAGGCGTTCTCGTGGGCGACCCGCCCGTCGGAGTCCTTCGCCTCCGCCGTCAGCTTGTAGGTGGTGGACCGCTCCAGCTGGGCGCTGGGCTTCCAGCTGGTCTTGTCCGCCGATATCTGGCCGCTGACCTCGGTGCCCTCGGAGGTCGTCATCGCCACGTCGGTGAGCGTGCCCTTGCTGACCTTGACGGCGGCGGAGTTGTTGATGGACGCGTTGTCCGAGCCGTCCTTGGGTGTGATGGCGATCTGGGCCTCGGATGCCTTCTTGGCCGCCGCCTCGTCGACCTTGGACTGAGAACTGCCGTTGCCACCGTCGTCCCCGGAGGCGTCGCCGCCACTGGAACACGCCGAGAGCACGAGCACTCCGCCGAGCAGTGCGGACGCCACCGTCAGGCCCCTGCGCCGCTTGCTGACCGTCATCACACGCTTCTCCATCGTTGCCGAATCCCCTGAACCCCGAGAGTCCCCGTCAATCAAACTTCAACGCTACGACCGGTTCGTCCCGTTCCACATTTCCCGGATGTGTGGGGCACACCACTTCTGCCGCGGCAGCTGGTGCGGGTGTCGGTCCGTGCGCCCGTTGAGACGACGAAACGCCGGGCGGTGGTTGCCGCCCGGAGCCATGTTTTCCCCCGCACGCTCAGCCTGCCGCCTCTTCTTCCTCGGGCTCGTCCTCGTCGCCATCATCCTCGTCGAGATCCCAGTCCGACGAATCGGGGTCGTAGTCGATCTCCTGGCTGGACCAGGAGGCCTGCGCGAGTTCCACTCCCGGCACCTCCTTGACCAGGTCGAACGGTTCCACCAGATACGCGAGGGCCTCCGCGGTGTCTTCCGTCACAGCACTCTTGGCATGCTCCCGCTCCTCGGCTGGCATGTCGGTGTCGCCCGAGATCCGCCCCAGCGCGGCCTCGGTGACGACATCCGGGTCGCCGATCTCAAGGACGACTTCCACGCGAAGGCGTACAAAACGTGATGTCTCTCCAGTGCTCATGCCCGGAGAGTACGACCCAATCCTCCCGTGACTTTCCCGTGACCCGCGACTTTTACTAACATCGCTCCACACGGCCAATTCGCCAGCGCCACAAGGGGATCGATATTCCGTGTCATCCGTTCGCCGTCCGTTGCTGACCGCCACCGCCGCGGGGACCCTGCTGGGTGCCCTCTGGTTCGTCCCGTCCGCGAACGCGACAGACGACCTCCCGGCCAGAACGGAGCCGTCGGCGACCCCGACTTCCCAGGTCACGACCCAGGCGCGAGCGGTGACCGAGACCTCGTCGACAACCGGCGAGGGCACCCGACTCGCCGACACCGGCAGCTTCGACACCACGCCCTACGTCATCGGCGGCACGGCCTCCCTCGCCCTGGGTGCCGGGTTCGTCGTGTACTCAATACGGCGAGAACGTCACGATTTTTGATACCACTTGACGTTCTTTTGACGAGACCTTCATAGTCCGCCCATGAAGAGATCATCGAGAGCGCGCATAGGCGCGACGGCGGCCGTGAGCGCGCTGTCTCTCGCCCTCATCACCGGTTGCGGCGGGGATTCGGATGCCCCGGACAACAAGGACACTTCCGCGGACTCGAACAAGCCCGCTTCCTCGCCGACCGCCGCCGCGGACGCGAAGGCGCTGAGCGCGGCCGAGTTGGAGAAGCTGCTGCTGACGCGGAGCGACATCAAGGGCTACAAGGTCGCCTCGGGCGACGACACCCTGCCGAAGTCCAAGAGCCAGGTGAAGGTCGACAAGGCCGAGTGCGCGCCGCTCGCCCACGCCATGGCCGCTCTCGCGCCGGGCGACACCGACGCGAACGCGAGCAACAGCCTCACGAAGGAGACCGCGGCAGACGCCGCCTCCAAGGCCCCTGAGGACATCACCGAAGAGGACTTCGAGAGCGCCTTCAAGGTCAACATGACCTTCGTGGGCCTCTCCTCGTACGAGGGCGACGGCGCGCAGAAGGCCGTCAAGGCTGTCTCCGACGGGATCGAGTCCTGCTCCGGCGGGTTCCTCATCACGGCCCAGGGCGAGAAGCAGAAGATCACCAAGGTCTCCCCGGGCAAGGCCTCGGGCAGTGGCGACGAGTCGGTGGCGTTCTCCGTGGACTCCGACATGGACGGTGAGGGGACGGGCACCCTGAACACCGAGGTGGTGCGCGTCGGCAACACCGTCACCACGTACTACACGGTGGACTTCGGCACGCTCGCGTCCGGCGGCAAGGCGGCCGAGGTCCCGGCCGCCGTGATCGACGCCCAGGTGGCCAAGCTGAAGTGACCCGATGACCGTGCGGGGCCCCGCCGTTGGTTCGGCAGGGCCCCTTGGTGCGACTCCGCGCGGGTGCCTACCGCAGTGGTCCGGTGATCGTCTCCGCCGCCGCGACCAGCCGCCCGTCCCGCACGAACGCGTCCGCCGCGGCCAGGTCGGGCGCCAGGAACCGGTCGGGCCCGGGACCCCGTACCCCCGCCTTCCGTACGGCGTCGATGACCGCCCGGGAGGCCGGCGCCGGGGCCAGCCCCTCGCGCAGCTCCACGGCGCGCGTGGCGGCGTACAGCTCGACGGCGACGACCCGGGTGAGGTTGTCGACGGCGGTGCGCAGCTTGCGGGCGGCCGACCAGCCCATGGAGACGTGGTCCTCCTGCATCGCGGAGGACGGGATCGAGTCCGCGGAGGCCGGTACGGCCAGCCGCTTCAGCTCGCTGACCAGGGCGGCCTGCGTGTACTGGGCGATCATCAGCCCGGAGTCCACGCCCGGGTCGTCGGCGAGGAAGGGCGGCAGACCGTGGCTGCGGTTCTTGTCGAGCAGCCGGTCGGTACGGCGCTCGGCGATGGAGGCCAGGTCGGCCGCCGCGATGGCGAGGAAGTCCAGCACATACGCCACCGGAGCGCCGTGGAAGTTGCCGTTGGACTCCACGCGGCCTCCCCCAGAGCCGAAAGCCTGGGAGGTGCCCCCAGGCAACACCACGGGGTTGTCGACCGCCGACGCCAGTTCGCGCTCGGCGACCAGCCGGGCGTGGGCCATGGTGTCCCGTCCGGCACCGGCGACCTGCGGGGCGCAGCGCACGGAGTAGGCGTCCTGGACGCGGGGAGCGTCGTCCTGGTGGTGGCCGGTGAGCTCCGAACCCTCCAGGACGGCCAGCATGTTGGCGGCGGCGGCGGCCTGCCCGGGGTGCGGGCGGATGGCGTGCAGCTCGGGGGCGAGGACCTTGTCGGTGCCGAGGAGGGCCTCCAGGGACAGCGCCGCGGTGATGTCGGCGGACTTGTAGAGCGTGTCCAGGTCGGCGAGGGCCATGACCAGCATGCCGAGCATGCCGTCGGTGCCGTTGAGGAGAGCGAGGCCCTCCTTCTCGCGCAGTTCCACGGGGGCGATGCCGTGCTCGGCGAGCAGCTCACCGGCGGGGCGTACGACACCGTCCGGGCCCTCGGCGTCGCCCTCCCCCAGCAGGGTCAGGGCGCAGTGGGACAGCGGGGCCAGGTCGCCGGAGCAGCCGAGGGAGCCGTACTCGTGGACGACCGGGGTGATGCCGGCGTTGAGGACGTCGGCCATGGTCCGCGCGACCTCGGGCCGCACGCCGGTGTGCCCCGAGCAGACGGTCTTCAGCCGCAGGAACATCAGCGCGCGCACGACCTCGCGCTCGACCCGCGGTCCCATCCCGGCGGCGTGCGAGCGGACGATGTTGCGCTGCAACTGGGCCCGCAGTTCCTGGCTGATGTGCCGGGTCGCCAGGGCGCCGAAGCCGGTGCTCACGCCGTAGACGGGGTCGGGCTTGGCCGCGAGCTGGTCCACGATCTCGCGAGCGGCGGCGAGGGCCGCGACCGCCTCCTCGGAGAGCTCGATCCGGGCACCGGCGCGTGCCACGGCGAGAACGTCGGACGCGGTCACCCCGGACGTCCCCACCACCACAGTGTGCATATCCATATTCAGGAGCGTACGCAGTGAATTCGAGGATGTCACCAGCGGGGTCGGGGTTCACCCCTTACCGATACGTCACACCCCGGGCGCCGGCGACGCCCGCGTCAGCGGGTCCCGGACGCGCGGCGACCCGCGTCAGGGGCGCCCCCGGAACCGGCGGCGTTCGGCGATCCGCTCGGCGGCGGGCTCGTCGGCCAGCCGTACGACCGGATCGTCGGGGCCCCGGCGCCCGGCGACCACCGGCCGGGTGGCCCGCTCCGCCTTCGCCCGGTACTGGGCCGCGTCGGCGAGCCGGAACAGCCGACGGGCGGACGGCACGGGCCCGATGGGATATGCGGTGGACGCGACCCCACAGGCCACCCCCTCGCCCAGCTCCAACCGGGCGGCCCGGCGGCAGAGTTCCTCGGCCGCGTCGACCACCTCGTCGGCGGGCGGCCCGACCGCGAGCAGACAGAACTCGTCCCCGCCGAGGCGCGCGACGAGAGCGCCGGGCACCATGGCGCCGCACAGCGACAGGACGGACCCGAAGCGTTCGAGGAGCCGGTCGCCGACAGCGTGCCCGCGGGTGTCGTTGACGCGCTTGAGCCCGTTCAGATCACAGACGACGAGACTGACGACGACCCCTTCCGTACGGTGCCGCTCGACCGCCTCGTCCAGGCGGGCGTCGACCGCGCGGCGGTTGGCCAGGCCGGTGAGGGCGTCGGTGAACGCCAGCCGCCGCACCTCCTCCAGCCGCTCGGTCTGGGCGATACCGGCGGCGACTACGGAGGCCAGGACGGTGGCGAAGTCGGCGTCACCGCGATCGAAGACGGGAGCGCCGACCGGGCGGGCCACATACAGCTCGCCCCACGCCAGCCCGTGCAGCACGATCGGCGCGACGACGCAGCAGCCGCGTCTGCGGCGGCGCAGGGCGGCGACGCGCTGATGGACATAACCGGGCCGGCGCCCGGCGGCGGGTCCCTCCGCGGTCTCCACCCAGGCGTTGGGTTCACCGCCCCCCGCCCACCGCTCGTGCAGGAACTCGGTGATCTCGGCGAACTGATGCACCGGGTAGGCCTCACGGTCCGGGAATTCCTCCTCCCCCTCGGCCCGCTCCCCGACGTTCACCAGCACCCGCAGCCGTCCCAGCTCCCGCTCCCACACCGACAGCGCGGCGAAACTCCCGCCGAGCGCGCGGCATCCCCCGTTCGCGGCGGCCCGCCACACCTCCCGCGAGCTGTGGGCCGCGGCCATGCCCTGCGCCAACGCGACGACGCCCGCGAGCCGACTGTCCTCACCCATCACTCCAGGCTAGGGAGGTTCGGGACGAACCGGTCAGTTGATGCGCCGGTGGGGTGACCGAGGTCCGGTGGGCATCGCGGGGCGGCCCGTCACTCGCCCGGCCACTGCGGCTTGCGCCTCTCGTTGAACGCCGCCACCCCCTCCGCCCGGTCCCCCGAGAACGCCACCGACCGCCATGCCGCGTCCTCCACCTCCAGGCCGGCCCGCAGATCCAGCCCGTGCCCCAGCCGCAGCGCCCGCTTCGCCGCCCGCAGACCCACCGGGGAGTTCGCCGCGATCCGCCCCGCCGTCGCCAACGCCTCCTCCCGGTCCCGCCCCGCCTCCACCAGCTGGTCCACCAGCCCCGACTCACGCGCCTCCACGGCCTCCACCCGCCGGGCCGTGAAGATCAGCTCGGCCGCCCGGGCCGCCCCCACCCGCCGCGGCAGCAGCTGTGTGCCGCCGCCGCCCGGAATCACCCCGACCGACACCTCCGGAAGCCCCACCACGGCCGTACGGTCCGCCACGATCAGGTCGCAGGCGAGGGCCAGCTCGAAGCCGCCGCCCAGCGCGAACCCGTGCACCGCCGCGATCGTCGGCATCGGCAACTGGAGGACGCCGGCGTACGCGCCCCGGGTCACCGGTCGCTGCCGCACCAGATCGGCGTCGGAGAAGGAGTTGCGCTCCTTCAGGTCGGCGCCGACGCAGAACGCCCGCTCATGGGTCGAGGTCAGCACGACCACGCGCACGTCCCGGTCCTCGCCCAGCGCCGTACAGGCCGCCGTGAGGGACCGGGCCATCTCGGTCGAGACCGCGTTCATGGCCCCCGGCCGGTCCAGGGCCAGCTCCGCGACATGTCCCTGCTCATGCCGCCGCACCAGCACGAACTCCCCGAACCGTTCCTCACTCATGACACCCTCCCGATCGATGGTCGACGACTCGATGGTTAACGACGGTTAACATCCCGTGCCCCGATCATCGCAGCCCGGCCTCCCAGGGGAAAGAGCGGTCGTGGCCACCGGTTCCCGCGACCTCGTCCGACACCCCGTTCGAGTGAACATCTCGCCCAACCCCCACCGCACCGCCCACAAGACCGCATAACGTGCGTCCGCCACGGCGCACCGGGGGCGCGAGCGCATGGAGGGGGACCGCGATGACGACGACGTACCGGCCGGCCGAGCCGAAGAGAGCCACCGCACCATGGGCCGCGACCGCACCACAGGGCGCCGCAGGGCCACCCGAGCGGTACGGCACCGAGGACCACGCCGGCAGCGGTACGGGTACCGGGGCCAGACCCGGACCCGGGCCCCGGCTCTGGGCCCCCCGGGGCCGTCACCGCAAGGCCCGCCCCCGCAAGGTGCTGCTCGCCGCGGGAGGTCTGGCGCTTGCCGCCGGTGTGCTGAGTCTCGTACGGATGACGCCCGAGCCGGAGGTCGCCGGTCTAGGCACCGCGGAGGCCGAACCCCGCCCGGACAGCCCGGACACCGCCACCGCTACAGACCGGGCGACCAGCGCCGCAGCGACCGTCGGGGCCGTCCCCGAGGTGAGCCCCTCGGCGACCGTCGCCCTGGGCGGGGCGAGCGCGACCCCGCTCCGCGGGCTGCCCCTGGCCCCCACGTCGTCCACGTCGCCCACGACCACCGCACAGCGGCCCTTCGCGCCGGACACCACGACCATCCCGGACGCCCCGAACCGGCTCGGCGCCCAGGCACCCTCCGACACCCCCCGGCGACCGGCCCCCACCGCCACCACGGCCCCACGACCGGCCGCGACGCCGACCCTGACCCCGACTACTACCCCGCCCCCGCCCCCGAGCCGCAGCTCGGCCGCCGCACCGACCCCGGCGCCCCAGCAGCCCGGGCAGCCCCACCGGCCGGGCCTGTGCGTGCCGATCATCGGCGTGTGCGTGGCCCCGTTCAACAGCTGACCACCGAACCGCCGAACCACCGAACCACCGAACCGCGGAACCGCGGAACCGCGGAACCGCGGAACCGCGGAACCGCGGAACCGCTGAGACGGCCCCACAGGCCCCACAGGATCCGCGGACAGGCCAGGACAGGCCAGGTCCCCCAGCAGCCCTCAGAGCCCCGCAGGAGAAGCCGCAGC
>Ga0307516_10006863_pt1 | contig 13261 bp, 11 predicted proteins | sample 19_EM_MG_FD_203310 | JGI IMG/M metagenome (GOLD analysis project Ga0307516, IMG submission 203310) | Populus trichocarpa ectomycorrhiza microbial communities from riparian zone in the Pacific Northwest, United States - 19_EM | ecosystem: Host-associated > Plants > Roots > Unclassified | place... | reverse complement strand
AGAAAGAGCTGCTCTCACACCTGATCCGCGAAGGCAACTGGCACCAGGTGCTGGTCTTCACGCGCATGAAGCACGGTGCCAACCGCCTGGCCGAATTCCTGAACAAGGAAGAGATCAGCGCGATGGCCATCCACGGCAACAAGAGCCAGGGTGCGCGCACCAAGGCGCTGGCCGACTTCAAGAGCGGCGACCTGCAGGTGCTGGTGGCGACCGACATCGCCGCCCGCGGCATCGACATCGACCAGTTGCCGCACGTCGTCAACTTCGAGCTGCCGAACGTGCCGGAAGACTATGTGCACCGCATCGGCCGCACCGGCCGCGCCGGCGCGCAAGGCGAGGCTGTCTCGCTGGTCTGCCTGGACGAAGAAATCTTCCTGCGTGACATCGAAAAGCTGATCAAGCGCGACATCCCGCGCGAGACCATCCCCGGCTTCGAAGCGCCTGCCAGCGAACGCGCAGAACCCATCGTGCTGGGCCGCATGACGATCGGCATCGGCGGCACGCGCCGCGGTGCGGGCGGTGGCGGTGGTGGTGGCAACAGCCACCGCGGCGGCCGCAACGATCGCGGCAGCGCGCCGGCGCGCCAGGATGGCGGCCGCCACGACGGCCGTCCGTCGCACGGCAAGCCGGCCGCCAGCGCGGGTCGCCCCGCCGGCCAGCATGCCCCGCATGGTGGCCACAAGCCGGCCCATGGCGCCCCGCGCCCGAGCGGCAACCACCAGGGCCAGGCGCGGCCTGCGGGCAGCGGCCAGGGCACCGGCTCGGGCCCGAAGCCGGCCGGCGCCCGCCTGCTGCGCGGCAAGCCCTGAGCTTGCAGGCCTGCCCTGATTGAAACCGCCGCACCTCGCGGCGGTTTTTCGTTGTGGCCGCGCTGCTGTCGCGGGCTTGTCGAGCGTGATGCGCAATGGAATACTGAACCATGAACCGCACTAACGCCATCGATCCCCAGTCCCTCACCTGGCTCGAGCTGGGTGAGGCCCAGCGGCTGCTGATCCATCAGTTTCCGCGCATGGCCTTCGGTTTCGACCTCGATGGTCGCGTGCTCTGGGCCAATCCTGCCTGCACGCTGGCTCTCGGCTACGAGCTTGGCGAGCTGAACAACAAGCCGCTGATCGGCAGCGTGCTGCGGCGCGAAGAAATCGAGGCCCGCGCCGCGATGCTCGCGCGCGAGCTGGACGCCCGCGTGGCTGCCGATGCCAGCGTCTTCAGCGCTCGCCTGCGGCGTGGCCTGGCCGACGAACATGCCTGGGTGCTGCGCACCAAGGATGGCGAGCCCCGCTCGGTCACCTTGTCACTGGGCACCTTGCGCGACGCCGGCGGCGTCGTGGTCGGCCTGATCGCGGTCGAATGCGAAGGCGAAGCGCCGGTCGATGCCCCGATTTCGCTGAGCCACCATGACAGCCTCACCGGCTTGCCCACCCGCGCCGTGCTGCAAGACCGCGCCGAAATGGCGATGCAGCGCGCCGCCCGGGCCGGCACCCAGATCGGCGTGCTGCTGATCGAACTCGAAGGTTTCGACGCGTTGTGCAACGAGCACGGTCCCAGCATCGGCGACGACCTGCTGCGCGCCACCGCGGGCCGCCTGCATTTCGAGTTGCGCAAGACCGACACGGCGGTGCGGATGCCGAACGGCCAGTTCGTCGCGATGCTGGTCGACCTGCACCATGCCGACGAAGCGCAGCGGGTGGCCGGCAAGATCGCCACCGCACTCGGCGGCCCGGTCAACACCGGTGTCGAGGTGCTGCAGCCACGCTGCCGGGTCGGCGTCGCCGTCTATCCCGAGCATGGCGACCAGCTGTTGCCGCTGCTCGAAGCGGCCAACCAGGCATTGCAAACGGCCCGCGGCGGCAACGAGAAAGCCGTGGCCGTGGCCGTCGCAACGCCAAGTTAGGTTGTCGTGGCGGCCAGCGTGCGCCGCCTGCTGCTCGCCGGCGCCACGGGCTTGTCGGCCGGGCAGTGCTGACGCAGTTGGCCGAGCGCCAGGCGGCGGGCCAGCCGCGCGGACCGGTGTGGGCCCTGCTGCGCCGCCCGCCCGACCTCAGCCTGGAAACCGCGCTCGCCCAAGCCGATGGCCATGCGCTGATCGCCGCCGGCATGGGGCCGCCGCTTCGGCTGCCGATGGTGGACGATGCGTTGATTGCGCTCGGCACCACCATCGCCGTGGCAGGCACGCACGAGGCTTTTCGCGCGGTCGACCTCGACGCCGTGCTGGCCATCGCCCGCGCCGTGCGTGACGCCGGCGCGAAACGCCTGGCGGTCGTATCGGCACTGGGCGCCGATGCCAACGCCAGCGTGTTCTACAACCGCGTCAAAGGCCAGATGGAAGACGCCGTGTCGGCGCTCGGTTTTGACAGCCTGGTGATCGCGCGTCCTTCTCTGCTGGCTGGCGACCGTGCCGCGCTCGGTCAACCGGCCCGGCCCGGCGAGCGCTGGGCCTTGCGCCTGCTGCGGCCGGTGCAGGGCCTGCTGCCGATGTCGGTGCGGCCGATCGAGGCCGTCGTCGTCGCCCGCGCGCTGCTGCGCGCCTTGGACGAAGGCTTGCCCGGCCGCCAGGTGCTGCCCTCGGCGGAACTGGCCCGCCGGGGCACCCTGTAGCCGGTCGATCGGTGGCGCCGATCAGAAGTGGATGCCGCGCATCATCTGCTGCAGCGCGATCGCCTCGGCTGACAACTGCGGCTTGCTGCCCTTCTCGCCCTTCGCCGCGTCCGAGTCCGGGAACATGCGGAAGCTGGTGTTCATCGCGATCTGCGCCACGCGCGGCAACAGCGCATGCAGCAGCTGGCCGGTCGTGCCCAGGCGGGTGGCGATGCGCACCGGCTTGTAGACGCAGGCCTGCGCAATCATGTCGGCCGCCTCTTCCGGGCTCAGCGTCGGCACGTTGTTGTAGATCTTCGTCGGCGCGATCATCGGCGTGCGCACCAGCGGCATGTTGATGGTCGTGAAGCTGACGCCCAGATCGGAATATTCGCTCGACGCGCAGCGCGTCCACGCATCCAGCGCCGCCTTGCTGGCCACATAGGCCGAGAAGCGCGGCGCGTTGGTCAGCACGCCGATCGAGCTGATGTTGACGACGTGGCCCTTGCGCTTCTTGACCATGCCCGGCAGCAGGCCCATCGTGACGCGCAGGCAGCCGAAGTAGTTCAGCTGCATCGTGCGCTCGAAGTCGTGGAAACGGTCGTAACTGTTCTCGATCGCGCGGCGGATCGAACGGCCGGCGTTGTTGATCAGGAAATCGACGCCGCCGAAGCTCTCGGTCAGCCAGGCGATCATCTCGCTGCAGCTCTGCTCGTTGGCGATGTCGGCCGAGTAGATATGGACCTGGGCGTCCTTGCCGGCCTTGCTGCGGATCTCGGCTTCGGCCTCTTTCAGCTTGACCTCGTCACGCGCGCAGATCACCGTGACCGCGCCGGCTTCGGCGAACTTGATCGCCGCCGCCAGGCCGATGCCCGACGAGCCGCCTGTCACCAGCACGACCTTGCCACCCACCGCGCCGCGCAACGAACGGTCGATCAGCAGGTCCGGGTCGAGGTGACGCTCCCAGTAGTCCCACAGGCGCCAGGCGTAGTCGTCCAGCTTCGGGCACTCGATGCCCGTGCCCTTCAGCGCGGCCAGCGTGTCGCGGCAGTCGAAGCGCGTCGGGTAGTTGATGAAATTCATGATGTCCTCGGGCAGCCCGAGGTCCTTCATCACCGCATTGCGAACGCGGCGCACCGGCGCCAGCGCCATCATTCCCTTCTTGACGCTCTTCGGAATGAAGCCCAGCAGCGCCGCGTTGATGAACAGGTTCATCTTCGGCGCATGGGCCGCCTTCGAGAAGATGTCCAGCACATCACCAACGCGGTAGCCCACCGGATCCACCAGGTGGAAGCAGGCGCCCTTGACCGCCGCCTTCGAGTGGCTGATGTGGTCCAGCGCATTGACGACGAAGTCGACCGGCACGATGTTGACGCGGCCGCCTTCGAGCCCCACCGCCGGCATCCACGGCGGCAGCAGCTGACGCATGCGCTGGATCAGCTTGAAGAAGTAGTACGGCCCGTCGATCTTGTCCATCTCGCCGGTGGCCGAGTCGCCGACGACCATGGCCGGCCGGTACACCGTCCACGGCACCTTGCTTTCCTTGCGCACGATCTTCTCGGACTCGTGCTTGGTCATGAAGTACGGGTGGTCCAAGCCTTCGGCCTCTTCGAACATGTCTTCGCGGAAGACACCTTCGTACAGGCCGGCGGCGGCGATCGAGCTGACATGGTGCAGGTGGCCGGCGTCGATGGCCTTGGCGAACTCGACGACGTTGCGCGTACCCTCGATGTTGACCTGGACCTGCGCCTCTTCGTCGGCCGACAGGTCGTAGACGGCGGCCAGGTGGTAGACCGAGTCGATCTGGCCTTTCAGCTGCTTGATGACATCGGCCGCGACACCCAGCTTCTTCGCGGTCAGGTCGCCCGTGACGGCGATCGCGCGGGTCTTGGAGACGCCCCAGTCTTCCAGCAGGCCGGAGACCTTGCCTTCGCTGCCGGGACGGACCAGGAAGTACACCGTCGAGCCACGGCGCGCGAGCAGTTTCTTGACGAGACGCTTGCCGATGAAGCCGGTGGCGCCGGTGACGAAATACTGCATGAAGCCTCCTGGATGAATTGGGATTCGGGAAGGGTATGTTCGCGCGGATTTTGGCCTGCGTCGTCGTGGGCAGCTTTCGCGCTTACCCGAGATAGGCGCGCGCACCTAGCGTTTTAGGATGCCGCCTCGAAAGCCGGCTTCTACACTGGGTTTTCTGCATGCCCCCCAGGGCTGGGTCAACCACGGCCCGACCCGCTGGGGGTTCAAACAAACTGGCCGAGCCCCATTTGCTTGAGAAGGTGGCCCGTCCGCCCTGACGTTTTGTCGCCAACCCTGAACTGGAAAGAGGATCCCCACCATGGTCAAGAAGCTGAAGAAGATGGCTGAGCAAAAGTCTGCCTCCCCCGCGGGCCTGCTGGACAGCCAGCTTGCCGGTGCGGTGAAAGCCTCGGCTCAGCAAATCTGGCTGGCCGGCATGGGCGCTTTCGCGAAAGCCCAGGAAGAAGGCGGCAAGGTCTTCGAAGCCCTGGTCAAGGAAGGCGTCAGCCTGCAGCGCAAGACCCAGGCCGTGGCTGAAGAGCGTATCGGCGAAGTGACCGGCAAGGTCAGCGCCATGGCCGGTGAAGTCACCAACAAGGCCGGTGCCTCGTGGGACAAGCTGGAATCCATCTTCGAAGCCCGCACCGCCAAGGCGCTGGGCAAGCTGGGCGTGCCGACCGCCAAGGACGTGGCAGCCCTGACCGAGCGCGTCGATGCGCTGGCCAGCGCCGTCGCCAAGTTGGGCGGCAAGGTCGCCGCCCCGGCGAAGAAGGCCACCGTGTCCAAGGCCAACGGCGCCGCTGCCCCGAAGGCCGCCGCTAAGAAGCCGGTCGCCAAGAAGGCTGCCGCTCCGGCGAAGAAGGCAGCCGCCCCGCGCAAGGCCGCCGTCAAGAAGGCCGCCAAGAGCACCGAGGCCGCCGCGGCCTGATGCCCTTCGGGGCGCCGCCGTGATGGCCGCGCCCCGCGCCCGAGCAGTTCTTGTCCTTGAGCCCCCGCCGCCCTTCGGCCCCCGGCCGCCCGCGCATTGCACTGGCATTGGCCGGCGGTGGCCCTCTCGGCGCGATCCATGAGATCGGCGCACTGTGCGCCCTTGAAGAGGCCCTGCCTGGCCTCGACTTCACCGACCTGAACGCCTACATCGGTGTGTCGGCCGGCGCCTTCATCGCCGCCGGCTTGGCCAACGGCATGACGCCGCGCCAGATGTGCGCTGCGTTCATCGAAAGCGATGGCGGCGCCGATGACCTGATCGACCCGCAGCTGTTCACCCAGCCGGCCTGGCGCGAATACCGCCGCCGTTTGCGGCGCCTGCCGTCTTTGGCCGCCGAGGCAGCGTGGCAGGTGGCCGCGGGCAAGCTGCCGTGGGTCAGCGCGCTCGGTCTGCTCGGCGGCGCATTGCCCAATGGCCTGTTCGACAACCGCGCGATGCAGGCGCAGCTGGAACGCGTGTTCACGGCCCCCGGCCGCAGCAACGACTTCCGCCAGCTGCGCCGCCCGCTCGTCATCGTGGCCACTGATCTGGACACCGGCGAAGCAGCGCCGTTCGGGTTGCCCGGCTGGGACACGACGCCGATCGCCCGTGCCGTCATCGCCAGCGCCGCACTACCTGGCTTGTACCCACCGGTGGCGATCGATGGCCGGCACTATGTCGACGGCGCATTGAAGAAGACGATCCACGCCTCGGTGCTGCTGGACCAGGGCCAGGACCTGCTGATCTGTCTGAATCCCCTGGTGCCGTTCGACGCGTCGCCGCGCCGCGACGATGCCGCGCAGCCCGCCCATGACGGCAAGATCCCGCACCTCGCGTCGGTCGGCCTGCCAGCGGTGCTGAGCCAGACCTTCCGCTCGCTGATCCATTCGCGGCTCGAACTGGGCTTGAAGGGCTATGCCCACAGCCACCCCGAATGCGACATCGTGCTGATCGAGCCCGACCGTCACGACCCGCAGATGTTCCGCGCCGGCACCTTCAGCTACACCTTGCGTCGCGAACTGGCCGAGCACGCCTACCAGCAGACGCGGCGCTGGCTGCGCAGCCGCTGCGCCGAGCTGGCACTGGTGTTCGGTGAACACGGTGTGCCGCTCGACCTGGATTCGCTGTTCCGCGAACGCCGGCTGCTGCCGAAGCTGGCTTTGCGCCGCTCTGGCAACCACCTGACCGAACGCACGCACCAGGTGCTGGATCAGCTGGAAGCGGCCCTGGCCGCCCTACCGGTGGCCTGAACTCCCTCGCGGCTCAAGCCGCCGAGGGTGACGTCACAGATACCGTGATTCCAGGTGCGCCTTGAAGTGCGCCGGGTTCAGCGTTTCGCCGCTCGCCCGCACGGCCAGCTCATCGGTCGTCCAACGGCTGCCCTGGCTCCAGATGTTCGCGTTGAGCCAGCCGAAGACGTCACCCAACTCGCCGTCGTTGATGCGCGCGTCCATGTCCGGCATCGCACGGCGCATCGCGGCAAACCACTGCGCCGCGTACATCGCACCCAGCGAATAGCAGGGGAAGTAGCCGAACAGGCCCTCGGCCCAGTGCACGTCCTGCATCGGGCCGTCGGTGAAGTTGCCGCGAGTGTCGATGCCCAGCAGCTCCATCATCGCGGCGTCCCACAGCGCGGGGATGTCCTCGGCCTCGACCTCGCCTTCGATCAATGCGCGCTCGATGTCGAAGCGCATCATCACGTGGGCAGGGTAGGTGACCTCGTCGGCGTCGACACGGATGAAGCCCGGCTTCACGCGCGTCAGCAGACGGTGCAGGTTGCCCGGCATGAAGGCCGCCTGGTCGCCAAAGGCCTCGACCAGCATCGGCGACAACAGTCGCGCGACGCCCGGATGGCCACCAAGCTGCATCTCGAAGGCCAGGCTCTGGCTCTCGTGCAGTGCCATCGAGCGCGCCTCGGCCACTGGCTGGCCCAGCAGCGCACGGGGCAGGTTCTGCTCGTAGCGGCCGTGGCCGGTCTCGTGGATCGTGCCCATCAGGCTTTGCAGGAAATCGTCTTCGCGAAAGCGCGTGGTCAGCCGCACGTCTTCCGGCACGCCACCCGAGAACGGGTGCGCGCTGACGTCCAGCCGGCCGGCGCTGAAGTCGAACTGCAGCAACTGCATCACGCGCTCGCACAGCGCCCGCTGCGCACCCAGCGCAAATGGCCCATGGGGCTGCAGCACCGTCTCGCGCGCCTGCTTCTCGCTCACGCGACGGATCAGGTCGGGCAACCACGCGCGCACATCGCCGAAGACCTGGCGCACCTTGACGGTCGTCATGCCCGGCTCGTACTGGTCCATCAACGCGTCGTAGGGCGTCAGGCCCGAGCGCTCGGCCAAGCGCTGCGCGACTTCACGGTAGATCGCCAGCACTTCCTTCAGGTTGGGCAGGAAGCCGGCCCAGTCGTTGGCGGGCCGCTGGCTGCGCCAGGCGTGTTCGCAACGCGAGGTGGCCAGCGAGCGCCTTTCGACCAAGGCTTCGGGCAAGGAGGTGGCCGCGTCCCACTGGCGGCGGATCTCGCGCAGGTTGGCCTTCTGCCCGTCGTCGAGCGCTTCCTGGCCGGCTGCGTCGAGGCTGCTGCCCAGCGCAGGGTCGGTGCGCAAGCGGTGCAACAGCCCTGCCAGCTCGGCCAACGCGGCCGATCGGGCCTCGTTGCCGCGCTCCGGCATGTTGGCCTGCTGGTCCCAGTGGGCAATGTTCTGCAAATGCGCGAACCGGTGGATCCGGGTGAAGCGGTCGGTCAGCGCGTCGTACTGCGGGGTGGCTGGTGGCATCGGGTGCGCCGGGGCCGGGGTGGCCGGCACCGGTCTCTCAAACAACGGGTCGTGCCCCGATTGTGGGGCGAATGCGACGCCCGAAATGCGCCGGCGATACCCCCTCATGGGGGATGGCGTGGGGTTGCCATCGATGCTCGCACCTCTCGAACACCGCCAATGGACATTGGTGCGGGACCCAGGGCGGCGGCAACGACAAACCGCCGCGGATCACAAGCTGATCTGGCCCGGAAACCACCACAGCAAGGCGGCCGTCATCGTCAGGTAGCGGCCGAACTTGCCGATCGCCATGTAGAGCACACAGGGCCAGAACGGCAGCTTCAGCCAGCCAGCCACCGCGCACAACGGGTCGCCGACCACCGGCAGCCAGCTCAGCAGGCAGGCCCTGGCACCAAATCGATGCAGCCACTGTACGGCCTTGACTTCGTGCGGGCGATGGTGGGCGACATGCTCATAGGCCCTTTCGGCACCGTAGCCCATCCACCAGGTGATGGCTCCGCCGATGGTGTTGCCGGCCGTGGCCACCAGCACCGCCGGCCAGAACAGCCCGGTGTCGAGCTTGACCAGGCCGATGACCGCAAACTCCGAACCCAGCGGCAACAACGTGGCCGAGACGACCGAGATGATGAAGACGGCGCTCAAGCCCAGGCGCGGCACCGCCAGCGCGGCCAACAGGCTGTTCACCCATGACGCCATGACTGCTTCCATGCCGGCGCATTATGGAAGGCCCGGGGGGCCGGCAAGTCGAACCCATGAGACAGTGCCCGGACGTGGCCGCGCTCGACCCGCATGGCATCAGCCCGGTGTCAGTCAACGGTCGCAAGCTGTGGTCACGCTCCTCCACTCGAAACGACGCACCATGCCGCAGCTCGCCGCTTTTGTCCGTCACCCGAGAACACGCACTCAGCTGGCGATCGCCGCCAGCCTCTGGTTGGGGCTGCTGCTGGCCGGCCCGGCGCAGGCTGCCGAGGCGGGCTGCACCCAGATGACAGCGTCCGGCAACCCCGAGTACCCGCCGTTCCTGTGGCGCGACCCGGACAACGAGAACCGCTTGATCGGCGCCAACGCCGAGTTGATGCAGTGGCTGGCGAAGGAGATCGGGGTGCCGATCGAGGTGCAGTACAGCGGCCCCTGGGGCCGGGTGCAGGAAGAAACCCGGTTAGGCCATGTGGACCTGATCGCCGGCGCCTTCTACACCCAGCCGCGCACCGAGTACATGGACTACTTCCACCCGGCGTTCCACGAGACACGCTCGGTGATCTGGACCCGCGGCGACAACGACAAGCTGAAGTTTCGCCGCTGGCCCGACTTGGTCGGCCTGCAGGGTGTCACCGTGATCAACAACAGCTTCGGCGAAGAGTTCGACCGCTACGCGAAAGACAAACTGCGCATCAACCAGGTGGCCAGCCTCGAACAAGCGATACAGATCGTGCAAAGCGGTCGCGCCGACTATCTGGTCTATGAAGACAGCCCCGGCCAGGCCTTTCTTGCCCGCCGCAACATCAGCGACGTGAAGATGCTGGTCGAACCGGTGGCGCGCGAGAACCTGTACCTGACGCTGTCTTACCGCTCCGCCTGCAACACGCCAGAGATGCGCGGCCGCATCGCCCGCGCGCTGTACAAGCTCAACCGCGAAAAGACGATGGGCGGCTTCGTCGACAAGGGCATCCAGCTCTGGCGCAAGCAGACGGCGAAGTAAGCCGCCCCGATCACCCCGGGGCCATGGGCCGAGGCAGGTAGAATCCTGCCTCCTTTTTGAGCAGTGCATGCCGTTGCCACCACCTCTTCAATCGCTGCTGAGCCCCCTGCGCATCGGCCCTTACGCGCTGGCGAACAACCTGTTCGTCGCGCCGATGGCCGGGGTGACGGACCGGCCGTTTCGTCAGCTGTGCAAGCGGCTCGGCGCGGGCTACGCAGTCAGCGAGATGGTGACTTCGCGCAAGGATTTGTGGCAGTCGCTGAAGACCTCGCGCCGCGCCAACCACGCCGGCGAGCCGGGTCCCATTGCGGTGCAGATCGCCGGCACCGATGCGGCGATGATGGCCGAGGCCGCCGCCTACAACATCGACCGCGGCGCGCAGATCATCGACATCAACATGGGCTGCCCAGCCAAGAAGGTGTGCAACAAGTGGGCCGGCTCGGCGCTGATGCGCGACGAACCGGGCGCGCTGGCCATCATCGAAGCGGTGGTCGCCGCCTGTGCGCCGCATGGCGTGCCGGTCACGCTGAAGATGCGCACCGGCTGGTGCGCCGAAGTGCGCAACGCCCTGTCGTTGGCGCGTGCGGCCGAAAGCGCCGGCATCGCGATGGTCACCGTGCACGGCCGCACGCGAGAGCAAGGCTACGGTGGCCAAGCCGAGCATGAGACGGTGACGGCCATCAAAGCCACGCTGCGCATCCCGGTGGTCGCCAACGGCGACATCGACACCCCCGAGCGCGCCGCCGAGGTGCTGCGCGCCACCGGCGCCGACGCGGTGATGATCGGCCGCGCGGCCCAAGGCCGGCCCTGGATCTTCAGCGAGATCGCCCACTACCTGCAGCACGGCGAACGCCCGGTGCCACCGGCCACGCGCGACGTGCAGCACTGGCTGACCGAGCACCTGGCCGACCATTACACGCTGTACGGCGAAGACACCGGCGTGCGCAGCGCCCGCAAGCACATCGGCTGGGCCGTGCGCGCGCTGCCCGGCGGCGAGGCTTTCCGCGCCGTGATGAACACCCTGGACGACGCAGCCGCCCAACTGCGCGCCGTGACGACTTTTTTCGACCACCTGGCCGACCAACACGAACGCCTGCCGGCAGTGGGTGACGCCGCCGCCAACCAGGATCAGATCGCCCTGCTCGCCTGAGCGCCGTTTTGCCGGAGCCCGCCGCAAGGCGGGCCTTCCTTTTTCATGAGCAAGAAAAACATCGAAGACTGCGTCCGCGAGACGCTGACCCAGTACTTCAAAGACTTGAATGGCGAAGAGCCGCACTCGCTGCACGACATGGTCATCCTGACCGTCGAGAAGCCGCTGCTCGACGTCGTGATGCGCCAGGCCGAAGGCAACCAGAGCAAGGCCGCCGAATGGCTGGGTATCAACCGCAACACGCTGCGCCGCAAGCTTGTCGAGCACAAGCTGATTAAGTGAAGCCCCCACGCTCCCTTCCGGTCGCTGCCCCCCGAGGGGGCTCGCGCAGCGGACCGGCAAAGCCGGATCCGCGCACGCCACTTGACGGGGACCGACGCTGCGCGCGGCCCGATTGAATTCCGTACTACCACTTTCAGGCACCACCATGGCTGACCTCACCGCCCTGCTCTCGGTCTCCGACAAGACCGGCATCGTCGACTTCGCCCGTACGCTTCACGCGCAAGGCATCAAGCTGCTGTCGACAGGCGGCACGGCCAAGCTGCTGGCCGACAACGGCCTGCCGGTGACCGAGGTCTCCGAGATCACCGGTTTTCCGGAGATGCTCGACGGCCGCGTGAAGACGCTGCACCCGCGCGTGCACGGCGGCCTGCTGGCTCGCCGCGACGTGCTGGCCCACATGGCGGCGCTGAAGGAGCACGGCATCGGCACGATCGATCTGCTGATCATCAACCTGTACCCGTTCGCGAAGGCCACTGCCAAGGCCGATTGCACGCTCGAAGACGCGATCGAGAACATCGACATCGGCGGCCCGGCGATGCTGCGCGCGGCGGCGAAGAACTGGCAGGACGTCGGTGTCGTGATCGACCCGACCGACTACCCGCAGGTGTTGAGCGAGCTTCAATCGGGCGGCCTGAAGCGGGCCACCAAGTTCATGCTGGCCAAGAAGGTGTTCGCCCACACGGCCGCCTACGACGGCATGATCACCAACTACCTGACCGCACTCGAAGCCGGTTCAGAAGACAAGACCGAAGCGGTGCCTGCCAGGGCCGAGTACCCGCAGGTCTTCAACCTGCAACTGCACAAGGTGCAGGGCATGCGCTACGGCGAGAACCCGCACCAATCGGCCGCGTTCTACCGCGAGGCCGTGGCCGCAGAGGGCACGCTGGCGCAATGGCAGCAGATCCAGGGCAAGGAACTCAGCTTCAACAACATCGCCGACGCCGACGCCGCGTGGGAGTGCGTGAAGGCCTTCGACCAGCCGGCCTGCGTGATCGTCAAGCATGCCAACCCTTGCGGCGTGGCCGTCGGCGCTACGCCGCTGGAGGCCTACCAGAAGGCACTGAAGACCGACCCGACCAGCGCCTTCGGCGGCATCATGGCCTTCAACCGCCCGATCGACGCGGATGTGGTGGAGGCCATCAACGCCAACAAGCAATTCGTCGAAGTGGCGATCGCACCGGCCATCCTGCCAGGCGCGCGCACCGCGTACGCCGCGAAGCAGAACGTGCGCCTGCTCGAAGTGCCGATCAGCAAGCTCAGCAACGCACTGGACTTCAAGCGTGTCGGCGGCGGGATGCTGCTGCAATCTGCCGACAACGTCGACATCGTCGGCGAGCTGAAGGTCGTCACGAAGAAGCAACCCACGCCGCAACAGCTGGCCGATTTGCGCTTCGCCTGGACAGTCGCCCGCTTCGTCAAGAGCAACGCGATCGTCTTCTGCAAAGACGGCATGACGATGGGCGTCGGCGCGGGCCAAATGAGCCGCCTCGACTCGGCCCGCATCGCCAGCATCAAGGCCGGCCACGCCGGGTTGACGCTCCAAGGCACGGCCGTCGCCAGCGACGCCTTCTTCCCGTTCCGTGACGGGCTGGACGTGGTGGTGGATGCTGGTGCGACCTGCGTGATCCACCCGGGTGGCTCGATGCGCGACGATGAAGTGATCGCGGCGGCCGACGAGCGTGGCATCGCCATGGTGCTCACCGGTACTCGCCACTTCCGGCACTGATCGGTCGTCGCAGGTCTGCCTGCGCAGCGACGACGAGGCGGGGTGAGGGGTACCCCACCGACTCTCGTTA
>Ga0307516_10006862_pt1 | contig 13262 bp, 26 predicted proteins | sample 19_EM_MG_FD_203310 | JGI IMG/M metagenome (GOLD analysis project Ga0307516, IMG submission 203310) | Populus trichocarpa ectomycorrhiza microbial communities from riparian zone in the Pacific Northwest, United States - 19_EM | ecosystem: Host-associated > Plants > Roots > Unclassified | place... | reverse complement strand
CTTGAATGACTAGAGTCAATTTTCTTGGATTACTGGAGTCAATTTTTTTTGATGATTCGAGTCAATTTTCTTGGGTGACAAGAGTCAATTTTCTTGAATGACTTGAGTCAATTTTCTTGGATGACTCGAGTCAATTTTCTTGGATGATCTGAGTCAATTTTCTTGAATGATACGCGTCAATTTTCTTGAATGACTAGAGTCAATTTTCTTGGATTACTGGAGTCAATTTTTTTTGATGATTCGAGTCAATTTTCTTGGGTGACAAGAGTCAATTTTCTTGAATGACTTGAGTCAATTTTCTTGGATGACTCAAGTCAATTTTCTTGGATGATCTGAGTCAATTTTCTTGAATGATCTGAGTCAATTTTCTTGAATGATCTGAGTCAATTTTCTTTAATGACCCGAGTCAATTTTCTTCAATGACCCGGGTCAATTTTCTTCAATGACCCATGTCAATTTTCTTAATGACTCGAGTCAATTTTCTTGGATGACAAGAGTCAATTTTCTCGAATGACTTGAGTCAATTTTCTTGAATGACTCGAGTCAATCTTTGGGAATAATTGGAGCCAATCCTTCCCTGCCCCACTGCCGATCCACCCTCGACCGCCGCCGCTGACTCCAGCAAGCCACTCAAAGTCTAGTTTGACTATTTATTTGCTCGAGCTGGGAAGACCGGCGCAAACAGAAAGAAAAGGCACTGCTCACTCCAAATTATGCGACCCACCAGACCACCCTGCATCTTTGAGCACACCCCGAATTCGATTGTTTGTGAATTCGGGCTATCTATAGGTATAGAGGTAGGAACCGATCAAATCGACTCACCAGCATCGTCTCTCACTTGGTTTTACACTGCCGGTCATAGGTTCTCGCTCGCGACATTCCGACCCACCGGGCTCATAACCTGTGAAAGGCTACGGTATACAGATATATGGGTAGAGATGGCAGACAGTAGATTTGGTGATGCTCTCTTGCCAGATGGCAGAGATATCTATATATTCATGCTCATCTCCAACTTCTTCTGTGCCCCGTTTCACCGCCACCTCGCCGCCATAGTCTAGATAGGCTTCATGTGAGTATGATAAAACAAAAAAGTTTCACCGCAAGCTCCGCGTTGGGTGGCCTCACGGGATCGAGTCCACATCCGTACAACCCCGCCCCTCCGCACGGACACCACCCTCTTATGCATTGGTGTTCCGCATGGACACCGCTCCTATAAATTATACATTGATGGTGTCGCCTCATCTCCCCATTTTGACACTAGGCCCGTACGCAGATCCATCGCGAGTTTCTAGCCAGACGAGGACCGAATTGGGGACGTGGGTGCTGATGGCAGGACCCAGGGCGAGGAGCGCAGAAGGGAGGACGCGGACTCCGGCTCAGGGGGCTGCAAGGATCTGGACGAAGAGAAGAACGAGGAGGATGAACAGGAGTCAGGGTGCGGAGGATGAACAGTGGGTGGCGGGAGAGAAGACTGTTCTCCTTGGAGGGCAATACAAGTTTCTTCTCTGCCCCAACACCCACCAGAGCTAGGTCCGTAACTATACTATGAGGCGTCTTGCAGACAGCCATCCCACCAGCCGCCGTCGCGATCTCAATGCTCACCGGAGCATGATTGGTAACTCTACTACGAGGCGTCTTGGCGAGAGCCATGTCGACAGCCGGCATCTCGATCCTGATGCTCACCAGAGCTCCAACTGTGCTGCGTCCCGCCAACTGCCATCCCGCCAGCCGGCGTCTCGATCCCGACAGTCACCAGAGCTCATACTGCGCGGCGTCTTGCCGACAGCCATCTCGCCAGCCAGAGTCTCGATCCTGACGCTGACCAGAGCTCCAACTGCGTGGCATCTTGCCAACAGCCATCCCGCCAGCCGCCGTCTTGATCCCGGCACTCATCAGAGCTAGGTAGGTAGCTCTACTGCGCGGCTTCTTCCGACAGCCATCTCACCAGCCAGAGTCTCTATCCCAATGCTCACCAGAGCTCCTATGCACGGCGTCTTGCCAACAGCCATCTCGCCAGCTGCCATCTCGATCCCGGCGCTCACCAGAGCTCCTACTACACTACGTCTTGCCAACAGCCATCCCGCCAGCCGCCGTCTCGATCCCAGCGCTCATCAGAGATAGGTAGGTAGCTCTACTGTGTGGCGTCTTCCAACAGCCATCTTGCCAGCCGGAGTCTCGGTCCCGACGCTCACAAGGGCTCCTACTGCGCGGCGTCTTGCGGACAGCCATCCAGCCAGCCGGCATCTCGACGCCGGTGCTCATCAGAGGTAGGTAGGTAGCTCTACTGCGCGGCGTCTTGCCGACAGCCATCTCGCCAGCTGGCATGTCTATCCCAACGCTCACCAGAGCTCCTACTGCACGGCGTCTTGCTGACAGCCATCCCGCCAGCCGCCGTCTCGATCCCGATGCTCACCGGAGCCCCTAATGCGCGGCGTCTTGCCGTCAGCCATCTCGCCAGCCGGAGTATCGATCCCGACGCTCACCAGAGCTCCTACTGCGCGACGTCTTGTCGACAGCCATCTCGCCAGCCGGCGTCTCTATCCCGATGCTCACCAGAGCTCCTACTGCGCTGCGTCTTGTTAACAGCCATCCCGGCAGCTGCCGTCTGGATTCCGGCGCTCATGACAGCTAGGTAGGTAGCTCTGCTACGTGGTGTCTTGCTGACAGCCATCCCGCCAGCCGCTGTCTCGATCCCGATGCTCACGGGAGCCCCTAATGCGCGGCGTCTTGCCGTCAGCCATCTCGCCAGCCGGAGTATCGATCCCGACGCTCACCAGAGCTCCTACTGCGCGACGCCTTGTCGACAGCCATCTCGCCAGCCGGCGTCTCGATCCCGACACTCACCAGAGGTCCTACTGCGCGGCGTCTTGCCGACAGCCATCCCACCAGCCAGCATCTCGACCCAGGCGCTCATCAGAGCTAGGTAGATAGCTCTACTGCGCGGCGTCTTGCCAACAGCCATCTCGCCAGCCAGAGTCTCGATCCCGATGCTCACGAGTGCTCCTACTGCACGGCGTCTTGCCGACAGCCATCCCGCTAGCCGCCGTCACGATCCCGGCGCTCATCAGAGCTAGGTAGGTAGCTCTACTGCGCAGCGTCTTGCCGACAGCCATCCCGCCAGCCGGCGTCTCGACCCCGGCACTCACCAGAGCCCCTACTGCACGGCGTCTTGCCAACAGCCATCTCACCAGCCGGAGTCTCGATTCCGACACTCACCAGTGCTCCTACTGCACGGCGTCTTGCCGACAGCCATCCCGCCAGCTGCCGTCACAATCCCGCACTCATGAGAGCTAGGTAGGTAGCTCTACTGTGCGGTGTCTTCCGACAGCCATCTCGCCAGCCGGAGTCTCGATCCGAACGCTCACTAGAGCTCCTTCGCACGGCGTCTTGCCAACAGCCATCTCGCCAGCCGCCGTCTGGATTCTGGCGCTCATTAGAGCTCCGACTACGCTACATCTTGCCAACAGCCATCCCGCCAGCCACCGTCTCGATCCCGGTGCTCATCAGAGCTAGGTAGGTAGCTCTACTGCGCGGAATCTTGCCGACAGCCATCCCGCCAGCCGGCGTTGCGATCGCGACACTCACCATAGCTCCTACTGCGTGGCCTCTTGCCGACAGCCATCCCGCCAGCCGGCGTCTCGATCGCGACACTCACCATAGCTCCTACTGTGCGGCCTCTTGCCAACAGCCATCCCGCCAGCTGCCGTCTCGATCCCGGCGCTCATCAGAGCCCCTACTGCGCGGCGTATTGCCGACAGCCATCTCGACAGCCAGAGTTTTGATCCCGACGCTCACCAGAGCTCCTACTGCGCGGCGTCTTGCCGTCAGCCATCTCGCCAGCCGGCGTCTCTATCCCGACACTCACCAGAGCTCCTACTGCGCTGCGTCTTGCCAACAGCTATCCCACCAGCCGCCGTCTTGATCCCAGCGCTCATCAGAGCTAGGTAGGTAGCTCTACTGCACGGCGTCTTGCCGACAGCCATCCCGCCAGCCGGCGTCTCGACCCCGGTGCTCATCAGAGCTAGGTAGGTAGCTCTACTGTGCGCCGTCTTGCCAACAGCCATCTCGCCAGCCGGCGTCTCGACCCCGGCGCTCATCATAGCTAGGTAGGTAGCTCTAATGCGTGGCGTCTTCCAACAGCCATCTCGCCAGCCGCAGTCTCAATCCCGACGCTCACCAGAGCTAGGTTGGTAACTCTACTGTGCGGCGTCCTGCTGACAACCGCCCTGTCTGTAGGTGCACCCGGGTATTGCTGGCACCATCACCTAGGTTTTTTTTTGTTTAATCATACTCGCATTCGACCTATATAGATCATGGCGGCGTACATTTTGCCCTATTTTCCTGTCCGCAGTCTGCGCAGTGGCGGCTCGTTGCAAGCTCCCCTTTTGCCCTCCGCCCAGGCCTGTCCCAAGAAACAGTAGAGGCGCCCAAGGAAATTCACAAAGGGAAGAAACAAAGGAAAGCGCACCACGTCACCCTACTCCTTGCCTGCCGATGCCATGAAGGAGGGCGTGGGCAGGAACAGCGGTAGTTCCTCCCCAGAGCACGAGCCTTCCGCAGCCCCGAGCTCCTCCGCCTCCGCCTCTTGTTCCTCTTCCCGCTCCCGGAGCTCCCGGAGCTCCCATTCTGACGTCTGGCTGCCGGCAAACCATCACCTAGGTGGATTCGAGTGGAGAATGAATAGGAGCCGGAGTGGCCGGGATACACCTCTACCATTTCGTTACATCTCCATCTCTACCATTTCGTTACAACGCCATCTCTACCTCGTCCGCTTCTGTGGCACTGGGGTTGTATTCGTAACCAGAGTGTGGAGAGAATCAAAGGTAATCAGGCTACTTTCGATAATTCACAGCGGAATAATCTTAGATCTTGTGTGTGGGTTCGGTATGGTTTCAGTGGTAGTGTTGGTGAGGATGTTCGTGCTGATTTTCTTCCTGTCGAGGCGAGAAATCTCTTTCTTTTTATCAGCGAGCGCCCGAGTGAGAAGTGGTGATCCGGGCCGTTCTTTCTCACGAGGCAGCTGTGTGCCACCGGAGAGATACGGGTGAGTCGGATTTGGATTTCCCCGAGGTGTCTGCACCTCTGAGGGAACGTGGATGGATTCATTGGTCGTGGTCGGGGTGTAGATAAGATAGATGAGGTTCCGTTTGTTTTTCGCTGCATGCGTGATGCGGCCGAGCGGGGCGTGCAGCTGTGTCAAGAGGCTGTCGGCTCTGATCGTGGTGGAGAGTGTTCTCCGATCGTGGTGGAGAGACGTGGTCGCCTAGCTGTGCCTGCTTGTTTGCACAAATTGTTCTCCCTCATCTCCGGAGTTCTAACTCCTTCGGCCGGTGTCTCGCCCGAAGGCTAGACTCCGTTCCTTATCTCCCGCCTAGACTCTCTGATCTTTTTAGCCACTGCCAGAGCCTCCTCGTCCTCAGCCACTGGATCTCTTCTATCTAGGCTACGTACTCGTGATATGACGTCCAGGTGTAACACTACCTCCCCTCCCCCTTAGCCTCGTCCCGAGTGCTAATCTTTTTCTATCTAAGTAGCCCGTCCTCCTTTTTTTTTTTTTTTTTTTTTTTTTTTTTTTCTGACCGTAGGTTTCTTTCAACGCCGAAGTTCCTTCAGCGTCATGGACTGCAGTCCTCCTCCCCTGCAGCCCTCCCAGTCACCGGATCGGAGTTCTTCCCTCAGAACGTGCCTGTAATCTGTCGGTATGACTGGGCCCTCAGAGTAGGCCGGTGCGTACTCTTACTTGTCGTGTCATATTGAGTCGTACTCGCCACCGCGCTGTGTCAAGGCTCGGCCGGCTTGGTGGGGTTCCGCGGTCGCAGTTGGCACAGGGAATCGGGAGAGACATGGTGTGCTTCGTGCTAGTAACCCGTATGTCCGCCAGTGACCGCGCCCACGTCCTTCCGGGGGGAGACTAGTGTGCTGGGACAGTGACAGCGCTGTCGGGGACTCACTTCACCGCTTATGTGCCTTCTGCGCCGGTTCCACCGGTCCAAGTCAGTCGCCGAGAGGTCGATACGTCTGTTCTGAACGGTTTTCCTGACTCTCAACGGTTTCGGCCGCGTGCATTCCTCGTCGGGCGCCGCGTCGGCGGCTTTGTCGGGGTTGCCCGAGAAGCGGGTCTTTTTCCTTCGTTCTTGCAACTTGTCGGGCCTCCGAGGAATGACCGCGCTTTCGGGGACGGGATGCATCGGTGTATTGGCTCGAGCCGTCGGTCCGATATCCCGAGAGTTCGTGTGAGTTGTATGGGCATGAGTATGAGTATGAGTATGAGTATGAGTATGAGTATGACGGGCGAAGACGGCGCGCCGGGCATGGTCCTTCTTTGTGGTCTATCCTGCATGGTTTCAGCGCTTGATTCCGTCGGACCCGTTTTCGATGTTTTTTGTTCTAGGCTTCGGTGAGCCTGTAGTCCTTCAGGGCGTCGGGGTTTCGTCGATGGAATTCTTGAAGTTTCTCCAGTCCTCCTTCCGAGAAGTTGTCGAAGAGTTCTTCTGTCCAGTCTTTTTGTTCCGGATAGTCGAGCCATTTGACGAGGTATAGGATTCGCTTGTTATTCCCTCGGCCGCGCTCAACTGAGGACATAACTTCTTCCACATCGTATTCCTCTGACTGCTCGATGTTGTCTGCTTCTCGTAGCACCTTTGATGGGTCCGCGGGTGCTCGGTGTTCGCTGGTTCGATAGGGTTCGAGTAGCGAAACGTGAAAAACGTTATGGATTTTCCATTTGCGGGGGAGCGTGAGTCGGACAGCCAGTGGAGAAACGATCTTCTCGATTTGGAAGGGGCCGTGATTCTTGTGGTCCAGTTTCTTCGATGGACGGCGCGTTTTAATGTTGCGTCCGTTGAGCATAACTAAGTCCCCTACTTGGTATGCCAGGGGTTCTTTTCGGGCTGGGTCGGTGTATCGGTGAATTCGTTCTTGCGCTGCCTCTAGCCCTTTTCGGGATTCGTCGTGTACCATCTGCATCCAGTGGGCGTACACCGTACTGGCCGGGTTCAATGGTTCTGAGGACGGTGGATCGATTGTGGCGGGGTGATATCCATAATTAGCGTAAAACGGGGATACCCCGTTCCCCATCGTGCCCGAATTGTTGTAAGCAAACTCAGCCATAGGCAGGAGAGATACCCAATTGTTTTGCTCTCGTTCAACGAAAGCCCGGAGGTATGCCTCGATTGTTTGGTTGAGGCGTTCCGTCTGTCCGTCCGTTTGTGGGTGGAAGGCTGTTGACATCCGTGGCCGCATTGCTAGTAGTCCGAGGAACTCCTTCCAGGTTTCCGAGGTGAACCGTGAATCCCGGTCTGACACGATGTCAGTAGGCGATCCGTGGAATCTCCATACTTCCCAGGCGAATATCTTCGTTAGGTCTGATGCCGACTTTTCTTGGAGTGGAATGAAGTGTGCCATCTTGGTGAATCTATCGATGATAACCCAGAGTTGGTCGCATCCGTCTGACAGTGGTAACTCCGTGATGAAGTCCATGGCGATAGACTGCCACGGGGCATAGGGTAGTTCTAGGGGCGAGGATAGCCCGTACGGCTGATGTCGTGAGGACTTGTTTTGTTGACATTCCGGGCAGCTTCTGACAAAGTCGAGGATCCGTTCGTTCATCTTTGGCCACCAGAAGTTTCGTCGAACCAGCTCAATTGTTTTGTCCTGCCCCATGTGTCCGGCTATCTTAGTGTCATGCTCTGATCGTAGTATCTGGTCGACCAGTCTTTCCGGGACCCATAGCCTATCTTTTCTGTAGAGCAGCCCCCCGTGGATTTCCAGTATTCCTTTCTTGACCTTCCGGTCCTTTGGCCCCGCTTCCATGGGTGCCGATTCCTGTTCTGTCTGATCCCGGATTTGGCTGTAAACGGAGTCGTTTGTTGCCGCTTTCTTGACTTCCTCCACGAAGCCCGGGTTCCATTTCCGTACGGGGAGTGACATTAGTCGGGCCGAGGAGCAGACAAAGGTTCGTTTCTGCCTGTCTGGTTCCGCGAAGCCTGTTTCTGCAAGGTGTCTTTTTCCTAAAACCGTCGTGATCGGCTGGTTTTCTACCCCCCCCTTTTCAGGACGGTACTCCAAACGCCTGGATAGTGCGTCTGGTTTGCCATTCTGCGTTCCTGGTCTGTAATAGATTCGGAAATCTATTCCAGCTAGTTCTTGCACCCAGCGCGCTTGTCTTCGGTTGAGTACCTTGGTTGTCGTGAAGTATTCGAGATTCTGGTGATCCGAGAATAGTTGGATTTGGTGGGTTGCTCCTTCGCAGTAACGTCGCCAGTGTTTGAAGGAGTCGACGATGGCCAGAAGCTCTTTGCCGTGGATCTCGTAGTTGATTTCCACAGGTTGGAACTCCCTTGAGTGAAACGCTACTGGGTGTAGGCGCCCTTCTTCGCGTTGGGACAGGACTGCCCCCAGCGCAAAGTCTGAGGTGTTGGTTTCGATGATGACTGGCTTTGTTGCGTCAAAGTGCACTAGGATCGGTGCAGTGGTAAAACGCTGTTTTAGTTCCTGAAAGGCCTTTTCCGCTTCTGGGCTCCAGGTCCATCCCTTTGGTTGCTCCATTTTTGTCAATTCTGTGAGCGGTCGGGCTACCCGGGAGTAGTCCTGGATGAACCGTCTGTAGAAATTGGCGAAGCCTAGGAACGACTGGACTTCTGTCAGTGACTTCGGCGTTTTCCAGTTCAGTGCTGTGTCCACTTTTTCGTTTGACATTTTGATCCCGCTTCATCCGATGACGTAACCCAGAAACTCGACTTCCTGAGCTCTCCATATGCATTTTTCCGGGGAGACTGCTAATCCGTTATTTTGCAGTCTCTGTAGGACTTCTGATACAATCTGATCGTGTTTTTCCCGGGTCTCTGCATAGATCAGGATGTCGTCTATGTAAGCCAGTACCCCGAGGTCGAGCAAGTCTGAAAAGATATGATTCATCATGTCTTGGAATGTCGATGGTGCGTTCGTTAGCCCATAGCGAGTGCGGAAGGCGGTTTTCCATTCGTCTCCCTCCTTCATCCGAATTAAGTGGAATCCGTTCTTTAAGCCATCTTGGTAAACCATTGAGCTCCTTGGACTCGGTCCTGCAGTTCTTGCATTAGAGGCAGCGGATACCGGTTAGGAATCGTGATGCAGTTTAGGGCTTGGTAGTCTACGCATAGGCGGAGTCCGCGTCCATGGGGTTTTGGTACGAAGAGGATCGGTGATCCTGCCGATGATGTGGAACGCTTGATTTTCCCCGTTTGTTCCATCTCTTTCAGCCACTCTCTGAGAGTCTGGAGCTCAGTTTCTGATAACGGGTATATGGGTCCCCACGGCGCGGTGCTTCCTTCCAGGAGGTCGATTCTGCAGTCGTACGAGCAGTGCTCAGGTAGCGCATCTGCTGCCTCTTTACCCATTATTCCTAAGTATTGGCGGAATTCCGCTGGTACCGTTCTTAGCGGGTCTTTGTTTGTCACCGCCGAGGCATATCCTATGAGGCTGGCCATCGGGTCTAGGCATACTGCCTCGTCCCATATCAGCGGGAACTCTGCTTCTTCAAACTTGGTGCATTGTTCCAGGCACCCGGTACTGTTAAACCGTATTTCCTGGCTTGTCCAGGCGCCTTGTGGCGGGTGTCTTGATATCCAGTCAAAGGGTAAGAATATGTCGATTTCTGGGTCCATTGGGGATAGTTCGAAACTTTCTGTGGTGTAGTGCCTTTGGTGCTGCATTCGGAGGGGCTTCGTATAGAATTGGCCTGCACCTTGGACAGCTTCGCCCGTGTAGCTTTCAATACTGTGGGGTTTTTCGATGTTTTAGTCGTTCCAGGTCGAGTTTTTCCGCTGTTTTTTCGTTGATTAGCGCTATCGAGCATCCTGTGTCTAGCAACGCTTTGACCCGGTGCCTCTCTTTGTCGTGGTGTAGTACCATGTCGATCACAGGTCGGGTGCCGCGGATGGGCTCCTTCGGTTCCTTCTGTTTCCGAGTGAGCCCGCATATTATTGCGGAGGTCCTGGGCTGTGGCTGTTCCCAACCTCTTAAAAATCCGAGTCGGATTCTTCCCACAGCGGGGCGACAGTGTCGGTGTTTATGGTTTCGACCGCTACCACCTTCTGCTGTTTGCTGGGCGGGTGGTTCTCCTCAGGTTCTTCTGAGCGCCTTCGTTTTTCTTGCGCCGCGGCCGACACCTTCCATGGGGCTGGTGGTAGGACCATGCCCTTTTTTGTGTTAAACGAAAAGCATTCGTACGTTCGGTGGCCGGGCCTACCACACCTCCAGCAGTCGTCCCGGTTGCAGAAGTACTCCTCTCGTTCTCTGGCAGGGACGCCCGCAAGTGCGGCGTCCTTGGTGGCCCATCTTCCCGCCTTGCCGTATTGGCTTCTTGGGTCGGTGGTTTTTCCGTCCCTGGTGGCCTCTGTCCTCACTTCCTTCCCTTTTTGGGTGGTGTCCGAGCTTCCCTTATCAGGTCCGTCCCTTCGTTTGTCGTCTTTCCGTCTGTCGTCTTTTGGCGCTGGTGCCGCCGAGCGTTTCTTTGGCTTGTTTGAGCGCCTTCTTCTTCTCCACCTGTACTCCCGCACAGTAGGTAGCTTGGAGGAAACCTTTGTCGTCGACGGGGTCTTCCTCGTTTTGATTGAACCTCATGTCCAGTATGCTATCGGGCATAGCCATGTCGATCTTTTCCCTGAGTCCCTCCCCGGTTGCCCGAGCGAATTTGTTGAGAGCCTGGAATTCCGTCATGTATGCACGGATGGACCCTTGGTACCTTAGCTGACCTAACTTTAGCTGAGCATCGGCTGCCTCTCTCTCATTCCGGTATTCGGCTCGGATGGCCGCCACGTAATTTACCCAGGTGTCGGTGTCCCCTAGGTCTCGATACCGGTTGAGGTGCCATGCTTTGGCCGTGTCGGTCAGGAGCGTTCCCAACCACGCGATTTTCTGGCGGTCGTTTGTTTCGGGGTAGAATCCCAGGAACATGGTAATGGCTTCCCACCACTGATTGAAGGAGGTCGATCCCTTCCCGTCGAAGGTTTCTGGGTTTTTCATTTTTAGTCTGGCAATCTGGCCTTGTTCGGGTTGGGCCGGTGGGTCCTGTCGAGCCCGTTCCACTCCTTCGGCCACTAGCTGTACGAGGTCCTGCGTGGTAATCGTAGGTGCAGGATTCCTGGGCGGCGACGGGGAGCGGGGGTGCCTGGAGGGTGGTCGAGGCAGTTCAGATGGTGGACCCGAGGGGGGTCCTGCTGACGATCTGGGTGGTGTTGAGGGGGGGTTCCCTCCTTGTCCTGCCATGGGCTCAGGCGCTGGTGGCCTCGGGGATATGTGGCGCCTGAGTTGCTCCAATCGCTGCCTCATCTCAGGTGTTGTGGGTAGTGCCGGGGGTCTCTGCCGTCGGGGCCTTGTTTCCGGGTTCAGACGTAGCGGGCTTCCCAACGCTGGTGGTGAGTGGGCTGAGGGAGCGCTAGTGCTGGTTTGCTGGATGGGGTCCTCCATGCGGGTGGTCCTACTGGCACTGGTGGCGTCGTAGGTAGGGGGATTCTGGTCGCGATGCGTTGGATTTCCGCCCTTTCTTCCCGGAGTTGGTTTTCCAGGGCAGCTACTCGGTTCTGGTGTGAGGCTCCCCATAGTTCCACGTTTCCCTGAAAGTTGGCCAGGTGTTGGTTCCGGGCCATGTTGGCTTCCGCCAGAAAGGACAGGGCGTCGTTGACCCAGGTTAGCTGAGTGGCCTGGCATATCTGTCGCTCGTTGGCCTCGTTGGTCCGCTCGATGATGGCCTGCCAGACGTTTCTGGCAAGAGATTGGTACGCGTTCACCACTTTTGACAGCTCGCTATGTATTCATTCTTCTGCGATTTTCTCATTAGCGTTGACTCGGTCATATACGTACCTAGTGCCTTCCGCCAAGGTTTGATAGGCTTGTTCAATCTCCCGCGTTCGATGGTTGGTTCTGTCATAGGCGTCACCGCACAGCTCCGTGAGCCGTTGTAAGTCGTTCTCGGCTTGCTGTTGCTGGTTTACCAGGGTCCTGACCCAGACTGCGGGGTTGGCTATTTCCAACGCTTGTTCTGGCCTCGGTATTCTGTCGGTGATCTGAAGCAGGTCGCGAGGGGCCTCGAGCCAGAGCATGTTAAAATCCGAGGGGGTCGTCATGGTTCAATACTCGTTGAGGAAATCTCCAGTGTGGATGGTTTCGTCGTCGGTGAAGTAATAGTCGCAGAGGTCTCGGAGCTCGTCTTCCGTGAATTCGGTGTTCTGGTGGCTGTGGGCACAGTTGGACCAATATTGCGTATAACAGTTCCAGGGTTCGTGGTTGCCTTTTTGGTAGGGAGTAGGAATTGGTCCGTCGCTGAATTCTTCCCACTGTTCGCATTTTGTGATTTCTTCGTCGATTGACTGAAAGGTGTAGTCAAACGAGTATTGAGATTTAGGCTCCAAGAAGTTGGACAGCTCAAGTAGATAGAGGTGGTCTTCGAAGTAGGTAACGTCGTAAGTCATGAAAGTAGGGTGATCTTGAGATCATGATTATAGTGTGACACTGGGGTTGTATTCGTAACCAGAGTGTGGAGAGAATCAAAGGTAATCAGGCTACTTTCGATAATTCACAGCGGAATAATCTTAGATCTTGTGTGTGGGTTCGGTATAGTTTCGGTGGTAGTGTTGGTGAGGATGTTCTTGCTGATTTTTTTCCTGTTGAGGCGAGAAATCTCTTTCTTTTTGTTGCAATATCTCACTCGTTCAGCTTTGTCACGTGTAGAATCACGTCATATACGTGTATTCAGACTTTTCACTTTTCCTGCCTTTCTCTCTAAGACAAGACAATACACACAAGACTTCAACGTTCTATCAAACTTCCATCATAATCTTGACAGGTTATGAGCCCGGGTCAGCGCAATACCACTCTTGAATCCATATCCATTTAATCTATTGATTATTATCCTCACGCTCGGTTGAAAAATCTCATCTTCATACTTTTCTGCCGATTCGCCGATTTACCTACCCCGCATTACACAGTGTCACCCAAAATGTCTTCCCACAATGACCAGTCGTCAAAGACCTACTACACATCAAAGTTCAGGTCTATCAAGAAGCTAAGCAATACAAACTACGCTATCTGGAAAGGCGATGTGACTGTCATTCTGCAGGCGATGGGTGCTTATGCGATCGTCAACGGAGAAGAAGAAGAACCTGCAGCTGGCAATACAGCTGCTGCAAGGACCGCAACAGCCGACTACCAAAAGCGACGAGCCTACGCAATATCGGCCATTCGTTTCTCCTGTACCGATGAAGCAGCCATTTACGTAAATGGAC
>Ga0307516_10006861_pt1 | contig 13264 bp, 8 predicted proteins | sample 19_EM_MG_FD_203310 | JGI IMG/M metagenome (GOLD analysis project Ga0307516, IMG submission 203310) | Populus trichocarpa ectomycorrhiza microbial communities from riparian zone in the Pacific Northwest, United States - 19_EM | ecosystem: Host-associated > Plants > Roots > Unclassified | place... | reverse complement strand
TCTCTCTCTTTCATTCATCAATGGGTTACACCTTACAACCTTTTGTATTTTTCTTTGTGGTCATCTCGTCAGACTTGCGAGTACATGTTATTTGCTTGTGGCCCAGATTTTGTAGTGTCGAAGTAGGAGGAGCTCAATTATTTATGAGTGCGAGAGTTTTCATCTCCAGAATCCAAGTAATGAAGGCCTCTTGTTTTTCTTTTATATTCCCCTGTACATTTCGCTTTCAATTCTAGAGTCTTAGGCTTTCTGGTCATACATATGTGTCTGGCTTTTACTTTCAGGAATTGCCCTTAGTAAGGTCTTCATCTCTTTAGACACAAGTGATTACCGGGCCCTTTTACTTTTGCAGAATCCAATTGCGTCTTAATTTGGAGCACTTGCATTTTGGAGTACCATTTATTTTTATTCATAAAATTGAAATTATTTTCAATTGTATTTATGTGTGAAAATATAGAATGTCATGGAGGGCAGACAGCAAGCTGGCACTGACGACGATATTAACTTATGTAACCAAGAAAAAAAACCCGAGAGGATCCTAATTAATTAAAGGTTTATATTTTGTTACTGCAACTTTCCAGAAAAACAATCTCTCACACTTCGTGTATGAGATTCCTGCATGTATTGTGTGTATAGTTTACAGTTTACAAGTGTATCTGTCACACTATGATATATTAGGATGAAAAAATAAATTCAAGAGATAATTTACATGAGGAAGGTTCTATGTGATGGGGATTCGGAGGAGAGGAGAATTAGTAAGGTAGCTTGGAAATTTGTGGCTAGAGGGAAATAGAAGGGTGGTTTGCGATTCGAATCTCTAACTAGTCGAAACAAAGCATTATTATCCAAGTGAATATGGAGATTAAGTGGTAGCAGCTCTTCTAAAGGGTGGTTCATTTTATAGAAACACAAATATGAGTTATACAATGGCCTTCCATTCTTTAAAAGTAATCTTTTATTGTTGTAGTTTGTGTTAGAGAATAATATAAATCATATTCTGGGATCTTACCTAACAACATAAGCTTTTGGGTTGAGATGATTTTATAACATGATATCAGAATTTTGATGACCAAACAGTCACGAGTTCGAATCTTACCTTCCTCATTTATTTGATAAAAATTAAGCACAAGGTAAAGTGAGTCTGTACAAGTTTCAAGGTCAAAGGGCTTTCACTTGAGAATGTGTGTTAGAGAATAATATAAATCATGTTCTGAGACCTCACCTATTGAGATGGTTCTATAACAGTCTGCTATAAATACATATCATGTAACCTTATTTTGACATAGTAAAAATAAAAGCTCATCGCTCTTGTGGATGTGGGCATATTGACGAACCATGTTAAATCTTGTATTCTTTCTAGTTTCACTCGTATTGCAATATTCATTTATAATTGTTGCAGGTTTATCAAAACAATTAGTATCAAAGCCCGTCTACGATGTCAGAGATTTCTTATACAAAATTCGACATAATCAAGTTTGACGGATCAGACAATTTCAAATTATGGCAGAGGAGGGTGAAAGATCTTTTAGTGCAGTAAGGCATGGTGAAGGCGTTATACGGAAAAAAACCAGAAAGCATGAACAATATAGACAGACAGGAATTGGAAGCGAGGGCTGCGATAATTATCAGGCTTTATCAAGATGATGACATGATGTGTCATGTCATGCATGAGGAATTACCAGCAACAATTTGGATAAAACTAGAAGTCAATATATGTCTAGGTCATTGTTGAACAAACTTTATATTAAGTAGAAAATGTCTGGTTTTAAGATGTCAGGGGGTACATATTTGAATCAACATATTAATGTGTTCAATCAAATTGTTAGCAATTTGAAACAAGTTGATATGAATTTTGACGACGAAGACATAACGCTGATGTTACTGAATTCCCTACCTACTTCTCTTATATATGAAAATTTGGTTACAATTCAGATGTGGGGGAAAGAAACTCTCATATTGGAAGAGATCACAAGTGCCTTATTAAGCTTTAATCCAAGGAAAAAAGCTAGTGATAAAAATTCACAAGGCGAAGGGTTGGTGGTGAGGAGTAATCAGGAGCATGGAGAAGCAAGTCTTGAAACAAATTGAGGAACAATAAAGCTCGATACAAATCTAGGAAGAGGAAGGACATGTAGTGTTATAAGTGTGGAAAAATAGGGCATATAAAAATGAGAATGTCTAGAGAAAAAGAATAGGGATGCAGAGAACAAAAAGGGTTCATCAAAGTTTTGCGAATATAGTGGAAGAAGACTTAGAGAGTGGTAAAGAAGACATGCTTTCTATTTCATCTAGTTCAGATCATCCCATAAGTTTTTAGATATTGGATTATGCATGTTCTTATCATATGACTCCCAATAAATATTGGTTAGAGAACTACAAATTAGTCAATTTTGGTTATATTATGATGGGTAACGATGATCCATACAAAGTTATTGGAATATAAAATATCAAAATTAAAATGTTTGATTCTATTGTTAGAACTTTGTGTGATGTTAGACCTATACCAGATTTAAGGAAGAATCTGATTTCATTGGACACTTTAGACCGTAATGGGTTGAACTTTTATCCTGAAGGTGGAGTATTAAAAGTGAGTAAAGGTGTTATGACAGTGATGAAGGGGCAAAGATTGCTGGGAAATATTTATGTATTGCTATATACCACAGTTGTGGGAGCTGTAGTCCTAAAATCCAAGTTAAATAACATAGTCTTATGGCACATGTAATGACGAAGCCAGGATTTTTTAAATGAGGGGGCAAATTATTAATAAATACTTGATATTATGTATTATGTAGACATGTGTTATATAGAGAAATCAATTTGAAACATATGTACTAACTCATATCAAATGAAATTAATTTAAGAATACTTTTAAAATGAAAAAAATCACATTATAATTGTTCTCTTCGAGTTTTTATATTTTGAAACCGCTTTACAATGACTTCATTATCAATCTCATCAAAGATATTTTTCTCAATGTATACAATCAAACTGTCATTCATCCACTTATCTCCCATCCTATTTCGCAATCTACTCTTGACAACATGCAAGGCAGAAAAAACTTTTTCCACTATAACAGTTGCAACTGGTAGAGGTAATGACAATTTGATAAGCATATATACCAATGGAAATATCAAATTCTTCTTTGTTTTTATCATTTTCTCTACAAGACTAGCAATACCTTCAATACCAGAGAACTCATTATCACTACGTAGATCAATAATATACGTATCAAGTTGGTCACCAAGTACCATAAGGTCCACTATATAGAATTCATTGGGATAAAAAAGAGCAAGGCAAATAAGCTTTTCTTTGTTGAAAACAGAGAAAGAATCACTTGGGTTTAAACATGCTACACAAAGAAGTAACTATGTACTTGTCTCAGTAAAACGATCATCCAACTCATTAAGCTACATGTCAATGATATTGTTAAACAATTCATAACGGAAATGGTATAGGTTTGTAATCCCTTGAGATTTTCACCTTGAACGCCCACAAAGCTTTGATATTACAAAGGAGCTAATGAATCAAAGTATCAAACATAAAACATTTTGATGGTATAATCACAAACCACAAAAGCAACAACAAAAAGTTCTCTCTGCCTCTCTGAATATTTCCAGTTTCCTTCTTTATATGCGTTGATTAGTTTTCATTTTGCCATAGAAAAAAATCATCACATGTCCCTTTACTTCTCTATCTGTTAAACATAAATAAAAGAAAGATTTGAGACAACCAGCTTATAATTCAAACACCAGAAGCATTTTTCAATGGATTCAAAGATAAAAGTTTTTACTTTGGGCTTTGCGAGGAGAGAATGTAGACAGTCGCAGTAGAGCACATTAATACATTGTCTCTTGACTTTTTACCTTTTGTAAAATATGACTTAAGCTATTATATTAATATTTTAATGTAAAAATTATTATTTTTTTTTAAAAAGTTAAGGGGGCAGTTGCCTCCTTATACCCCAGTGTGGCTTCGCCCCTGGGCACATGCGATTAGGCCATATGGGTGAGTGTGGGATGATGCAACTTTATAAGAAAATCTATTGAAGGGTGTCAAAACATGCAAACTTAAATTCTATAGGTATTGTGTTTTTGGAAAACATAATAAGGTACAGTTCAAGACAATCACACACAAGGCATAGGGGAGTCTTGATTATGTTCATACAGATGTTTGGGGTCCAATAAGGATAGCATCACGTGGAGAATATATATATATTTTTTATTTTCATTGATGACTCTTCACGAAAAGTTTAGGTGTACTTCATGCGATATAAGTCATAAATGTTTGCCAAGTTCAAGGTATGAAAAAAAGAAGTAGAAAACTAGATAGGAAGGAAAATCAAAAGCCTTAGGTCAGACAATGGTACTAGGTGCACATATTCAAAGCTTATGGAGTTGTGTGATCAGCATGAGATGAAATGACACTTCACAGTATGTAAGACACCATAAAAAAATGGTGTAGCGAAAATGATGAATAGAATAATAGCAAAAAAAACAAGGTGTTTCGGGCTAAATGCAGGGTTTTCTAAGAATTTCTAGGCATAATAATGAATATGACATGTTTCTTGATTAACAGATCATCTAGGGAAATTCTAGATAGGAAAGTAGCAGAAAAGGTATGGATAGACAGTCCAATAGACTACTTTTGTTTTAGAGTGTATGGATGTCTAGCCTATGTGCATGATTATAGTGATAAGAGGTCAAAGATTGATTCAAAGTCTAGGTAATATATCTTTTTAGGGCATTAAAAAGGGGTAAAAGGTTTCAAGCTCTAGGATTCAAAGGAAAACAAGGTGGTGATCAGTAAAGATGTGATTTTTTTATGAAAGAATCGTGTTGCAGTTTACTTAGAAAGAAAAGAAACAAGTGCCAGAAAATTGCAGCAACAATAACCATGAGGTGCAAGTGGAGCTAGATACTTATATTACAGAAGAAAACATTAGAAATTTAGGGAATTCCAATTCATAAGATCAACAACATGATAATAAAACTTTAGGTAGGCCCAGACACACTATCAAGCCACCCATCATGTATGGTTTTAAAGATTTGGTCTCTTATGCACTTATTACTAGTAGTGGGGATCCTACCACTTTTTAGGGGGCTTACACAACCAAAATAAAAGTAAATGGATGGGTGTTATAGAAGAAAAAAAATGAAGTCTCTACATAAAAACTAGACATGTGATTGGTAGAACTTCTAGAGGGGAAAAGGGTGATAGGATACAAATGAGTTTATAAAAAGAAAGAAACAATATCAGAAAAAAAGGGTGAGAAGTTCAAGGCTTGTCTAGTAGCAAAAGGTTACTTACAGAAGAAAGGGGTTGACTAAGTGAGATATTTTTCGCTGTAGTCACACAACCATCAGGTTAATGTTAAGCTTGGTAGCACATTTTCGCATGCAGTTAGAGCATATGGATGTCACAACAGCTTTTCTCTATTTTGATTTGGAGGATAAAATTTACATGGTATAGCCAAGAGGGTTTAGTAAACTTGGATATGTACACTTAGTCTGTAATTTGAGGAAATCACTTTATGGACTGAAACAGTCTCTAAAGCAGTGGTACAAACAATTTGACTCTTATACGATCAGAATTGATTATTAAAGATGTTAGAATGATTGTTGTGTTTATGTAAAGAGCCTTTATGATGATTATTTTATTTTTTTTGTTACTTTATATGGATCATATGCTTATTGTTGCAAAGAGCATGAGTGAGGTCAATAAGTTAAAGATTTTGTTGAGTAGAGAATTGACATAAAAGATTTAGATGCTGCTAAGAAGATTCTTAGGATGAAGATTCGTAGAGATTGAACTACTAAGAGATTATGGTTATCTCAACGTAGTTATGTTGAGAAAGTGTTTGAAAGGTTCAACATGGTTAATGCAAAACCAACGAGTACACCTTTAGCAAGTTATTTCAGATTATTTATTGCATAGTACTTGAAGATAGATGATGAAGTGAAAGACATGTCAATGGTCCTTTATGCTAGTGCAGTGGTGTGTTTGATGTATGATATGGTTTGTACAAGACCAGATTTGGCACACATAGTCAGTATGGTGAGCAAGTTTTTATCAAATACGAGACGACAACATTGGGATATAGTTAAATAGATCTTTAGATACTTGAGGGGTACTGCAAACTATGGTATTATGTTTAGTAGACAACATGGTAATCCTTCAATTATGAGATATGTAGATGCAGACTATGAAGGGAACTTGGATGATATGAGGTCTACCACAAGTTATGTATTTACTCTAGTAGGGGAGCCTATTTGTTGGAAGTCTATTTTTCAGTCTTTTGTTGCACTATCTACTATTGCGTTAGAATATATAACAATGGTTAAGGCTGCTAAGGAAGCCTTATGGCTTACAAGTTTGGTCAAAGAGATGAGAATTCAGAAAGGTGGAGTTTAGTTACATTGTGATAATCAGATTGTCATTTACTTGATAAAGAACCAAGTGTATTATATAAGAACAAAACACATAAATGCGAGGTTTCACATGATTAGAGAATTGGTTTCTTTTGGTGAACTCTTACTTGAGAAAGTTCACACTTATAAGAATGCAGCATATATGTTGACAAAGCTTGTTACCATAGATAAGTTCAAGCTTTGCTTGAACTCGACTTTTATATCTAGATGCAAGATGAGAGATGTCCCAACCTATTATCCTAGGTGTGAAGTTTTCCCTACTTTTCTTCTAGGGGTGGATATTTGTCAAGGTGGAGATTGTTGTAGTTTGTAGCTCATAGATAGATACCAGAGTGGAGTATACCAAGCGAAGCGGAGTGGAAGGAGAGGAGAATTAGTAAGGTAGCTAGAAAATTTATGGCCAAAAGGAAATAAAAGGGAGGTTTGTGATTTGAATCTCTAACTAGTCGAAACAAAGCATTAGTATTCAAGTGGATATGAAGATTAAATGGTAGCAGCTCTTTTAAATGATAAGAGTTGATTTTACAGAAACACAAATATGAGTTCTACAATGGCCTTCCATTGTTCAAAATTAATATCTTATTATTGTAGTTTGTGGATCATATTCCATTCTTAAATAATGATTTATTTCTTATTTTGTTATCTGGGATGATTAATAGGTTGAGGGGTACGGGGGAAACGCGCCCAAAGTACGATAAATGAGTATTATGAAAAAGTATTAATACTCCTTGGATAACTAGGATTCCTTGGGCGATTTAGGGTCTACTATAAACACATATTATGTAACCCTATTTTGATATAGCAAAAATAAAATCTCTTCGCTCTTGTCGATAAAGGCACATTGCCGAACCACGTTAAATCTTGTATTTTTTCTAGTTTCTCTCATATTGCAACATTCATCTATAATTGTGCAGGTTTTTAACAACACTCATCTTATTAGAGAAATATTATCTCCGTTTATGACAGTTCCAGCCCTTGTGCAAAAGTTCTTATGATAAATTGTTGTTATAGAACTAGTAATGGGAAGATAATCACTTTTTAGAATGATGTGTGGACTGGTGGCATCACCTTAATTAAGGTTGGTATTCCTAGCTTTATTTCAACTTGTAGCAGATAAAATGATCACTATAGTAAATTTTGGGTTTTAGAATGATTCCAATTAAACCAGGAAGATTCTTAAAAAATAATAATAACAGAGATCTTAGGATACTATCTAAGAGCTAGATTTGTTGTCTTTAGTTTCAATTGTGAGTCTAAAACTGAAACAAGAAGACAAATGGATTTGGTTTCATGATAGCTTCGGTGTGCTTGGTGATTCTTTAAAGAGATGGCCTTGTAGCTTTAAACTAGTTTTGTACCCACGCTTTGCTGCGGGGCTATTATTTTTTTCAATAAAAAAATAAATATACAAGCACTTTTGTTGTAATCTTAGATATAAGAAATTCCTCAATCACAAATCAAAATGTTTATACATGTATCAAATTAATTAAATCGATATTTAATTAAGAAATAACTAAGATTAAGATATTTTATCTCGCAATACAGGTCATGTACTTAGTTTTGTTTTAACAACTATGATTCTTATAATATTATTTTTATTTAGTGAAACATATTTTTCATATCTTCATTATACAACAATAAAACAGAAGATAATTTTTTTGTATGAAATATATTTTCAAAAGGAATAAAAACCATGATAGGTGTGTGGGGCCGAGATAGCAAAGATAGATCATCGATAACAAAGAGTGAAATTGCATTATTTTAGGTTTGAGTTAAATAAAAAAATAGATCATCGATAACAAAGAGTGAAATTATATATATTTTTTAAAAAGATAAAAATTCTTGTTTAAATACAATATTTCTTCATCCAAAAAAACCTTGAAAAACTAGTTTTTCAAATTTATAGAGTTTGAAAAACATATTTTAAAGGTTCTCCATGGTTTTCCAATACAAGATTTTAGCTATTTTCCAAATAAAGAAAAAACATGAATAATACACACACACACACACACACACAAGCACTTTTTAACAATATAAATAATTTTCATATTTAATTAGTGATGTAAATTAGTTTTTTCTAGATGATTGGCCAATGCTCCACTACAGATCGAATAAAGAAAATTAACGTAAAAAAATAATATACAGACGTTGCTAATATATTTTTTAGTAGTAAGAAAAACATTAATTGTCAACTAAAAATTCAATGCATATATTTAATAAAATATATTGAGGATTACATACACCAATAAATTTTATAAAGAGTTATTAACACTAACTAAGGACCAAGTCGTGAAGCTAAGAAATAGATATCGATTAAGTTATTAAATTTTGTGTTGTAGTGAACTCTCAAGTTTTTCTTTTATTATAAAAAATATTTTTTTCTAAGAAGAGTAATAATTTAAATTTTATTAAAACTAACTAATTTTCAAGTATAATTCTTTATTTTCCTATTAATATTTTCAATTTCAACAAAAAAAATCTAATTTTTTGATATATTCCATCCATTTAATAAAAATTAAAAGCAATTAAAACACATAAAAAATAGACAATCTCAAATAACAATAAAAAATGTATTTCTCTAATTAAAATCCATTTACCTCATTAATGGGCTCAATTTTTTCAGAATTGTTTACCAAAATATTTTTTCTAGACAACATTTTACCATAATTCTAAAGCCAAGTTTTAATTAAAAAAATAAAATTTTGATAATTTTAATGTCAATGTATTAAAAAAACATAAGAATAAGACAACATTTGAATGGTGATGTGAGGGAAAATCTTTGGTAGCGTGATTAAACCCGGCCCAACAGGTCACCCTAGAGACCATCCAACCTGGCTTATTGACTCTCTCAGCTTTCGAATTAAACTTTATGGAGGTTGACCCAATGTCATTTAGTTGACTTGACGAGTTCAAAGATGACCTATATAATTTGGTCAAAATTAAGGTTGACTTAAAAAAAATTTATGAAATCATTTTTTTTATATTGAAACAAAAACATCTTAGATCGACCTGGGGTAATCTATCAAATTCATCCCCGTGTCATAGACTTATCTTGGTTTAATAATTTTGTTTTATTGAAACTATTTTTATTTAATTATAAGATAATAAGAATGACACCCACAAAAAAGTCACCAAATTGTTAAAAAAAATATGATGGGCTATACAAAAAGATTGCTCGTTAGTATTATAAAAACATAGCTATAATCTTATTAAAAAAAATCAAATGGTATTTAATAAACACCTAAAATGTATTTAGAATTAATTCAATGATTTAACAAAATTATGTATTTGATAGGAGAGTTTGGATACTAGAACCAAAGAATTTTTTTCTATTTCAGAGTTGTACTTTTTTTTTTTTCTTGAGTCATTTCTTTTAACAATAGTAAAAACCTTTTTGATCAAATATATGGTACATTGGTGCCCCTCCGAAGGTAGAGTTTTATATGTGCCTTTCTATCTTGAATAAATTACATATAAATGACTTTTGTAACGAAGAGATATGTTACAAGCTAATGATTTAAATTGTTCCTTTCATAAAAAAAAAAGAGATTGAAACCATAACTCATATTTTACTTTTCTATGAAATGGTTTGAAAGTTATGGTCACAGGTGGTAGATTGGTTAGGAAAACAATTGATCTTGCCTTAATCTCCAGATGAATTTTTCTTATTATGGAATGATGGGGATCTATGCATAAAAAAGGTGTGGTGTTTGTTCTTCGTTGGTATAGCTTGGTCTTTGGAATGCTTGTAATAATCTAGTTTTTAATGAGAAATAAATATACTAGGATGTTGTGTATTATTTCTTTCTTTATCGGGTTGCTATTTGGGCAAAATATAATGATGGGAGTTTCTATTATACGAGGTTAGATTTACTTTGTTAATCAAATTGTATTCTTATGTGAACTAATAAGACAAATATGAGAAGTAATTCTTCTTGGCTGTCACTTCTTATAGGTATGCTAAAGTGGAATATTGATGTGTTTTCAAATGGCAAACCAGAACCTTTAAGAATTTGTAGTGTTCTTAAAGATCATGAAGGGAAATTCCTTAGCATTTTTTCTTGTTCCGCAGGTAATATTGAATCTAATGAAGCTGAAGTCTTGGCAATTCAAAAAGCTATGCTTTTGAGTATTATTTTCTTTTTATGCTTTTACAAATATAGGCTATGAAGTCAAATTCTTACCATGCTATTACTTGGATTAAAGGAAAAAATATTATGCAGCCTTGGTACTTGTAAACTAAATTCAATGATATTTCCAATACCTACAATAGGCCTCCTACTATGTGTTTTGAACATGTTCACAGAGAGAAGAATCATGTTGCAGATTATTTGTTGAAGCAATGACTTTTAGAGAAGATGACTTAGTTATCTGGTTATAGTTTCTTTATTCAAGATCTATTACAACTCTCTTTATGATTGTGGGTTATTTAGTTAGTAAGTTTTCTAACTCATATGAGTTTTTCTCTTTATACTCTTCTCTCTGATAAGCCATGTTCTTAATGGATATAATAAATGTTCAAGACATCTCTCACATTTAATAAAAAAACAAAATTATGTATGTAATATATTTTTAGTTAATTAATTCGAAAGAAATTAGTTAATTAATTTTAAATAAATTTAATTTAATTTGAAATAAAAATAAAATTGAAAGGCCATAACATGCCACACATTTTATTTTATTTTAAAAAGGAAATAAGTCGATGCATTGCCTACAATAGCAGACGAATCTTACTAGATTATCGAGTCCTTTCTTTTTGGAAAGGAAAAACTAGTTTTTCAAGCATTATTTCATCTAAAAACTTCTAAGGAACACCTTATAATCTCAATAAACCCGTATCTAACCTCAAAACAATGTTTAATCTATTCAAAAGAAAAACAATTCTCCCAAATAAAAAAATAATCTTTATCCCCAATCTACTTTTGAAAGATTATGGTTAAAAAACCCTTAATGAAACTCTTTTCATGAAATGAAACTCATTAACACAAAGAATGATTTTTTTAGTCGTCGAAATATGATTAACTGATTACTTTCTTTCTCCTCTCATGTTATCAAGCAACTCTCTCTGCTCTCTCTAATTCAGGGATGGAAACAAGAACAAAATGAAGCTTTGGACCACAATGTGAAAACCTTTGATGTTTTAAAATTTATTCTCTAATATTTAGTATGACATGTTATGTGTCTCCCATTTTTTTAGTTTATTTTATAATCTAATATTTAGGATGATATATCATGTGATTGCAATTAACAAAATAAAAAACCATGCATTTGATACAACTTAGGTAGTAAATATGATAGAAGAAAATAAACCAGTGTGAAAAAGAGTTTGTTTGAAACTTGAAGGTCAACCTAAGCGACAACACTATTGTTTTAGTGTCACATTACTCGATGGCACATTTGAAACTTTAGTTGGTTGACACCTTTCATGAGAAATTGATCGATCAGTGATTGCAAGAAAAAACAAAATATCAAAAGAAAAAACCTTATTATAAAGGTGAAATTAGACAAAATAAACATCATTAATGAAAAGAGAAATGTCTGAAAAACAATAGAAAGAAAGTAGTAAGAAGCTCATTATATTGGGTAGCAAAAAGCACAAATAAGTCGACAAGCTTTGTCAACAGGTCATACCAAATATAATGACCTGAGTAACCTAGAAGCTTGAGAATCAAATGCATTAAACTTCAGGTCGTAAATGAAAATACATGTAGTGGTTACTACAGTGAACATGATGATTATATCATTTGTTGAGAATATATTGAAAATGACTTGACAAAGTAGTTATAGTAGAGAAAATGATCCAAAAATAATCGTAAAGCTCGTAAACAATTTGACTAAAATAATAATCAAGCCCTAGGGAGAGGGAGAGGTTGTGAAAGTTGTATGTTTGTACAAATAATTATATGTTTGTATTTTGATAATTTGAAAGGCTGCATAGCTATATATACAAGTTTATAGGCACTACAAATGAAAATATAATCAAGATGTTCTTAATATTATCACAACCTACAGTAAACTTTTTATTTTGAATCTTATGGTTTTCAAAATGTTCCACATCTATCCTTTGAGTTTAATTTTTTTCTAATATTTCCTATATGGTTGGAGAGAATTTTCAATATGGATATTTCATAGCAATTATCTAACTAATCTTAATAGTAGGTCTATTTTCATTTATTTTATTTTGACAAAATTTTATTAATTCAATTAAATTTTTTTTTAAAAAATCATAGGTTTTTTATAATAGACCCATCGAATATCATTCAATAATAAAAATGAGACCTACTATCCAATCATGATTTTCTTTTATAATCCTCTCTAAAAACACTTATCACATCATCATTAACAAACTAAAGCAAACCAATCAACCATAGAATATACAAGCATTGATTAAGAACTTGAAATTTACATGAGCAGTAATTGAAGTGTATGCAAAGGATGTGATTCTACCTAATGCTTGTGGGGATTGTCTGAGGAGAAGTGGTTGTTTGTACGGTCAGTTGTGTGCAGCAGCATAGTTGTTTTGCTATTGTTGTTGAATAGTGGAGTTAGGGTTTTGTCTTTTCACTTCTTATGACGATGAAGAAGACGATGTCAGTCTTAAATGGATTTTTATATTATTTGTGTATTAAATTAGCAAAAGATAAATAAAATCCCTTGATTTGTAAATGGGTTAATATTTATGTTTACTATTATCTGTTACCTTTTTCATGTTTTTCTATGTAGGTTTTGATAAGAGAAAGTTGAAGATATCCAAGTATTTTTATTAATAATTACAATTGAATTTATAAAAAAGGAAGAGAAAAAAAAAAAAGAATAGAGATATGGTCTATCATCAA
>Ga0307516_10006860_pt1 | contig 13264 bp, 11 predicted proteins | sample 19_EM_MG_FD_203310 | JGI IMG/M metagenome (GOLD analysis project Ga0307516, IMG submission 203310) | Populus trichocarpa ectomycorrhiza microbial communities from riparian zone in the Pacific Northwest, United States - 19_EM | ecosystem: Host-associated > Plants > Roots > Unclassified | place... | reverse complement strand
CGATCACGACGAAGCCGATGCCGTCGGTCAACTCGGGAATGTCGAAGCTGTAGCGCGCGGTGCCCGAGATCACGTCGGTGTTGATCTGCGCCAGCAGCAGGCCGAGGATGATCATCGCGATCGCCTTCAGCAGCGAACCCGAGGCCAGCACCACGGCGCCGATCAGGCCCAGCACCATCAGCGAGAAGTATTCGGCCGGGCCGAACTTGAACGCCAGCTCGGTCAGCGGTGGCGCGAACGCGGCGATGATGATCGTGCCCACGCATCCGGCGAAGAACGAACCCAGGCCGGCCGCAGCGAGTGCAGAACCGGCACGCCCTTGTCGGGCCATCGCATAGCCGTCGATCGCGGTCACGACCGAGCTCGATTCGCCCGGCACGTTGATCAGGATCGCGGTCGTCGAACCGCCGTACTGGGCACCGTAGTAGATGCCGGCCAGCATGATCAGCGCCGGTGTGGCGTCGAGCGCGTAGATCGACGGCAGCAGCATCGCGATCGTCGCGACCGGGCCCAGCCCCGGCAGCACACCGATCAGCGTACCCAGAATGCAGCCGCCCAAGGCATAGAGCAGGTTCTGGACCGTGAAGGCGACGCTGAAGCCGAGCGCGAGATTGTTGAGCAAGTCCATGTGTTGTCTCCGTGACGTTCTGGTTCAGCCGCCCATGAAGGCGGGCTTGAGCGGAATCGTCAGGCTCAGGCCCCAGATGAAGATCACCCACGAACCGGCGGTCAGAACGATGGAGTTGGCGATCACGCCCTTCCAGCTGAACTCGTCACCCGCGAAGCTGACCATGATGATCAGCAGCGGGATGGTGATGAACATTCCCAAACGGGGCAAGGCCAGGCCGAACACGGCGATCGAGGCCACGATCACGATCAGCGGGCGCCAAGCGAACGCGCCGACCGGGTCGCCACCTTCGGTTTCGATGGTGAGCGACTTGAACAGCACGATCGCGCCGAGGATCGCCATGATCACGCTCAGCATCAACGGGAAGTAACCCGCACCGGGGCGCGCAGAGGTGCCCATCGAGTAGTTCGTGGCGCCGACGGCGAACACCACGCCCACCACCAGAAACATCAAACCGGAGAAAAAGTCTCGTTGACTCTTGATCTTCATGGGGCGCTCCTCGCTCGTCTTCTTGATTGCGTGCGATTCTAGGCACGCACGACCCCACAGCATGTGTGGTTTGTACGTAGCGAAACCACGTGCACCAGTGTGCGGCGCCGCCGCGGACTCACTCCCAGGGCAGGGTGACGCGCAGCACTTCTTCGAGCGTGGTCACGCCTTCGGCGACCTTCATGACACCGGCCAGGCGCAACGGGCGCAAGCCGTCTTTCACGGCCTGGCGGCGCAGCTTGTCGATGTCGGGCACGGGGTGGATGTGCGCGCGCGCGGCGTCGGTGACGGTCAGCAGCTCGTACAGGCCGGCGCGACCGCGGTAGCCCGTCATGCGGCAGTCGAGGCAGCCGACCGGCTTGTAAGGTTTGACGCTGCCGTTCAGCCGCCAGGGCTTGATGGCTTCGTCGAGGTGTTCGCGGGTGGTTTCGTCATCGGGCTGTTTGCAGTTGACGCACAGCGTGCGCACCAGACGCTGCGCGAGCACGCCGATCAGGGTCGACGCAGCCATGTACGGCGCCACGCCCAGGTCGGTCAGCCGCGTGACGGCCGAGGGCGCGTCGTTCGTGTGCAGCGTGCTGAACACGAGGTGGCCGGTGAGCGCGGCCTGGATCGCCATCTCGGCGGTTTCCAGATCGCGGATTTCGCCGACCATGATGATGTCCGGGTCCTGCCGCATCAGGGCGCGCAGGCCTTCGGCGAAGTTCAGGTCGATCAGCGGCTGCACCTGCGTCTGGTTCAGCGCGGGCTGGATCATTTCGATCGGGTCTTCGATCGTGCAGACATTCACTTCGTCGGTGGCGAGCCGCCGCAGCGTGGAATACAGCGTGGTCGTCTTGCCCGAACCCGTGGGGCCGGTCAGCAGAATGATGCCGTTGGGCTTGGCAACCAGTTCTTCCCAGCGTTTGCCGTCGTGGCTGCCGAAGCCCAGGCCATCGAGTTCCTTGACCGTGGTCTCGGGGTCGAAGATCCGCATCACCATCTTTTCGCCGAACGCGGTGGGCAGCGTCGACAAGCGCATTTCGACTTCGTCGCCGGCCGGGTTGCGGGTCTTGATGCGGCCGTCGAGCGGGCGGCGCTTTTCGATCACGTCCATGCGGCCGAGCAGCTTCACGCGCGCGATCATCGCGTTCATCACACCCGGCGGCAGCTGGTAGACGGTCTGCATCACGCCGTCGATGCGAAAGCGGATCACGCTGCGTTCGCGGCGCGGCTCAAGGTGGATGTCGGAGGCGCGCTGGTCGATCGCGTACTGCCACAGCCAGTCGACCACCTGCACCACGCCCTGGTCATTGGCGTCGAGCTGCTTGTTGGTGCGGCCGAGTTCGACCAGCTGCTCGAAGCTCGCCGCGGCCGACATTTCGCCGGTCTTGGTGGCGTTGCGCACCGAGCGCGAGAGCGTGTAGAACTCGGTCGTGTAGCGCTTGAGCTCGAGCGGGCTCACCAGCACCAGCTTCACGGTCTTGCGGGTGTGGCCTTCGATCTCGGAAACCCAGCCGATGTCGAGTGGCTCGCAGGTCGCGATCGTCACTTCGGTCGCGCCCACGTTCAGCGGCAGCGCACGGCGCCGCTCGGCGTAGCTGATCGACATCACCTCGGAGACGCGACCCACGTCGGCCTTGAGCGGGTCGATGCGCAGGTAGGTCAGGCCGGTGCGTTTGGCCAGCCACTCGGTGATCACTTCGGCGTCGAGCGCCTTGGTGCTGCCCAGACGCGTCATGCCGGCGCTGGCCAGCCGCGTGATCGGGTGCTGCGCGCTGTGGCTGGTGGAAAAACGCCGCGCCGTTTCGACCGCGTCTTCCGGGCTGATCACCTTGTCTTCACGCAACCAGCCGAGCAGCAGGCTCAGTTCGAGGTGACTGGCCGGAGCCAGGGTCTTGGGGCGGGTGGCTGCGTTCATGCGTGCGGTGACAGTCGGTGCCGTTGTCGGGCGGCCGACAGGATGAGCAAGGGCCGTAGCGTACTCCGCGCCGGGCACGCCCGAGTGTCCGCTTTGTGTCGGCGTGAAATCATCCCGCGGTCGCGTCGCTCATCGAGGAGGTCGTCGACCCCAGCGGCCGGATCATGCGCAGCCATTTCTTCGCCGGCAGCTTGAAGCGTTTTTCGATGGCCTCGGCACGCAGTTCGAGGGCCGTGCGGTCCGGCATCGGCGCGTTTTTCAGTGCGATGACGATGGTGTTGCCCTCTTTGGTCGGCCGCAGGCTCCACACCTGGCCGGCGCCGAAGGCCGCGGCGATGCGCAAGGCGCTGCGCTCGAAGCTGGCGTCGCGGCCGAACAGGTTCACGCTCATCACACCGCCATCGGCAAGAGCCCGGTGGCAGTCGCGGTAGAAGGCTTCGCTGTCGAGCACGGGGCTGGCGGCGTCGTGGTCGTAGAGGTCGACACACAACACCTGAACCGAATCGGCGCGGGTGGCATCGGCAACAAAAGCTGCCGCGTTCATCTGCAGCACCTGCAGCCGCGCCGAGTCTTCGGGCAGGTGAAAGAACATTCGGCAGGCCTGGATCACCGTCGGGTTCAGTTCGACTGCCGTTGTGCGCATGCGCAGCGTGCTGTGGCAAAAGCGCGTGATCGCGGCAGCGCCCAGGCCGAGCTGCACGGCTTCGCCTTTCGTCAGTTCCGAAGCCGGCCGCAGCAGCATCCAGGCCATCATGCGCTGCACGTAGTCGAGTTCGAGCTTCAGCGACTGGCGGATGCGCATGGCGCCCTGCACCCAGGGTGTGCCCAGGTGCAGGTAACGCACGCCGTCGGCTTCAGAGATCGTGGCCGGGGCCGGTTCGGGGTCCTTGTCTCTCATGCCACTCCATGTTGTTCAAAAACCGCACGCCACGCGGCCAGCTTGCGCTCGAAGCTCCAGCTCGCGTTGGCCGGGCTGGTAGACGGCAATCGGTGCACCGCCCAGCCCAGCGATTGTGTGTGCTTGATCGCGCGCGCCGATTCGCCGCCGTTGTGGGCGATGGCCTGAAGCTGCGGCGCCTGTGTCTTCAGACTCGCCAGGTCGTTGAACTCCGCACTTTCGATCGCGCTGTCGAGGCTGCCTTCGCGCTCGCAGCGGGCGTACACGTCCCACAGGCCGAGACCCCGGGCACGGATCGCTTCGAGGCGCTGCGCGTAGGGCAGCGGCATCAGGTCGGCCTGCCAGAGTGCACCGAGGATTGGCCAGAAGTGGTTGCGCGGGTGTCCGTAGTACTGCTGCGCGGCGAGCGAGGCCACGCCCGGGAAACTGCCGAGCACGACGAGCCGTGTGTTCGCATCGACGACCGGCCCGAGGCCTTGCAGCAGCCCGGCCATCAGTCGGCCAGACGGGCCAGGCCGGGCAAGGCGACGCGTGCGTTCGCCGAAGTGGCGGCCGCCAGCTCGGCGAGCGACAGGCCGCGCAGTTCGGCCAGCGTGGCGGCGATGCGCGGCAGTTCGCCGGGTTCGTTGCGTGAGGTCTCGCCGGCGGCGCGCTGCTGCGCTGTGCGGTAGAGCCAGTGCGGCGGAATGTCGGGCGCGTCGGTTTCCAGCACGATCGCGTCCAGCGGCAGGGTCTGTGCCAGGCGGCGGATCTGCAAGGCCCGCTCGAAGGTCATCGCGCCACCGAAACCGAGCTTGAAGCCGAGGTCGACGAACGCGAGCGCCTGCTGTTCGCTGCCGTTGAAAGCGTGGGCGATGCCGCCGCTGACTTTGACCTTGCGCAGGTGCTTCAACAAGGTGTCGGCCGAGCGCCGCACGTGCAGGATCACCGGCAGGCCGAACTCGCGGGCCAGTTCGAGCTGGTCCGCGTAGAAATGCTCCTGGCGTTTCAGGTCGAGCCCCGCCACGAAATGGTCCAGCCCGATCTCGCCGACCGCGACGAGGCGCGGATCGTCGCGCTGCGCCTGCAGTGCTTCATGAAGACGTTGCACATCGTCGTCGCGCGCGCGGCCGACGCAGAGCGGGTGAATGCCCAGCGCGTAGGCGAACCGGTGGGCGTGGGCGAGCGAGCGCACCGTCTCGAAGTTCGCCACCTCCACGGCCGGCACGACGATCTGCACCACGCCGGCGGTGCGGGCGCGCAGCACCACGCTGTTCCGGTCGGCATCGAACTCCGGGGCATCGAGGTGACAGTGTGTGTCGGTCCACATGGCCGCCATCATGCCTTGCGCCGAGACAGGGAATGCCCGGCCGTGCTACTGTTGCATCGCAGCGCCAGGAGCCGATTTTGCAGGGCGGCCTTGGGGGTCGAGTCACATGCGCCAAACGGGATGCAGATGATGAAAAAGGCACCGCTCTACAGCCGCTCGCGCCCACCCGCCGGGGTGACGGCGCCTCCCGCTGGCGCCGATGCTGCCGACGCGGCGCCTCCCCCGCCCCCCTTGCGGCAACACGGCTTGCGCGCCTTCGCCGCCCGCCACGAGCGCGGCCTGTGGGCTTCGGCCTTTGCGCTGGTGCTGATCGGTGCATTGGCCTTCACCGGCGCCTTCGCGCCAAAGGAGGCGCCCCTCACGCTCAAGCAGATCGACGCCGCCATCCGCCATTCGCTCGACGAAAAACCCCTGCCCTCGCAGGCCACCAAGGCCTACGACGCCGTCATCGGCTCGGTGGTGCGCGTGGTCGGCCTGATGACCGAAGGCGACGACGGCAGCGACGACAAGGCCAACGCACTCGCCGAGCGCGGCGTGGGCACCGGTGTGGTCATCATCGACAACGGCACCATCCTCACCAACCTGCACGTGATCAGCGGCGCGCGGCGCATCAAGGTCACGTTCATGGACGGCAGCGAGTCCGACGCCGCCATCGTCAGCCTGCAGCCGCAGAACGACCTCGCGGTGTTGCGCGCCAAGACCATTCCCGACGACCTGGAAGCCGCCACCATGCGTTCGACCGCCGACCTCGCGCCCGGCGACCAGGTGGTGGCGGTGGGCTTCCCGTTCGGCATCGGGCCGTCGGCGTCTGCGGGCGTGGTCTCGGGCCTGAAGCGCGAGTTCCGCTCGCCCGAAGGCCAGCAGATGCTGACCAACCTGATCCAGTTCGACGCCGCCGCCAACCCCGGCAATTCCGGCGGGCCGCTGGTCACGATGGACGGCGAAGTGGTCGGCATCGTCACCGCCATCCTGAACCCGTCGCGCCAGCGTGTGTTCATCGGCATCGGTTTTGCCGTGCCGATCGAAAACGCGGCGGCCGCGGCCGGCATGCCACCGTTCTGAACGCCACCGAGAGCCCACCGCATGCAAACAGCGAACGACAACAACAGCAACGCCGCCACGTTGATGGAGGCGATCCTCTACGAAGTCAAACGTGTGGTCGTGGGGCAGGACCATTTCCTCGAACGGGTGATGGTGGCGATGCTCGCGCAAGGCCATTTGCTCGTGGAAGGCGTGCCGGGCCTGGCGAAGACACTCACGGTGAAGACGCTCGCCGCCACGCTGCGCGGCAGCTTCAAGCGCATCCAGTTCACGCCCGACCTGGTGCCGGCCGACCTGGTGGGCACGCGCATCTTCAACCCGCGGACCGGCGAGTTTTCAACCTCGCTCGGGCCGGTGTTCACGCACCTGCTGCTGGCCGACGAGATCAACCGCGCGCCGGCCAAGGTGCAGAGCGCCTTGCTCGAAGTGATGCAGGAACGGCAGGTCACGATCGCGGGCGAAAGCCACAAGGTGCCCGAGCCCTTCCTCGTGATGGCGACACAGAACCCGATCGAGACCGAGGGCACCTACCCGCTGCCCGAAGCGCAGGTCGACCGCTTCATGATGAAGGTGCTGGTCGACTACCCGAGCGAAGAAGAAGAGTTCGTGATCGCACAGCGCGTGACCGGCCCGGTGACGCTCGTCTCGGCCGTCGCCAGCATGGGCCAGCTCGCCGAGTTGCAGCAGGAATGCCGCAAGGTGTACGTCGACCCGTCGCTGATGCAGTACGCGGTGAAGCTCGTCAGCGCCACGCGCCGACCCGACCGTTACGGGCTGGCCGACATGGCCAAGTACCTCACCTACGGCGCGAGCCCGCGCGCCACCATCGGCCTGATCGAAGGCGCACGGGCCCTGGCCTTCATGCGCGGGCGCAGCTACGCGCTGCCCGAAGACATGACCGGCCTCGTCGGCGACGTGTTCCGGCACCGCCTCGTGCTGTCATACGAAGCGCTGGCCGACGGCCTGACCGCCGACCAGATCGTGCAGAAGGTGATGAAGAAGATCCCGGTGCCCGACAAACCCCTGGCGCCCGAAGCGAAGGGCGAGTGAGGTCATGAGCGAAGCCACGGCCCCCGCGCCGAACGCCGAAGCGCTGCTCAAGCGCCTGGAGTGGACGGTGATCCGCCGCCTCGACGGCCTGCTGCAGGGCGACTACCGCACGCTGTGGCGCGGCGCCGGCCTCGACCTGGCCGATCTGCGCGAGTACCAGCACTTCGACGACGTGCGTCACATCGACTGGAACGTGACCGCACGGCTGCAAACGCCTTACGTGCGCCAGTTCACCGAAGACCGCGAGCTCGCCGCGTGGTTCCTGATCGACCTGAGCGCGAGCGCCGACTTCGGCTCGGGCGACACGAACAAGCGCAGCGTGGCGCGCGAATTCACCGGCGTGCTGGCGCGGCTGCTCACGCGCCACGGCAACCGCGTCGGCGCACTGCTCTACGGCACCGAGGTCGACACCGTGATCCCGGCGCGCGGCGGCCGCCTGCACGTGCTCAACCTGCTGCAGCGCATGGCGCAGCGGCCGGCCGAATCGGCCGCCGGTGCCACCCAGCTGCGCGACCTGCTGATCGCCGGGCAACGTTTGGTCAAGCGCCGCAGCAGCGTGTTCGTGATCTCCGACTTCATCAGCGCGCCCGGCTGGGAAACGGCGCTCGCACAACTTGCCACGCGCCACGAGGTGACGGCCGTGCGCCTGTTCGACCCGCTCGAAATGGAGCTGCCCGACCTCGGCCTGATCACCATGCGCGATGCCGAGACCGGCGAGCAGCTGGTCGTCGACACGCACGACAGCGGTTTTCGCAAACGTTTCGCGGCCGCAGCCGAAAAGCGCGAAACGCAGCTGCTGGAAGGGCTTGCGCGCGCCGGCGTCGACACGCTGGAACTCGCGACCGACGGCGACCTGCTGGACACGATCCTGCGCTTCGCCGACCTGCGCAAACAACGCAGCCGGCTCGCCAACTGGAGTGGCGGGCCGCAACGCGCCGGCGTGCCGAACCACCTCACGTCCTGGAGCGGAGCGCCAGCATGAATCCGGCGATGACCTTCATCTGGCCCGAAATGCTGTGGGGTTTGATCGCCGTGCCGCTGCTCGTGCTGCTCTACGTGTGGCTGCTGCGCCGGCGCAAAAAAACCGCGATCCGGTTTGCGAGCCTCACGCTCGTGAAGGAAGCGATGGGCAAGAGCGCCGCCTGGCGCCGCCACCTGCCGCCCGCGCTTCTACTGGTGGCCGTCAGCGCCCTGCTCTTTGCTGCGGCGCGGCCGGCCGCCGTGATCAGCCTGCCGTCGCAGCAAGAGACCATCGTGCTCGCGATCGACGTGTCGGGCAGCATGCGTGCGACCGACGTGTTGCCCGACCGCATCACCGCCGCGAAGGAAGCGGCCAAGGCCTTCGTGACCGAGCTGCCACGCAGCGTGCGCATAGCCGTCGTGCAATTCGCCGGCACCGCCGCGGTGGTGCAGGCGCCCACGCTGAGCCGCGACGACGTGATCGCGGCGATCGAACGCTTCCAGCTGCAGCGCGGCACCGCCACCGGCAGCGGCATCGTGCTGTCGCTGGCGACGATCTTCCCCGAAGCCGGCATCGACCTGTCGCAGATCACCGGCCAGCGCAACATGCCGCCCGGCCCGAACGACAAGGTCAAGCCCGACTTCACGCCGGTGCAGCCAGGCTCCTACGGTTCGGCCGCGATCATCATGCTGACCGACGGCCAGCGCACGACCGGCCCCGACCCGATGGAAGCAGCCAAGATGGCCGCCGACCGCGGCGTGCGTGTCTACACCGTGGGCGTGGGCACGAAAGACGGCGAGACGATCGGCTTCGAAGGCTGGTCGATGCGGGTGCGGCTCGACGAAGACACGCTCAAGAGCATCGCCACGCTGACCCGCGCCGAGTACTTCTACGCCGGCACGGCGGCCGACCTGAAGAAGGTTTACCAGGCGCTGAGCACACGCCTCGTGGTCGAGAAGAAGGAAACCGAAATCAGCGCGATCTTCGCTGTGCTGGGCGCGCTGCTGGTGATGCTGGCGGCGGGTCTGTCGGTCTGGTGGTTCGGCCGCGTGGCGTAGCTGCGCTGCACCAGCCGTGCTTGTTGCTGATGCGGCGGCGAGTTAGCGACGTGGGCGCGTCGCGGCAGGCGCCGGTTTTGCGACGAGAACAAAAGGCGTGTCAGCAAAGGCGCGTGCGGGCAGGCTGGAGCGCGCCTCTGGAGCGCCGAGAAGCGCAGGGCTCGTGGCCTCGCGCGCAGCGCGAGTCGTCAACTGACTCGTCGCCGTTGTTTGAACGGAGCGAACGAAGTGAGCGCAGTGAGTTCGGCGACGGCCACGAGACCGAGCATCGGAGGGCAGTCGTCGCGCCGCGGCGACCGCTCCAGCGAAGCGCGGAAGCCTGCCCGCACGCGCCTTTGCCGCCCCGGATTCAGCGCCCGTGGTACTGCACAACAGTCTTCACAGTACAGAACTCTTCCAGCGCCATGAACCCTTTCTCGCGCCCGTGCCCGCTCTTCTTCACGCCGCCGAACGGCAGCTCCACGCCGCCGCCCGCGCCATAACAGTTGATGTAGACCTGGCCGCAGCGCATGCGCTTGGCCACGCGGGTCTGGCGCCCGCCGTCACGCGTCCAGATGCCGGCGATCAGGCCGAACTCGGTGGCGTTGGCGAGCGCGATCGCGTCGTCTTCGTCGGTGAATGGAATGACCGCCAGCACCGGGCCGAAAACTTCGTTGCACGCCAGTTCGTGCTCACGCGGCACCTTGCCGAAGAGCGCGGGTGCCACGTAATAGCCACCGGCCGGCACGCCGCTGTCGACCTGGCCTTGCGCCAGCAATTGCAGCCCGCTCTCGACCGCGCGCCGAATGAAACCTTCGACGCGCTGCTTCTGCGCCGTATTGATCAGGGGCCCGCAATCGCGGTCCATCGCCGGCGTGCCGGCGGCCGACTGCTTGAAGCGCTCGACCACACGTGCCACGAAGCTGTCGTAGATCGAAGCCTGCACCAGCAGCCGACTGCCGGCCGAGCAGGTCTGGCCACCGTTCTGCGTGATCGCCTTCAGGATGAAGCCGAGTGCGCGGTCGAGGTCGGCGTCTTCGAACACGATCTGCGGTGACTTGCCCCCGAGCTCGAGCACACACTTGATGTGGCGCTCGGCAGCCGCCTTCTGCACGAGCGTGCCGACTTCGGGCGAGCCGGTGAAGGTGACGAAGTCGATGCCGGCGTGGGCGGTGAGCGCAGCGCCCGCTTCTTCGCCCAGGCCGGTGACCACGTTCAAGGCACCGGCCGGCAAGCCGGCCTCGCGTGCGATGTCGCAGAAGGCCAGGGCCGACAGGCACGCGTCTTCAGAAGGTTTGAGCACGGCCGCGTTGCCCATCGCCAGCGCCGGCACGACCGAGCGGCCGAACATCTGCGCCGGGTAGTTCCAGGGCAGGATGTGCGCCGTCACGCCATAAGGCTCGCGCAGCACGACGACGTGAAAGTCTTCCATGTAGGGAATGGCCTGGCCGTGCACCTTGTCGGCCGCGCCACCGTAGAACTCGCAGTAGCGTGCCGCCACCTGGATGTCGTTTCGCGCCTGCGACATCGGCTTGCCGGTGTCGCGAGCTTCGAGCAGCGCCAGCTCTTCACTGCGCGACAGGATGATCTGCGCCATGCGGCTCAGCACACGCCCGCGCTCGACCGCCGGCATGCGGCCCCAGTCGCCTTCGAGCGCGGCGCGTGCCGCGGCCACGGCGCGGTCGACATCGGCGGCGTTGCCACGCTGCAGTTGTTCGAAGACTTCGCCGGTGCTCGGGTCGAGCACCGGCAGGGTTTCGCCGCTGGAGCCGAGGCTCCACTCACCTGCGATGAAATGCTGCTTCATGTCGTTTGCCTCCTGCGTTGTTCGGGGCTGGCCTCGCCGGCCAGCGCACGTTCTATCCTGTCACGCGCCACGCGGGGCCGCGGCACCGGGCCGGCCACCAGCCCCTTGAACCAGCTGCGCACGTCGTCTTCCAGGCCGAGGCCGTGCATGTAGTTGTAGAGCGCCTTCTTCAGCGCCACGCCGAGCGCATCGTGGTCCACACCGGTCGGGTCGAAGAAGCCCACGTCGTTCTTCGCGAACGAGACCGGCGGCAGCGGCTGCAGCGTGACGCCGTAGTCTTCGGGGTTCTTGCCGACCGGCGAATGCACCGTGCACGCGAACCGGTGAAAGAAGCCCGACTGGATGCAGCCGGCCGCGAACAGTTGACGCACGTATTCGAGCGCGTCGACGGTGTCCTGCACGGTCTGGGTCGGAAAGCCGTACATCAGGTAGGCGTGCACGAGGATGCCGGCGTCACTGAAGCCCTTGGTGACACGCGCCACCTGATCGACCGACACGCCTTTTTTCATCAGGTCGAGCAGCCGATCGGAAGCCACTTCGAGCCCGCCCGAGATCGCGATGCAACCGCTGTCGGCGAGCTGCTGGCAGAGCTCGGGGCTGAAGGATTTTTCGAAGCGGATGTTGCCCCACCACGAAATCGCGAGGCGCCGCTTCTGCAGCTCGGCCGCGAGCGCCTTCAGCGCCTTGGGCGGCGCGGCCTCGTCGACGAAGTGAAAGCCGGTCTGGCCGGTCTCGGTGACGATGGTCTGGATGCGGTCGACCAGCGTCTCGGCCGTTGCGCCTTCGTAGCGCGAGATGTAGTCCAGGCTCACGTCGCAGAAGCTGCACTTCTTCCAGTAGCAGCCGTGCGCCACGGTGAGCTTGTTCCAGCGCCCGTCGGACCACAGCCGGTGCATCGGGTTCAGCATGTCGAGCAGCGAGAGGTAGCTGTCGAGCGGCAAGCCGTCCCAGGTGGGCGTGCCGACCTCGGCGAAGGGCACATCGGGTTCGACCAGGTTGACGTAGCGCACCACGTTCGAACCCGCGGGCCGCGTGAAGGTGCGCACCAGCCGGCTCTGCGAGCGCTTGCCGGCGAGGTGTTCGAGCAAGGCCAGCAAGGGGCGCTCGCCGGCGTCGAGCGTCACGTAATCGAAGTGGTCGAAAACACGCGGCTCACTCAACTCGCGCAACTCGGTGTTGACGAAACCGCCACCGAGCGCGACGACGACAGCGGGGTCGTGCGCCTTGATCGCCTGCGCGATGCGAAACGCCGCGTAGACCGCGCCGGGGAACGGCACCGACACCAGCACCAGCGTAGGCGCATGGCGCTCGAGCGCGGTCAGCGTCAGCGCGCGCAACGTGCGGTCGACCAGGTTCAGCGGCGCGGCCAGCGCTTCGGCCAGCGGCTCGAAGGTGGGCTGGCTCTGCGCCAGTTGTTCGGCGTAGCGCACGAACTCGAAGCGCGGGTCGACCGCATCGCGCAGCACGTCGGCGATGTCGTTGAGGTAGAGCGTGGCGAGGTGGCGGGCGCGGTCTTGCACGCCCAGCGCGCCGAAGGCCCAGGCCATCGGGTCGCCGCCGTCGTCGTCCACGTACACGTCGAGTGACGCGAAGCGCGGGCCTTCGGGCAAGAAAAAGCGGCTGCAGATGCGGTGCATCAGCGTGGTGTCGCGGCCCTGCAGGAAGGCGATCGTCGGGTTAATCGTTTCGAGGTAGCGCGGGAACTGTGCGCTGAAGCCGCGAACCAGCGGCGTGCGCTGGTGCTCGGGCAAGGCGTCGATGCACGCCTGCACGGCCGTCAACCCTTCGCGCGAGAGCAGCTTCAGGATCAGCGCCAGCGCCAGGTCTTCCTGCACCGCGTCGACGCCACGCGAGCGCAGGAAGCCGGTCAGGTAGGCGGTCGACGGGTAAGGCGTGTTGAGCTGCGTCATCGGGGCGATGACGGACAGGACACGAATGGGCTTCGGTGGCATGGCGGCGGGCGGGTGAATGCTCGATTGTCGGCGTTGTGGCAAAGGCGAGTCAGAGACCTCCCAGCATCGACCGGTCAATCCCAGCGACAAGGCACGCAATTCGGCATCATCCGGCGCTACATGGCAGCTGACCCAAGCGCGGGTTTCAAGCAGTACCGACGCCGCACCAAGCGCGAGGACTTTCTGGCCGCG
>Ga0307516_10006859_pt1 | contig 13266 bp, 14 predicted proteins | sample 19_EM_MG_FD_203310 | JGI IMG/M metagenome (GOLD analysis project Ga0307516, IMG submission 203310) | Populus trichocarpa ectomycorrhiza microbial communities from riparian zone in the Pacific Northwest, United States - 19_EM | ecosystem: Host-associated > Plants > Roots > Unclassified | place... | reverse complement strand
CTTCGGTCTCTCTCTCAATAACAGATTTTAGTCTGGCAATTGTGCACTGAGATCTTGGTGTATCGTCGTCCATAGTAACAACTACTGGTCGCCGCTACAGGTAGTGACGCTCTAAAATCTGACAGTGGGAGATCGCGACAAGGGTCTAACTTGCTGTACTAGAGGTCTGATGTGGCTTAGCTCGGATATTATCTTCTTACCTCATGTAATCTAGTGTACGCGGCTGTATGACAGTAGATGACAGTGTACAGCACATACCCGACGATGGCGGTCCATGCTGCTGTGCCTTTCTCATGCATGTAGATGGCGTTATTCAAAATAGTAGCTGCGGGTGGGGCAGCCCATCGTGAGCACGAGGCATCCCTCACAAGTTGGTCTCTCTTATTCGTCTTACCTCCCCTACCTCACTGAGGTACAAATCAAATCTTTCTCGATTGCCAGTGTCCATCAGGTGCGAATTCGGTCTGTCTCAGGTTACTCGTATCACGGTTTTCCTTATCATCGTTACAAGGCTAGTGGTTCCAAGGATCGTTGTACATACCTCGATTCCAGACCCACTCCCCCCAGTATGTTCCATGTGCATCTATTAGACATCATGTTCCAATACTGAAATGAACTAGAGTTCACCTCCATTGTTCCCTCATAGGGCCTTTACGCCTGTGATCGACACTTTTGGTGAGCACGCTTTTAGTTCTTTTTCCAAGTATGTCATCTTACTAGTATCGCAGAGAGTTATACTTTGTCCTGCGGCCCTTCGTGTGCAAAAGTCAGCCTAATAATGTCGACATTGGGTCGCCACATCACCAGATATCGGCAACGATTAGAAAATTATCTCCATGGACGTTCTTATCGGGCCGAGACCCTCTACAAGCACGTGAACTCCTTGGCAGACATATTCTTGCAAACAGAGGGAATCTCCGAGGCCATTGCGCTGCACCGATTAGCATTAGGCCTTCTTCCGGAAGGTCATCCAGATTGGGCAGACTCACTCTATTCCCTTGCTTGCTGCTTGATCTACCAGTACAACAAGCAGGCTGCAATGCCGGACTTGGATGAAGCCGTCGTTCTCACTCGAGCTGCATTAGAGCTCCGTCCCAAAGGAAACTTGCATCGTGCCACCACTCTTTACTACCTTGCGGAATACCTAAGGGTCAGGTTCGGGAAACTCAATGCAGATGGTGATCTGGATGAGGCGATTGCGCTGCACCGATCAGCATTGGTTCTCCATCCAGTGAGCCATCCTGATCGGTCAGACTCACTCTATTCCCTTGCTCTTTGCTTGAGCGACCGGTACGACAAACGGGCTACCATGCCTGATTTGAATGAAGCCATCACTCTCACTCGAGCTGCATTGGAGTTTCGTCCCCCAGGAAACCTGCGTTGTGCTACTACTCTCTACCACCTTGCGGAATACCTGCACGACAGGTTCCAGAAACTGGATGCAGATGGCGATCTCGATGAGGCGATTGCGCTACATTGGTCAGCATTGGACCTTTGTCCGGCAGGCCATACCAATCGGTCGGACTCACTCTATTCACTCGCTCGTTGCTTAATCGACAGGTACAACAAACAGGCTACCATGCCTGACTTGAATGAAGCCATCACTCTCACTCGAGCTGAATTAGAGCTCCGCCCCCTGGGGAACTCGGGTCATGCCACCACACTCTACTACCTTGCAGAATGGTTGAGGGTTAGGTTCCAAAAAATTGATACAGATGATGATCTTGATGAAGGGATCATGCTGCATCGATCAGCATTGGGCCTTCGTCCCGTGGGTCATCCCAATCACTCAGACTCACTCTATTCCCTTGCTTTTTGCTTAATCGACCGGTACAACAAACGGGCTACCCTGCACGACTTGAATGAAGCCGTCACTCTCACTCGAGCTGCATTAGAGCTCCGTCCCCCGGGCAACTCAAGTCGTTCTGCCACTCTCTACTACCTTGCAGAATACCTGAGGGTCAGGTTCGGGAAACTCAATGCAGATGGTGATCTGGATGAGGCAATTGCCCTTCACCGATCAGCATTGGACCTCCGTCCAGTAGGTCATCCTGATCGGTCAGACTCATCCTATTCCCTCGCTCTTTGCTTGAGCTACCGGTACAACAAACGGACTACCGTCCCTGACTTGAATGAAGCCATCATTCTCACTCGAGCTGTATTAGAGCTTCGTCCTCCAGGTAACTCGGGTCGTGCCGCTGCTCTCTACCATCTTGCGGGATACCTGAGGGACAGGTTCTTGAAACTAGGTGCAGATAGTGACCTGGATGACGCGATTGCGCTGCACCGATCAGCATTGGACCTCCGTCCAGCGGGTCATCCTGATCGGTCAGACTCATTTCATTCTCTCGCTCTTTGTTTTGGCTTTCGGTATAGGAAGCAGGCTACCGTGCCTGACTTGAACGAAGCCATCACTCTCAGTCGAGCTGCATTGGGGCTCCGTCCCCCGGGCAACTCAGGTCGCGCCGCCACACTCTGCAATCTTGCGGGATATTTGAGGGACAGGTTTTTGAAGCTCAATGCAGATGCAGACCTCAATGAGGCGATTGCTCTGAGTCGATCAACATTGGACCTCCATCCGGTGGGACATCCCAATCGGTCAGATTCACTCTATTCCCTCGCTGTTTGCTTAATCACCCGGTATGCAAAACAGGCTACCATGCCTGACTTGAACGAAGCTATTGCTCTCACTCGAGCTGCATTAGAACTCCGTCCCATGGGAAACTCGGGTCGTGCTACCACACTCTACTACCTTGCGGAATGGCTGAGGGACAGGTTCCTCAAAATGGATGCAGACAGTGATCTGGAAGAGGCAATTGCTCTGCACCGATCAGCATTGGATCTTCGTCCGATAGGTCATCCCAATCGTTCCGACTCACTCTATTACCTGGCTTTTTGCTTAATCGACCGATACAACCAACAGACTACCATCCCCGATTTGAATGAAGCCATTACTCTTACTCGAGCTGCATTAGAGTTGCGTCCCCCAGGCGACTCAGGCCGTGCCGCTACTCTCTACAACCTCGCTGAATACCTGAGGGTCAGGTTCTTAAAACTCGATGCAGGTGGTGATCTCAATGAGGCGATGGCACTTCACCGATCAGCATTGGACCTTTCTCCGGCAGGTCATCCAAATCGGTCAAACTCACTCTATTACCTCGCTCGTTGCTTAGGCTATCGGTATGACAAACACGCTACCATACACGACTTGAATGAAGCCATCACACTTGCTCGAGCTGCATTGGAGCTTCGTCCCCCGGATAACTCGGGTCGTGCCGCCACTCTCCACAACTTTGCAGAATACTTGAACAAGAGATTCTTGAAACTTGGTGCAGACGGTGATCTCGATGAGGCAATTGCGTTGCATCGATCAGCATTGGATCTCCGTCCGGCAGGTCATCACGATCGGATAGACTCATTAAACTGTCTCATGCATTGTTTCTGTTCCAGATTCGTGAAGCAATGGGCAGCAGCGGATTTGGAGGAGCTCATCGACCTCCACCGTGCTTTGTTGCATGTCCGACCATCGACACGCTCTGATAACGCCATATTTGTTGAAAGACTTTTACTTCACTTCCGAAAACGGCTCGGGAACCTTCACACTACAGCGCATTTGGACGAACGTATCTCGCTTGAGCGAGCTGCATTGGCACTCTGCGAACCAGGTAGTCCTAACCGTGCCGGATATCTTCTCGACCTCTATTCTGACCTTCGCAAGAGGTTTCAGAAATTTGGCACAATTGCTGACTTGGACGGGGCAATCACAGTCGGTCGAACTATATTAGAGCTCCATCCTCCAGGAGATCCTGATCGTGCCACGTATCTCAACGCCCTCGTGATTTGCCTTAGAGAAATGGTTGATAGAAAAGGGAGTATAGAAGAAATCGACAATGCCATGTCTCTCGCACAGCAGGCCTTGGACATGTGCCCAGCTGATGATCCTGACTGCGCATTGCTTTTCTGTGCACTTGCTAGTTTCCATTCAGTGAAGTTTCACGATGGGGGTGACTTAGCTGATTTGGAACAAGCCATTGCACTGCGCCGAAAGGTATTAGCACTGTCCCCAGTTGCTTCATCATTTCACAGACTTGCCATTTGTTTGTCGGACCGCTTTGATGAACTAGCCGTCCTGACTAACATAGACGAAGCCATTACGCTGATGTCGTCCGCATTGGAGCTTCGTCCTCTGGGACACCCTGATCGGGCCAGCACACTCAAGTGCCTTGTCTCGTACCGTCAAAAGAAGATAAATAAAGCAACATCCACAGTCAATCGGGATGGTATCAAGAAGCTTATCATGGACATCGTTTATCACACCCTCGAATCCCTTCCACTACGGCTACTGAATACGCATACTGGCACCCTCTTCTGTCGAGATGCGCTGGCATCCCATTTCGAGCGCAGTCCGGAATACAAACAACTAATCTCGGCAGTCGCAATTTCCCCTGCTTCCCGGCGTGATGACTGTATCCGTGAAACAGTCCCATTGTACTTCCGGTATGCTATGTTGTCCCACCGATGGGGCAAAGACGAGCCATTATTACGTCACATCCAAGGTCGTGTCATCTATGACATGGACCATACAGATGGCCTTGTAAAGCTGCAGGCATTCTGTAATGCTGCTTGCGGATCTGGTTACTCATGGGGGTGGAGCGATACGTGTTGCATCGACAAAGATAGCACTGTGGACCTCGCAAAAGCCATCGCGTCCATGTTCTCATGGTATCGGCGATCAGCCCTCACTATTGTATACCTTTCCGACGTTTCTAGAGGTGACGTACTGTCCAACAGTATGTGGTTTACACGTGGCTGGACCCTTCAGGAGCTACTCGCACCAGGCAAGGTGTTGTTCTACAAACAGGACTGGTCTCTCTACGAGGGCTCTCTATCTTCGAACCACAAGGAGGATGATGTTGTGCTGACCGAGCTGGAATCTGCGACGGGAATAGCACGATGTTATCTTACTGGTTTCAATCCAGGCTTGGACAACGCACGATCGCGGCTCCAGTGGGCATCAGGGCGCCGCACCACGGAACCGGAGGATGTGGCCTATTCGCTTTTTGGCATTTTCAACGTTTTCTTACCTGTCATCCCCGGTGAATCGGCGGAGCATGCTCTCGGGCGTCTTCTCACAGAAATCATCTCACGATCAGGGGACATCTCCGTTCTCGACTGGGTTGGGGAGTCGTCATCAGTCCACAGTTGTTTCCCAGCCTATGTTGCTTCGTACCAAGCTGTGCCTTATCTACCGCCTCTTCCCCATGGAAACGAGTTGCAGACACCCCTGTCCAACACTCAGGAAGATAGAGAGGCACGGATCGAATTGTTCAACTCACTTTCAACACTGGAGCTCCCTCACTTTATTGGTCGCCAACTTCGGCTGCCATGTATTGTATATCAAGTTACAGCAATTCAGTTGAAAACAACCAATGTCGACACTCAGGATTATGTTTACGAAATGCAGGCAGAAGGCTTATTGCCTTTCGAGGTCACGTTGTCGAACGAGCTCAAAGACATGACACCGTGCGCTGTGCTCCCGTACGTTCTAATTCGACCCTGGTGTTCAAGATTACTCGCCTCATCCACCAAAGTCAACGTCTCCGCTGCTGACCAGGTGGTCGCAATGATTGGAGAACCATTCAATGCACTGCTATTAGAAGAGCTGTCCCGAACCGACTATAGGAGAATTGCATCGCTTTCTTTCATTGTGACTGGCCCTGTTGATGCGACCGGTATTCTGAAAGGCAAAGTCCAGACACTCAGTGTGCTATAAGAAGGTACGTCCTACAGACAACTTTACTGCTCTGATCTCTCAACCACGCTCAGCACAGGTGAAGGGAGCTTAATCGGAAGATACGAATCATGGTAATGTTGATTTGGTTATTGTAGTAACTTGTGGATGTGACACATTCAAATAGTGCTACAACAAGCATGTATTGATAGATGTTGGGATTATACTCGAATGGCCTTCCTTCAAAGTTTTCATTTAGTAACTATGACGCCATCTACATTCACAGTGACTCCATGCAGCGTGTTGATATCATGGTTTGTCCCTCATTCAAAATACTGGAGGGAAGGACATGTAAGACGAGTCGTGAGCTATCGAAGCCACTGGTTATAATCAAGCTGGTGCGACGCTCTTAGGGACCTCCCGAAATCGGTGATATTCATAGATAAGTACCCCACGAACAACCGCGTCGCAGTCAGGTGAGTAGTATAATGAATGATGTAAAAACTGAGTACAGCGAACGAGCAGGCTGTACAAGTTCTTTGCAACTCATCGCCTGGTTGCACAAGAGATTGTACTGTCCGCTTGTTCACGACGACCGAATGAATTGTGAGCGGTAAAAGTAAGTGGGACCTGAACGAATTCTGAGTTAGTTACTCAAAGGCACGAGGAAAACGGTCGAGACACGAAGCGATGACTGGAAGCCTTACGCTTGCATTAAACCACACGCCATTTGTGATCACCGAACAAAGCCAACTGAAAGTGGGAAAACATATTGCTGTCAATATCGAACTTCTGCAGTCGAAGTGTGAGACCACACTCACAGCAATAGCACGACACGCGTTGCGTCCTTGCAGGCCGCACTGGGATCCGAGTCTGGCTTTCCGACTGTCGCGGATGAATCACCATCCCAGTATGTTACATGTTCTGGGGATAGTCTCTTGCGAGACATATGGGCCATTGCATTTATACATGACTGTTAGTATCGGGTTCTTGAAAACCATGTGACGGTAGAATAGCGTGTTTCACCTGAAGCTCGTGCCTCTGCAACTAGCCTGTGAGGTAATGGCAGCCTGGAATATCAAGTTAGTTATGCAATGTACAAGTCGAACTTCAGCTCTGTCGAGCGACCTCCTTGGTGAGTGAGCAAAACGGATTAAGAACAAAGACTCATTGACACAACAAATGTGGGACCAGGAGGACAATTAATGACCAAGGAGAGCATGACAAACCAGTGAGTTGTGGACGTTGTTTGCGGCAACAAGCATGCGACTGAATAGGCTGATACTAACAGCGAAGACTAATGAATTCGATGGGATTAGGGGAGTGGTTAATAAAAATAGCTAGCACACGCGATTTCGAGTACATCCACAGGGCCACATGCTAGTTAATACCAGAGCCGTGAATGCCACGTTGGAGTAAAATGTCTGACATTTTTGGGCGTGCCAAAGGATCCCGATTCCAACAAGCATTGCATATTTCCCACCACTCATTCGTCAAGCGAGAACACGTATCCACCTCACTGGGGTGTTCCGGTGGGCCGCTCAGAATGCGCAACCTCATTTTGAAATAAGTCTTGACATTATGGAAGGGTGGTTTCGCAGTGAAGAGCTCCTGTGGATTATTGCATCAACCGTATGGATCACAAGGTGGTCTGCAGAGGAAACGAACCAATGCTGTCATCCCAAACGACCACACATCCCCTTTGGCTGTTATTTCACACTCTTCTGTCCCGTCAATATATTCAGGGGGCATCCAGTTGACTGACCCTCCGTGATGGGAAGGCACCGTCATGCTGAAGGACGACTGCACAGCCTGAGATAACCCGAAATCAGTTAGAAGTGCACGTCCCTCATCCGATAATAGAACATTAAGCTATCAAATAAATTCAATGTGCCCAAGTGGATCTGTACGTCTGGACTTACTCCTTTCAAGTCACCGTGGTATATCCCACGACAATGCAGGTAGCATAGACCATTAGCGATTCCCGCTAGCTAAGTCACGTATTGGGCTCGTATTTAGATGGATTTCAGGGGGGGTTACTTACCAAAGGGCGGGGATCGACACCCCGATTTTGCACGTAGTCATGTGCATTTCCCCTTCCCATCCATGGAGAAACAATTGACACCGTGTAGTCAAATTTGGTAGTGATCCCAATCAGTGGAAGGATGTTTTCGTGACAAAGTTTTGACCACAAGTAGACTTCACGAAGCATACCCTAAAGAGTGTATATGATTAGGTGCTATGATGGAAAAATTGAACATTGTGTACCTTGACAATAGGTATGTGACTCTTGTGTCCGAAACGAAACGTCTTGATTGCTACCATGGTCCCCTGTGGCTGCAGGGTTCCTTGATATACAATGGCATAACCACCCGTGACGAACTTCGTTACATCCCTTTCTACTCTATCATCAAGCTTCATGGAGTATCGCAATGCCCGCTCAACCAGGGTGTTAAGTACACTGAAAGCTATAAACAAAATTTCAATCATATTAGACAGGAATGGGAGAGATGGACATGCAAGTGGTCGCCTGAAGCGGGCTGCCTGCTACACTTCCAACTTTGACAATAGATTCCGCAAGAACATTCGGTTTGAGCCGAAGAGGGGTGCTCTCCGTGTCTGTGCCCCGACTTGAGATCTACCAACACAGCAAGAAGAGAATGTCGAAAGAACATACCCACTATGATTCGTTTGCTGGAGCTTTTTGTGCCCACTGCGACGACGACGAAACGGCCAACCCCTTCTAAATCCTTGCTACTGCTGACAATAAAACAGTCCGTGTGACTCGTGCTAGAATTCTCCTGTGGAGACTGTATGTGCTTCCATTCGATGCAATAGGAGTAAGGCGCTTCCTTGATGGCGTTAGTTTCACCGGTGGCAGCCGACTCGTCACATTTCACATTGTAACCAGATAAGAATATTCCGTCGCATGGGATAATTTCTCCGGGCTCCAGATGTGTGATGTCACCCACGACCACTTCCTATACACGTGTTCAGTAAATAATGGGGAAACGATAGGTCTTGGTCGTGTGGACATGCCTTGACATTAATGATGTGTTCCACTCCATTACGGATAACCTTGACGGCGCATTCTTCCTTTTTCTCATTTAGTGCCTTAATCTGGCGTTCCTTCAGCCAGTCATTTAATGATCCAACGATAGCCTAAATTTGTATTCAGTGACAAGCTTGTGGGAAAGAGGCATGTGAACAGACCACTATGAGGATCGCGATCATGATCACAACACCTTCAACCAAGTTGGCAGGAGGGTCCCCTGGTACCAGAGGGGTGCCGAAATCCTGAAATAAACCTAACGCCATCGAGATGACAGCTGCCATAGACAAAAGCACCTTAATGGAGCTGAATTATATCCGAGCCAAGCACATACAGTACTATAACTTACCAGGACTTTGTCTGTCAGCGCGAGCCACATCAAAGCAAGTAATGATTTGGTCTGTGAATGCAGAAGTAAGTTTTCTCCGAAAACTTGCTTACGTTCCTGTGGTGTCGCGCGAAACGGATCGCCCTTGTCTCGCCTATCATCCCCAGGGACAGCTATGGAGGATACTCCCTTCGATTCGAGCGAGTCCTGCTTAGTTGCTGACCGGTCTTGCCTTTGAGGAGCCCAAGCGCTTGCACCGGGTACGGGATAAGATGAACGACCATCAACATAGTCGTGTGTACCGACCCACAATTCTTGCGTGGGGTGGGTTCCAAGCCCACGTAGGAGAGGCTCTACCTCTCCAGTGGCTTCGAGAGAATGCAAGTCTTTCAGATCCAGAAGATTAGCAAGTTTCTATGGCTTAAACGCAAACGGACCCAAATCAATATCCTCGTCGTTCAAGGGTATTGCATCTGGTGCGCCACCAGCATGACCTTCTTCTGGAGCACTATTACCTCTCAATTTCAATGGGCTATTGACCAGGGGATGGCGTGTAGTGTGTACATTTTCATCTGATACGCTATGCGTAAATTCATGGGAATGGAGTTCGAAATAAGCAGAGGGAGAAGTAACAGTCAGGCCCCTAGCGGCATCAGACTTGGCTTCGTGCAAGACGGGATCTCCATCGCCATGATGGTCATGTTCGCTCCCATGGGAGTCAAGAGTAGAATGGTGGAGTAGGTCAAAGGAAGTCAAACCGCTCCGTTCTTCTGGTTTATTACTGCGGAGGCGCAGGGACGTGGCGAACTGGACAGAAGACTGGGTTGATAGCGTGGGGGATGGGGGGATGCCCACACTAGATCCCGCATCATAGGATGATAGGAAAGTTGCAGAGGGGGATAGTGAACAAGGCACGTCCAGAGAAAGACGGCCTATTGAGGGACTTGAACAAGGCAAGAGGAAGGAACCCTGCTGGTGAGTAGATGCCGCGTCCGAGTGAGCGTCGTGGGTCCTGGATGACAAATCAATGCTGCCATTAGCCATTGCGGAGGGTAATTTTGCAACAAGCGGTCAAACGGTTTTAAAGACACTAGTGTTGCTGTCGAACCAAACTCAACTCAAAGTAAGCTCGGATTCGGTTCGGAAATGCAGAGGTTCGTAACGGACACCTTCAGAAGAATCCAGCACCCTTTCCTTAATAAGAACTCGATCTAGATAGGGCGCCCTTAAGCGTTGTTCGCAAGGGGAAACCTGGAAATGAACTTTGAACATGCTGACCGTCCCTGAAGAGCTGTGGAGCCATCTGACGGTCTGTTACTTAGATTGAGCGAGCACCGTTTTGGTGTCCCTGTTGTCGGCCTCTGACAGGCTAAACCCAAAAAATCTGCAAATTGACATCCTGATGCTCAGAGATACTTACCCTGCAGTTGTGCACCTAATACTAGCAAAAATGAATCTCCGCTTCGATGAAGAAAGAGCACGGCCACAGGTTGCATGTGATGCAGAGACACATCGGATCCGGGCAGGTCAAATCTGACGCACTGGCCGCCATCTACTTCAACGAAGACGACGAATTAACAGTGATCACGCGGGAAGGGACTACACAGCTCTTGTTGGAGTTTCCCTTCGCACGTCGCCTCGACGAGTGCGTTATATACCTAGATGATGCCCATACAAGGGGTACGGACATCCGATTTCCGGACGGCTTCCGCACTGCCGTTACTCTTGGACCGAAGGTCACGAAGGACCGTCTAACTCAAGGTACGGCAATCAGAGTCATTCACTTATGATATGAGCACTGATGATGGTTGAAAGGTGTATACACATGTGCAAACTTGGAAACAGACATTCCGTCATGTTTCTTGCACTGGACGTGGACAGGAATATTCGGACCGTAGCCTCCAAAAGCGAGTCAGACGCCATCCATACCATGGACATCTTGCAGTGGGCAATGGCCGAGACATGCACCGAGATTGAACGCCGTGCTTCCCTCTGGGCCCAGCAAGGTGTGGATCACGCTTTAGTATTTACGTTATGGTTATGACTCATGGTTTAACTTCTGTGACCACGGTGAAATCTCACGCTTGGCATTGGCAATATTGTCTCGAGGATTGACCCAATATTCATGAGAAAGTGTAGACCCCGTCGTTAGTGCTGTTGGCAGAAGTCTGCCATTTTGCCAGTGGCAATTGCCGGCAACTGCCATCTGGGCTCGGCAGAAGTTGGCAGAATAAACAAAGTGTCAGATTGATGTTGGAATTTAATATACTATGTACACTCTGAGTCGTATGGCAGATGGTCGAGTCTGAGGCTTCAACATTGGCACAGAAGGGCTGCCCGCCTCCACAGATTGTAGCCAAAAACTTCTGCCAGACTGGGAAGGTCAACAACAAGTCCAATCGCTGGTACTACGAATGCATACATTGCAGCGCAAATGGAACAAGTTCCTGTATCGAGGGTTGTGACAACAATCACATCCGACATCTCACCGACCCAGTTAGATGCCCAAATGTGCTGCCAACTGTCCGCAATGCTGCACGAACATACCTGGCCACGAAGGGTGTAGAAGTGGCCCTGCCCCGTTTCGGATAGTCCAACCATTGGCCCTTCGAGTGGAAAGTCTGTGAAGCGCCAAAGTTCACTGTTGGGCTATGTAGATTCACCCCTAACTAAAGCCCAACAAGAGCGCGCAAATATAAAACTGTTCCGGTGCGTCACTGAGTTTCAAACCACAGTCCAACTCATGGACTTACAAGTACTATTGCCCAAATAGATTCCTTGTGCATGCAAATATACCATTTTCTGTTACAGGGAATTGGTATTTTCTCAACTGGCTTGATGAACTTCGGCCTTCATACAACCCAGCCTCTTGTTATGTGCTCTCGCACTCTATTATGGCTAGTGAAGAGTGTCGAATTCAGCTCGAGGATATTGGAAGGTTAAAGGACAGGAAACGGCTCACTTTCCTCATTGATGGTTGGGAGGATAAGCTCAAGCGAAGCTTGTATGGTGTCATTGCGGCAGAGGTTCATCAGTTCCCTGTGGTTCTGAGCCTAACAGACTTGACGGGCCACCGTGCATCAGCAGACAAGATATTGGAGGCGGCAGTGCAAGCACTGCAAACAATGGAATTGGGTGATGGCCATAATTTCATCGCTGTGACAATGGATAACCCAACTGTTATGCAAGCATTTCGGAGGAAATTCCAGGATAAGTACTATTGGATTATTGTACGTCTAATTTGGTGTCTTCAGTTGTCATATAGCCACTTAAACCAAGTTTCTAATAGGCACTTCCTTGCTTCCTTCATGGAGTGAATAATATCATTGGCGAGATCTGTGCACATCCATGGATGAAGCATATTGTCACATGGGCCACTTGTATTGTCACATTTTTCAATAATTCACATTACTGGGGTGGTCAACTTAAGGAACAAGCAAAAAAGGACAATGTCAAACGGACATTGAAGAAAAATTGCGAAACACGATGGTATGCCCTGATTCTTCAGGCACTCAGCATCCATGAGCATCGGTACATATCATTGTTTGATGGTGTTAATTAGGATTTTGCTGATATTTACTACTAGCAATGCACTTGGTCAAGTTTGTGTTTGCACGGAGGCACAGCGTCGAACTGGTGGATTTACCCCAGTTGCAAGTGATGTCGTTGCAACTGTGTTACGTGATACGGAATTTTGGAATGCCATTGGACAGTTAATTCGGACAGCCAAACCCCTCGTTGATGCTATTGGGGACTGTGAGTCGCGTGATGCCTCACTGGCAGATTGCATGCTTGCCCTTATACACTGTGCGAGGACAATGTCCAAGCTTAGCCTTGAGGATGGTGACAATTCTGGCTTCTGGGCCTATGCACATTCTGTCTTTAATTGCCATTTCTACGCAATGGATACAAACATCCACTCGCTTGCACTTTTCCTGCATCCGATGTGCCGCAAACTTGCAATATCTCAGGTTGCAAATGGGCAGTCACTCCAATTTATGGTTGAGACTGCACTCAAGATTGCCAAACCACATAATGCACCTACTTTGTCACGTGTAACACGGTCAGACGAGGGTGAAAATCGGCCGTGTGTCACGGGCCAGCGGAGGACAAGCCCAGTATTAACTATTACAATGTAACACGGGTGGGCTACAC
>Ga0307516_10006858_pt1 | contig 13266 bp, 13 predicted proteins | sample 19_EM_MG_FD_203310 | JGI IMG/M metagenome (GOLD analysis project Ga0307516, IMG submission 203310) | Populus trichocarpa ectomycorrhiza microbial communities from riparian zone in the Pacific Northwest, United States - 19_EM | ecosystem: Host-associated > Plants > Roots > Unclassified | place... | reverse complement strand
AGACAAGTATGACTCCTAAGCGCCGTCCCATCAGGTATCAGGAGGCGGCAATGCTGCAGACATGCTTTTCAGTGCAATGATCATTGATCACCGCCTCATCCTCGACTATGTATCTAGGGGGACTGAAGCTTATTGAGGGCTAGTAGTACCAGTACATACGGAATAAACAATCAAATCATATCATCACAGCACAGTCAGTCTAGAATCTAGAGCGCTATAGATCAACAGGTCGTGCTTCGAGCGGCTTTTTCAAGTGAGTCATGCGAATTCTCTATGGAGGTCGTTCAACGACCTTGAGGTAATTAGATGGGGCGACTAGGGGTGAAAAACGTGTCAAGTCAGTGGAAGATGTGGGGCAGAAGCTGAGATCAACTCACTTCCAGCAGTGCCATCAGGCTTCCGTACACGCCACCAATTCCCCGAATCATCAAACACCTCAAACACGTCTCCCTTGAGAAACGATATCTCATTCGGATCCTCCGGTTGTGCATCATCTATTATCCCACATCAGCACCTTTCCAAAAAGAGAAAGCGAAAACTCACAAGAATACATGGCCTGTGCCGTGAACAACACCGTCACCTGTTCGTCAACGGCCGTCGATGCCGTCGCAACCTGCCCACTCCCGCCACTATCCCTCTCCCTCTGCATCGTTGCCTCATCTTGTGACTTCACGCTTCCCGTGGGCGGGTACCTAGACGGCGCCAAATCCCCGAAAGTACCCTGAACCGGCCCCCTTTCTCCTACATTCTCTGGTGGTCCCACCTGCCCCACCGTCACCGGTCTCCTCGCCCTCGCCCCCGAAACTCCTCCCGCTCCCCCTCCAAATCCATCCACAAACTTCAACACCCCCGACTCCATCTCCAACGTAAAATACCCCACCCACAGGAAGTCAACAACAGCCATAACAAGCCACCCCGCGCTTAACGCGCGCTGCGCACGGGTCAACGGGTGATACACGTTCCGGTCTACTCCGATGACGGCGAATACGACGACGATGGAGGAGAAGGCGGAGAAAGTGTGTCGGTAAGAGTGGATCGTGTCGTATGCGAGGCTGAAGATGATGCCGAGGATGAGGAAGGTCTGGACCACGATGGCGAACCATAGGACGCCGACGGGGGTGTCACCGACTTTTTCCGGAAGGCCGTTAGATCTGGGTGTCGTAAGAGAGGGGTAAGTGAGGAACGTACTGTCTGCGGTGATGACTGCTTGAGCGACCAATCCGACTGCCCATGAAATCTGTTGGAAAGGTAGAGTCAGCCGAAGGGTCCTCAAGAAGCCAGTCCAAACCCACAATGGCCAAGACGAGTGTGACAAAGAAAAAATAGCTGCTAGAGAGCCGTGTCATCAGCTGCGACAGACCCTGCTGGGGGGTGCCAACAGTGCGAGAGTCCATCTGGTACGTAGTGAGAGTCAAGTCAGAGAAAGAAAAAGAAATGACGGAGAGTTTTGGGGACTCACGGGAGGGATCAATCTCACCCCTCAAAACTGAACAACATTGAACATAAACCGAACAACATGTGTTGTTTCAATCGTGCCTCCTGCCACCACTAGTCCATAACGAGTATCGGGGAGAGTGGGGCCAAACCTAACCAAATGCGTGCTGACCGGGGTAGAGAGCCGCTGTTCTGGATGATTGATGATCCGTCGAGGTGCGGGATCTGCCGTAAACTACTCGGCAGGGCAAAACGATAATTGTTGGCTAACTCGATATCTTGAAACAAACTGTCTACACTATATCCTATCGACTATCCTCGAATTCTATAACAATGCTCCCAAAAAGTCCCCAAACATTGCGGAGAAATCTGTAAATCTTTCATGCCTCTGCTCATTTGTGCCTGTCAGTGTCACTATCGGTGTTAGCGGTGTTTGCGCATCATGAAATGACAAGCGCTGACTTCAATACTAATAGTGATCAAGTGCGATCACCGAGGGTGCCTGCTCCAGTTGTCCCTTCTCTGGAAAAGCCAACGAACTACTAGTCTCATACCAAGATACCTCACTACCACTTACTCTCTGATCTCACAGTTTAAATTTTGGCTTCATTCGGCTACAGCCTTCTCCAGACCATCAAATCCCGCGTGCGGTCGTGTGCGTGCTATGAAATCCTGACTAAAGCGTTGATGGCCTCGCTTCGGCGGAGAGAGCACCGAGAGGCGTCTGAAAACTGTCGACTTCGGCCAAAAGATTGTGGAAGAGGTCTACTTTGCTAAACATGGAACCGTACACCCACCAAAGCCACCAAGAAGCTCTCATATCAGTGGGTTTCCCTTCATAATCCCTTCTTTCCGAATGGGACGGTTTCTTCTGTCACCTTCTCATTCCTGTACGCTCGGTTGATTACAACTGGGTAAGTTATTTTCGAGTGTTTCATCACTAGGTGAATAATAGTATTACCTTCCTCCGTCTCCATCACCATTGACCCTCATCGCCACGCCACGCCACCCTCAAGTTCTCCCTCCACACCGCCTCCTCCACTAGATGGGATTCCGGCAACTCTAACGACGAAGCGTACCCATTATAACCCGCTTCTTCCAACCCCGTGAACCAGCACCTCCCACACGGACTCGGTAACAGCCATCCAGCCCTCAATCGGCTTCTTGCTACCTTCCCAAGAATACGTCTCCTGCGTCCATTAGAATGGTCTCTATCATCACAAGGACGGATATCGTTAGAGCGTAGGTGTTCCGCTTCGAAGTCAGTGTCAATGATGAGAGAGACAAGTCCTGATCCCGATTGTTCTTTGCAGGCATCCAGGCGTCGACGCGTGCTTGGAAGAACTCGAGGTAATCCCCCTTCATTCCGTCCCAAAAAAAACTATATCCAAACGCGTCAAACAGAGTCCGTTCCTCGATCCCTTGTTCAAGTACCAGTGCATCTGCACCCAGAAAAAGCAAACAGGAATCCACGTCACAACAGGGGACGTTCCTCGAAGAAACCATCATTTTCTGGATGGGAATCTACGAGCACTAGAGCACGACGTCTGCATGATCTTTGCACCGATTTTTGCTCCATTTCCCGGAATAGTCCATACCCCTGACGGTCAAATAACAATTCTCAGGAAAATAAAATATAGGCGGTGCGTGGCGAGATGTTCAGACCTAGGGCAAAGGATGAGGTCAACTGTCCATGCAGATGGATTCCGAATCCTGAATGTGAGATCGACTCACAGCCAGCAGTCCTATCAGGCTTCCGCACACGCCACCAATTCTTCGAATTATCGAATACCTCGAACACGTCTCCCTTGAGGAATGATAGCTTGTTCGGGTCCTCCGGTTGTGGATTATCTATCTAAGATAAGCACCTTTCCAAAAAGAGGAAGTGAAAAAAGCGAAACTCACAAGAGTACATCGCCTGTGCCGTGAACATCACCATCACCTGTTTGTCGACGGCCGTCGATGCCGTCCCAGCCTGCCCACTCTCTCCACTATCCTTCTGGATCTGCATATCTCTCTCATCTTGTGAATATAAACTCATCACGCTTCTCGGGGGCGGATACCTAAACTGTGCTAAATCCCCTACAGCACTTGTCACCGACCCCTTCTCCTCCCTATTCTCTGGTGGCTCTACCTGCCCCGCCGTCACCCCCCTCGCCCTCGCCCTTGCCCTCGTCCCCGAAATCCCTCCCACTCCCCCTCCAAACCCGTCTACAAACCTCAACATCGCCGAGTCCATCTCCAACGTAGTAAAATACCCCACCCACAACAAATCCACAGCAGCCGTAACAAGCCACCCCGCACTCAACGCGCACTGCGCACGATTCAACGGGTGGTACACGTTCCTGTCTACCCCGATGACGGCGAAGACGACGACAATGGAGGAGAAAGTGAGTCGGTAGTCGTCGATCGTGTCGGATGCGGGGCTGAAGATGATACCGAGGATGAGGAAGGTCTGGACCACGATGGCGAACCATAGGACGCCGACGGGGGTGTTGCCAACTTTTGCAGGGACTGGGTGCCGTAAGAGAGGGGTAAACGAGGAACGGACTATCGGCGGTGACGATTACTTGAGCGACCAATCCGATTGCCCATGAGATCTGTTGGAAAAGTAGAGTTAGATGAAGGCGGCTAATGAAGCCAGAGTCTAACGCCCACAATAGCTAACACCAGTGTGCCAAGGGAAAAGTAGTTCCTAGTGAGCCGTGTCAACGGCTGCTGGGCGGTGCCAACGACGCGAGGGAGCATCTGGCACGTAGGGAGATAAGTTCGAGAACGAGAAAGAGATAGAAAAGACGCTGAGTTTTGTAGAGTCGACGGGGATCAATCTCATACCTTGAAACTGAACAACATGCGAAACCGAACAAGATACAATGTACTTACGATGTCCAATCCTGCCTCCTGCCACCATTAGTCCAGAACGAGTATCGGGGATAGTCCATCATATGCAGACGATGCGGCTGCACCCATCAGTCACGAAGAAGGATTGGGTAGGATAGATCATTAACCTGCGGCGGCCCCGAGGAGGACATGTCGTTTCTAACAAAATATGCTGTGATCACAATGTCCTAAATATGTTTCACGGACCTGTGTTACTTTGGTTTAGTATTAATTGTATTGATCGGTGAGTGCGGTATCGGGGGCTCTGGTCAGGGGATCGGGAAGAACCGGTGCCGATCAATTGCAGGTGAAAATAATTGATTTTTGTCGAAGTGTCGACATTGGACGGCGAGAATTGATGGGATGCTCAGGGTCGAACATGCCGAGTCGTCGAAGCCAATCTATGAGGTGCACAAAGCCCCATATAGAGACGACAATGAGAATGGCTGGAATGAAAGGCTAGAGAAATCGTGAGAGAAATGCTAGGAAGTGGTACAAGCTGCAGAGCTCTGGGAATGGTTCTGCTCCCAGCATTAATCCTGTTGTGGATGGTCCCTGCCTCCCAGTTGAACGTTGAAAGGTGTCGTATCCGTATGGACCGTGCTTGCAATTCGGCCCCGACTATTGTTTACCAATACCTCCCTATACAAACAACCTTCCAACTCATCCTGTGATGTCGCACTCCCCAAGTCCTCTCCCGCACAGCGGCTACGCATCTCCCTACTCAATACCTGTCCTACCTGTCGCCTTAACTCCCTCTTCAGCGCCGTCATCTAAACCAGGCTCCTCAAGAGGCACGCCGAAGCCGACCAACGTGTTCACCAACGACGGCTCCTTCCTCGAACGGATTCAGCGCTCCAAGAAGGTAAATGATAAATCCAAAATATAAACCATTCCTCCCGTGCTGATTTTGGTTTGGATTAAAAGTTAGACGAAGACAAGAAAGACCAGGAGCTGCTAGAAAAGTCCGCCGCGTCCATTTTTCCCCTCCACTGAAATGGATTGACTTACGAACTCCCTTATTGTCCTTTTCCTCCCCCACCTTCAGGAAGAAGAACTTTGATAACCGCTTCGTATGTGCTACTGATTCTCCTCAACTCACCATCTCATCCATTGCCCACCCACAGAAAAATAGGGGCAAACGTCCTGCACCTTCCCCTGTTCCAAGCTCAGATACCACTTTGTCTGTAGATGACCATCCTCCCACCAAGAAAGCGAAACCAACCCTAGAATCACAAAAGCGAAGTGCGTACATTTCCCATTCACTCTTTCGCAAGCTCCACACCATTTTTTGACACGTCAGACGACTATCAAAGTCAGGTGAGGACGTACGCTAATCGTGTGGTCATGAAAGATGCCGGGAACTGGGATACGGCCGCTTGTCAAATAGAATCTTTGATAAGTCATGTTTTTTGCTTCGCAACACTCGATTTCAGAGCCTCGCTGACACTGTCAAGATTGTATCACCAGTTGTACACTCCTTTCATTGTCCTTCCTGTCTTTGGAACTGTTGTTGTGGCTGTCAAAGCTACCAAGAAATGTATAATGAGTCAATCAATTATCAACTGTTTCATTCCTACGAAAAATGAAGTGAGAATGGGAATGCTTGAGGGCCGGGGCACTGCGATGATATGGTACATTTACTGAAGAATACAGATGCATAAAGGGGGAACGAAAAGTGCAAGATATCTTTAGGGACCTGCGAATTCCGAGAACCGATACCCTAATAGTTTTCAAGAACACGGTAGATCTGCAGAATCGCTCCTCAGTCAAACACTAGAACATCATAGCCCCAAATCGTACCTTGATAGTCCCACTCTTCAGGTCTTCCAAGCGATAACTGACAGCTTCGACGGTCTGAAAAGCACAAAGAAAAGCTCAACAATCAAGTTCCCGGGGTGTAAAAAGAAACACCAACCTGCTGCCCCACATGCTGATTCGTCTGGAACGCCTTCACTTTCGACTTCTTCGGCTCAAACTCACTCACCACCCCTACCGCATGCTCCACAATCTGGTTGTACACCTGCAAGCCTTTATGCCCCTTCAACCTCGCATCCTGCAGCTCCACCACGTCCCCTGGCAAAATATCACTCAGACGCTTCAGCACCGCGTTCCCCGTCTGCGCATACACGAGGTACCCCCACGTCTCCGAATCCGAATCCGACTCCGGAAGGCACGCGTTCGGGACCTCAGCCAGCACAGTGTGAACGAACCCCTCATACGTCCCGTCTCCGATAAGCGTCTTCTTCGACTTATCGTACAATGTCGTGGCGACTTCGCAGATCTGCACGCCAACACGGCCCCAGACCGCCATCAGCTCATCGGCCGAGAGCTGCCGCTCAGCAACGGCGACAGGCACAGGGATAGGTTGAGGGGGTGGGATGGAACGTCTTTTAGAAGTAGCTGGAGACTTTCTGGCAGGAGGTGCAGCGTCAGTCCACGAGAGAGACAGATCGGGTCCCTCGCTGAACTCCAGAGAAGGAGAGGAAAGCGAGGGTAACTCCCATTGTGACGACAAACTGTCTTTTTTAGCAGGGCCAGGAGGGGCTGGAGGGGGAGGGACGACACGAGCCGGCGGGCTCCTCATAGAGTGTCTTCTCCCAGGAGGGAGTGGCGGCGGGACATCATCCGAAAACGACGAAGGCTCCTCCACCATCACGTAGTCCGACTGCGGCTTATGCCCAGCAGTTGGCCTGCGAGAGCTATAGCCAGTGTCAGAATCCACCGAAGCCTTCCTTCCCACAGACGTCACACTATGTCCGCTCGTTTTCCTGGCAGGCCGAATAGTATTAGGCATCGGAAGAGTCGGCAGGACAGTAGACGTATAGGAAGCCACGCTGTCCCCTGTCGTCCGTCTTCTCAAACCCCGGCTAGGAACAGGGGGAGGGACCTCTTCGGGCTCCAACTCCTGAGCATCCTCATGACTGACTTCTTCAATCTCGCTCTCCTCAGCCTCGACCTTGACGCCGTCCTCGGAAGTAGAGAAACTCGCAGAAAGACTGCTGTCGATATCCGTATCGCTGTCCCGGTGCTGAGGAGGTCGGGGAGGAGGGACGGTGCGCACAGGTGAAAGAGGCACAGGTGGTCGTTGCTCTGTGAGTATATGCGTTGTATTCGGACGGAATGCCCCACCACCGAGTGGCATCATCCCAATCCGCATTCCTCCCATACCAGCAAGCTTTGCAGAAATCCGTTTCTTGCGAGCACGCTCCTCTTCTTCCTCGGATGGTTCCTTATGGGTCTCCTCTGGGGAATGAGGAGCAGCAGCACTTTCATCCTCCAATTTCGGTGGCGGGGGCCTCATACCGGGCATCGGAGCTGCACCAAACTGGATCCCACCAAGCCTGGCCATCCTCTCAGCAATCGTCTGACGATGCGCTTTTGGTTCTTCGTCCTCACGATCAGTCCCTACTACTTGACGTTGGGTGGAGACACTTGAAGTGGTTGAAACTGGTATGATAGTAGATACCCTCCGACTGGGAGGACAATAGTAGAAGGTTGGATCGATCGGGTCTGTTACGGATTAAACAGGTCAAAGAACAGAATAATAAATCACAACGGGAAGAGACAAACCTCCTTCCTCTTCATCAATGATCTCCTGCCTTGATTTAGCCTCGGTTTCAGGTGACAACAACGGTCCAGTCGAGGACGTCGACACCTGGTAGGAGTTCCTCAACGGCGACGGCTTTACCACCTCCTCCGACACCCCTACTCTTGGCGGCACGACAATCGGCATCTCATTCGTTGGCGGTGTCCCAGGCGTCACCGGTCTCCTGGGTAACGTCTCGCCATAATCCGATTCCACATCCGACGCCGGCGGTGATAGAGGCCGGGACCTCAACGCAAAAGATGGGCGGTTGGGCACAGGCAGCGGTGGAGTTTCGATCCCGCTGACTCTAGGCGGCATAGGCCGTGGGGGACCCACTTCATTATCCGCTTCGTCGTCTGACGGTTGACAGGAGGAAAGGGCAGACGAAGAAAGAACCGCCATGTCCTTGGGCAAGTCCGGGGTGTATGCGGCATCAGACCCGCTCCCGTCGTCTTCTGGATCCCCGAGTTCGAGTTGGGGGATGAGGCGGGGTGGTGGAGGGGGGATGGTGCGTGCTGGTGGATATGATGAGCGTGAAGGGACAGGAACAGGGTCTGCTGGAAGGGCTGGATCCTCCCCGGTCGGTGCACTCTTCGGTCGAGTGGATAGATGAAGCTCCGGCGGAGCGGAGATGACGACGGTAGCCGGAAACGCGGGTGCTTGTTCAACAGTTTCCAGATGTCGGGTTGGTTCATTGGGCGACAAAATTTCATGTGCACTCGCGGTAACCGACTCGGCAATCACGTCAATCTCGTCCTCTTCCTCGTCAATCTCACTCCACTCAGCCTTGACTTTGCCTTGACCGACAAGCAAATGCTCTATATGAACAAAACAAAGAAAACGAAATCAATAGATTGGCTACAATATTCTAGATTAGACAGATTATAGTCAATAATTACCATCTTGGGAATGCCTCTTTGGTGACGCCAGATCTTCAGATTCAACGACGACGGGCTCAACCTCGTTATGCTGTAGAGGGAGGGTAGGGGAAGTGACGACTTCCCGAGAGATACTCACAGGCTGAGGGGAGTCCGGAGACAACGCTTCCTCCGCAGGCATAGAAGGTTTCCGTTGCGGTGGTAATGCAAAGGGGTCGATTCCCCGCATCTGTGCCAGCTTTTCAGCGACACGTTGACGACGAGCTGCTTCTTCGGTTTCGACGTTCACATCGATCCCTTCCGTAACGGGAGCAATCGGCTCTTCTAAATCTTCTTCGGACTCTCCATCGTGAGCTTCTGAGGGCTCTGCACCAGTAAAATCGACCCCTTTGCGTCCTGGATGATGTTCAAGAGGGGAAAGGCCCACATCCTCTGATTCCTTGACGACTTCTTCAGTATCGATTTTGGTTCCAGAAGCAGGTTCGTTCTCGGTTGAAGGCGCTAATGGAGGAATTTGAACGTCCTCCTCCACCTTGATTTGTCCTTGACCACTTCCTTCAACCACCAGTATATCCGCTTTAGAGGTAAGGCTAGCCGCCTCGAGGACTTCAGATGGAGGAGTGAATGCGGGGATATCCTCTGGAGTGATTAACGTCGGCTTCACTTCAGTGGGAGGGATCTCAGGGGACTTGGGAATCTTCTTTCTTGGTGGTCCAGCTCTCCGAGGTGCAGAAGGCAGGGGCATGGAAGTAGTAGGATTGCGGCTTTGTTGCGCTTCCAAATCGACAGAAGTGGGTAGAGAGTGTTTCCTTTCAAGAGGTTTCTCTGTGGCGGGTTAGCGAGAGTTATTGGGGGAGGAGGGCTAGCAAACATACCAGACGATGATACTGAAAACGTATCGGAGGAAGATCTGGCAACAGCTGTTCGGGCTGCTGGAAACATGCTCGTTATTGTAGATACATCCCAGATGAAAATATTCTTACCCTCTGTTGTGGTCTCCGGCGCGTTGACGTCTTCAGCGGCAGGTTTAACAACCGATTCAGGTTTCTTCGTCACGGGCGGCCGACCAAACATAGGCGCCATCCCCACCCTAGCACCTCCCAAGCGCGCCATCCGAGCCGCGATCGCAGCCCGTCGTTGACGCTCCTCCTCCTCCGAATCAGCCTCCGCAGCACCATCGTCCTCCACCTTCTCTTCCTCAGCACCCTTCCCTACCTCTGCCTCCTCTCCAGACCGCACACCGATAATCGACGTAGGCGCCTGGACGGCACGTGGCAGCACATCCACGTCCCTTTCCCCCTCACGCTCACCAGCGGGACCCTCCTCCTCACCCTTTCCTCCCTCCAAATGCGGCGTAGCAACCACCGGCGGCGGCTTCCATTTTGGTTTTTCCACCGCAGGTTTAGTAGGCGGAGGTGCAGGCCCTGCACCAAACCCGCCGCGCCCCTGTAGCGCCGCCATGCGTTCCTTCAAGCTGGCAACCTTTGTAATACTCTCCTTCGCATCGGATACATTCATGCTGTTGCTGAGCCTGTTGTGGGTCGGCGAGTCTGCACCTGAAGGCGGCGATGGCGGCGATGGTGCCACGGGCTTCCACGACACGCCGCCCGGTTTGGGACGGGGTGGTGGTGGTACGCTGGCTGGGACTGAAGCTGCTGGTTTCTCAAATGCTGCGATCCTATCGCGTAGGGAGCCAAGTTTCCTGGGCGGCGTCCGTTGGTCTGCCATGAGGGTGAGAGAACGGGAGCGTCGCGGCCCGGAATATCATCAGCGGTTACTTTCTCACGCTTCGACTTCTCCCCATTATCCATTTATTCAAAGAACAAATTCTACGCATTCTTAGATATATGAATCTTAGGCATTCTCTCAGTCACAGCCAACTTGCGAAGCCAGAACGGTCCTGCAGAGTGGGCTCAGTGGGAAACGGCAGATCGTTATTGAACGAAAGTACTCACCGGCTGGGTCATCCTGACCATGGAACACAGTGGTCCACGCTCCCAAGACTCCAAATGAAGATTGTATTCCTCCAATCTGAACACCTTGTGAGCTATGAAAGAGAAAAATCGTTTGATTTTCTTCCCAAGAGAGCGATAAGGGACTGACCTCCACTGCAGATGATCGCCCGAAATCTACCGGAAGCCACTGAGTGATCATGATCTTGACAAGTCGGCAGGAATACATACGAAATGCCACTGTATCTGGTCATCCGGGTACATAGTCACGCGTCCTCTCATGACGACCGTGCGGCACGCTGTTTCACCAAGGAATCGTATGGTTGGTCTTGTAGGATAATCTTCGTTGGGGATCGTCGACGAGACACGCAACGTAAAGTCCAGAGATCGAAAGATCTCCCGAAAATCTGGAGAGTCAAGGATAGATATATCCAGCTCACCATCCGCGTTTTCCTGTCATTCAACAATTTCGATTTGAAAAATGCCGCAACTACCAATGGATAGTCTTACAGATTCATTATATCCTGTCGTCGCAGATTCACATCGCGAATTCACAGTAAACAGAAAAGTAGCGTGCACTCACTCGAAAGTTGCCCGGGAACATAAACACAATGTGACAGCTTCCAGTTCCCGCCAACCCCCGCCCAATCCATCTCCTCATCTAAGTCCATCCCATGTGGAATCAAAATCTGCGTGCACGGCAAGCTCATCGGAAAAATTGAATACTCATAACTCCTCTCCTTCCGCATGTCCTCAATATGCATTCCGACCACATGACGCAGCGCATTGACATGCACCCAATTTACCCGCCCAGCGTACTCGTACGGTCCATAGATAGTCTCGTCCGTGTAATTTCGCAGATCATACACGACCCCACGCGTCGCCTTCCGCGTCTCTTTCTCCCGGTCAAGTCGCGTCAGTCCACAATACGTATGCAGCCGTGCACACAGCTGTTTCTCCTCCGGTGCATCCGAGGCTGTCGAATCAAGGAAGGAGGAGCCTTCTAGTGCAGTCATGATCCAGACGTGGTTGCGCGAGACTTGGTTATCTTGGATCGACGACCGCGGCGGGACATGGCTCAACAGATGGATCAGCGTGCGCAGGATAACCAGTCGTTCCCCCACACGGGAGAGCGACGGCTGGTGCAGGACATTCCAGGCCCTAATCAGACCCTGCAGCTCCCTCTTCCAATCAATATGTTTCCTCGGCACCCCCATGAAACTGACGCATTTACGCGGGTCGTCGAGTGGCTGTCTGAGATAGAGTTTCCGCCACAAGACGTCATCTTTCGGGTGGTACACCAAGGAACGGAGTAGATGAGAGCATCGAGAGACCGTGGTGACCTGAATGGGATCCAGAAAGAGGATCACCTCTTCGACAATCTCTGGCGGGATCGTAGTCAAGCTTGCCATGGGAGGGAAACGGTCCTATGTAACTGACGGGGCGCGCTCTATTAAATAAGTACTTCCCACCACCCATGCACGCGACCAATACGCGCGACCCTACATCCACCGAATATCCACCGCCTTTGATGCTCCTTACCTTTCTTGCTTGGGCGGTGTGTTTCTTATCTGTAGCTATGAAAGTCTATATTAAGTACTGCTATTCGACCGCTTTTTTGATGTGCGCGTTGTAAAAGGATTGGAAAAGCGGCACACACCATGCAGGCCCGGAACTCGACCGGTGTGACCCTTTACAGCAAAGACGTCGGCTACCACGGCGAGCAAGGGTTTGTTTGCACCCTGCAGGTTAGCCTCGTGAACCAGGCCCTCTATGATGCCTCCCCTCTGGCCGCTTCAACCCTGCAGGTTTGATCGGGGACCTTGTCCGCAACGAAACCACCCAAACCTGTCCAAATCGACGGCGACCTCCGCCAAATTCTAAAATTCTGTCTGGAATCGAGATCCGGCCTCTGGACTTTGGATGGTCATCCGAAATCGGGATCCGGCCTCTCCGGAGTCCAATTTTTGCTCATGCTATGAATATTATGCTGTACACTGGAACAGGCGCGACCTGCCAACGGTGAAGTCACAAATGTACCGGACCTGAGTCCAGTGATGCCATTCACCGAGGATGATCCCTGCCCGTTGCGCTTGGAACGTGGGACTTGCCATTGTCCCTGGGGGAATACCCAACATGGTGATCGTCTCAAAAGGGGCACAGCCGAAGCACGGCGACGTGACGGCCCACCTCAACTCACCAAAAAGACGGGAAACCACCAATAATCCGTCTCCTGCCACAAAAAGAGAGAGTGAGCATCGTATGAGTAAGAAGGTGACATTGGCAGTGCTATCTAAGGTATAAGGAGCGAGAGAGACGAGAAATCAGCTGGTAGGACGCGCCAGATCGGGACTGACCTACCAGTGGTGAGTCATAAACGTCACGGACATGCCGCTCAACTAGGGTTGGGCACCGTCAACCGTCAATACGGTTTTACGGTACGGTACGGACGGTATCCACAACCGTCCCGTCAGCACCCCAGAACCCCCTGGGTACGGTACGGGTCATGGTATGGGTTGCACCCGTATCCACC
>Ga0307516_10006856_pt1 | contig 13271 bp, 12 predicted proteins | sample 19_EM_MG_FD_203310 | JGI IMG/M metagenome (GOLD analysis project Ga0307516, IMG submission 203310) | Populus trichocarpa ectomycorrhiza microbial communities from riparian zone in the Pacific Northwest, United States - 19_EM | ecosystem: Host-associated > Plants > Roots > Unclassified | place... | reverse complement strand
GCGTTGCAAATGCTCGCCGTAGCCCGGGCTACGTCTGCGCTTTGCGCCTTGATTGGGACCTTTGGCGCGGTCTGCTCGGCCACGCCGGAAATCTTCACAGGCTCTGAGGCATTTGCACGCGGGCCGCGGCTGTGCCGCCGTGCGTCCTTGATCCGCCTCAAGCGCGCACCGGCCGGGCCTCCAGAGAATGAAGCGGTTCCCTCCCTTCATCCTCTTGCCGGAAGGCCGCCATGTATCGACACTTGATGGTGCCTGTGGACGATTCGGTCCTGTCTGCCGCCAACGTGGATGCAGCGGTGCGCCTGGCCGGGCGGCTGGATGCGCGCATCACCTTCTTCTACGCGGCCATGGAGCCGCCGGCCGAGGGAGGAGGCTCCGTGTTGTCCACCCTGAGTCCCGCCAACGAGGGTGCCGAGGCAGACCCTGGCATGGCGAATGCGCTGCTGGCCAAGGCCCGTGCCGGGGCCCTGGCTGCGGGCGTGTCTTGCGAGGCCGTGGCCCGGTTCTGCGAGAGCCCCGCCACGGTCATCGTCGACACGGCTCTCGCACGCGGCTGCGACCTCATCGTCATGGCCTCGCGCGGGCGCCGCGGCGTGGCCGGCTGGCTGCACAGCTCGCAGACCGAGCGGGTGCTGCGGCAATGCCCGGTGGCCTTGCTGGTCACGCGCGTGGCGGCCAACGACCCGCTCACGCCCAGCGAACGCGCCACGGCCGTGATCCGCGACGAACACCGCTCCATCGCGGTGGTGGTGCGCGGCATGCGCGACCTGGTGCGCCAGGCTGAACTCACCGGCACGGCGCCGGACCCTCGCAGCCTGGGCGCCATGCTGGCCTACCTGCGGGCCTTTGCGCTGCAGCTGCACCACCCCAAGGAGGAGCTTTACCTGCACCGCTGGCTGCGCGAGCGCGCGCCGGGGTGTGAGCCGCTGCTGCGCGACCTCGAAGCGCAGCATGTGCGGGAGCATGCGCTGGTGGAGCAGGTCGTCGCGAGCCTGCGGGATGCCATTGCCGGCGATGCCGCCGCGGTGGCCGGGCTGGGTGCCCGGGTCAGGTCGCTGGCCGACGCCGTGTGGCACCACATCAGCTTCGAGGAGCGCACCGTGCTGCCGCTGGCCCTGCAGCATTTCCATGCGGCCGACTGGACGGAGATTGCCATCGCGTTCGAGAGCAACGACGACCCGGGCTTCGGCACCTTGCAAACTGAGGAGTTCCGCCGCTTGTTCTCGCGCATTGCCAACCTCGTGCCGGTGGCGCGGGTCACGGGGTAGGCGCATGAAGCGCGGGGAGGGTCACTTCCGGTCCATGACGCGCTTGACCACGCCCTCGGCTGCGAGCTTCTGGAAGGCGGCCCGGGTCCGGTCGACCACCGCGTCCGGCGTGCTGCGGCTGTAGGCCATCTGCAGCGAACTGGAGATCTCGTCCAGGGTGTACAGGCGTTCCAGGTGGCTGCAGTCGAAGGGGGCTTGTTCGCACATCTGTGACACGTCGGTGTCGGGCATGGGCACGATCTGCACCTGCCGGTTCATGAGCTTCCTGAAGTTGTCGAGGTTCTGCCCCGACACCACCAGCTTGGTGAATCCCCGGGCCTGCAGGTACTGGTGGCGCACATCGTCCCGCACCACGCCCACGGTGTAGGCCCTGGCTTCGTCCAGGTTCCTGACGACGATGTCCGGCCGGTCCCGGAGCTTGTAGAAGTGGTACTGGATGCGGAGGAACTCACCCGCCCACTTGAACAAGGGCTCGCGTGCCGGCGTGCGAGCGATCAGGAAGATCAGCACGTTGGGCTCCTTCAATGCCAGGTCGTAGGAGCGCGCCCAGGGATAGATGCTGACGTGGTAGTCGGCCAGGCCGGCCTTCTGCAGGCTCTGCTCCACCAGTTCCATGGCACGGCCGGCCGGCTTGCCGTCCTGCATGTAGGTGAAAGGCGTGCTCTCGCTGACCACGTGCACGGTCTGCGCGCGGGCCGGCAGCAAGGCCAGCGTGGCCAGGAAGTACAGGACGGCGAAGGTCTTCATGGGAGAGTCTCCAGGGGAGGGGCAGGTTCCAGGCCGGCCACCTGATTGCGGCCTCTCGACTTGGCGCGGTACAAGGCTTGGTCGGCCTGGTTCAGCAGGGCGTCGAAGCTCTGCAGGGGGCCGGACTCGAAGCTCGCCACCCCGATGCTCACTGTCACATGCGGTGCCACGTCGGACGCCGCGTGCGGCACGCCCCGGTCGGCCACGCTCTGCCTCAGCCGCTCGGCCATGGCCAGGGCTTGACCGGCATCGGTGCCCGGCAGCAGCACGGCAAACTCTTCGCCACCGATGCGCGCCAGCACGTCGCCGGCGCGGCCGGTCACGGCTTGCATGGCCTGGGCCACGGTGCGCAGGCACTCGTCGCCCATCGAGTGGCCGTAGGTGTCGTTGTAGCGCTTGAAGCAGTCGATGTCGCAGATGACCACCGACAAGGGGTGGCCGGAGCGTTTGGCACGGCGGAACTCCAGCTCCTTGAGTTCATCGAAATGGCGCCGGTTGGACAGCCCCGTCAGGGCGTCGCGGCGCGAGAGTTCCTGCAACTGCGCGTTCAGGGCTTCCAGCTCGGTGGTGCGTTCACTCACGAGCCCGGCCAGGTGGTCGCGGTGCTCGGCCAGCTCGATCTCGTACTCACGCTGCTTCTTCAGGTAGTCGGCCAGGCTGCCTTGCAGCTGGTTCACGCCCCCCACCAGCAGGCTCAACTCATCGCGGCGCGCGGCGGGGCGATCGAGCGCCAGCGGCTGCGCCAGGTTGGCAGGCGTGAGCTGGGCCAGGTGGCGGGCGATGCGCTGCACGTGCACGGTCACCGAGCGGTTGAAGCGCAGCATGATCAGCCCGGCCAGCAGCACGCACTGGATCAACTGGGTAAAGACGATGGCAACGACCTCGCTGCGCAGCCGCGACCACAGCACGCGCTCGTCGCCGTACAGCGCCAGTTCGCCCACGGTCTCGGCGCCGCCGGGAAAAGGCTCGTAGGTCAACGCCAGGCGCCGCAACGGCGCCGTTGAGGAGGCCACCCAACCGTCGCGCGTCTGCTGCAGCACTTCGGGCGTGCCGTTGGCGAGCGTGATCTTCAGTTCCACGCGGCCGATGGCGGCCACGTTGGCGGCGCTGGCCACGTGCGTCTTGAGCAGGTCGCGGTCCATCTCCCAGATGGCTTTGGACAGCGGGCGCTGGTACACCTGGTCGAGCAGGTCCAGCTCGCCGCGCATGGCCGACACGTTGCCGTGCCAGGCTGACCAGGTGCGCACGGCCACCGTCACCAGCGCAAAAAGAATGCAAAACCCCACCGTGGCCAGCACCAGCCGGCTCCCCAGTGAGCCGATGGCTTCGCCGGGGCGGGGAGGGGAGGGGTCTGCGGGCATGGCCATCAATGTGCGCGGGCGGCTACAGCCATTTGCGCTTCAGCGCATCGAAGGTGCCGTTCTTCTTGATGGCCTCCAGGGCGGCACGGAAACGCACGACGAGTTCGTCCGGCGTTTTCAGGCTGAAGGCCATCGAATTGCTCTCGCTGCTCAACTCTTCCAAGGGATAGACGCAAGTGAGCGTTTTCGCCGGATCGTCGCCCGCCTGGCGCGCAAGGTGGGCGGCGACCAATACATTCGAGACCCACAGGTCCACACGCCCCAGCTTGAGTTTCTCGTAATTGAACTCATACTTGGCGCTGGATTGCAGGTTCTTGCCAATGGCAAAGCCCTTGGAGACCAGGAACTGTTCGCCCACGTCCTGATTGACGGTGGCCACCTGGCGCGCCTTGGCCTCGTCGAGGTGGCTCAATTTGATGGGCTTGCCTTGCAGGGAGAACAGGCACCAGTCGGCCGGGGCGACCACGCCGATCCACTTGAACAGGTTTTCGCGGGCCGGCGTGCGCGTGATCGAGTAGATGAGCACGGTGTCGGAGCTTTGCGCCACCTCGTAGGCCCGCGCCCAGGGCATGGATTGAATATTGCCCTGCATGTTGACTTCCTTGAGCACGGCCTGCAGCACGTCGGTGGCCAGGCCCGTGATCTTGCCGTTCTGGGTCATGTTGTACGGTGGGAACTCCTCCGTCACGATCCTCAGCGCATCGTCGGCACGGGCGTGCAGGCCCACGGCTGCGAGCGCCAGCCCGCACAGGGTTCGGCACCATCCTGAGACGCTCCCAGCCATTTGCTTCTCCATTGATGAATGACCCTCGCACGGCCGTCGCACTGCGTGACGTCGCTCATGCCGGCACAAAGCTATCGGTCGGCAGGCTGCGAACTTGAGCGGCCACGCTCCCCCGGCATGAGGTGTGGCGTAGTTCACGCGCAACACGGCGTGCGGCAATTGGGAATGCCAGTGGAGGGGTTCAATGGGGGAAAGCCTCTCGGCATTCAGCGACCCTTTTGTGTGCGGAACGCAATTTGAGTGCCTGCGGTCAATAAGGCGGTAGACTGCGCCGCCCACTATTGGGTGTGATGGAGTCACAATGGCCAAGCAGACCCTTGCAGAGATCAAAGAGCACATTGCCCAACTGCAGAAGCAAGCCGAGGAGCTGAAAGCCCAGGAGGTGGCCGCCGTGGTGGCGCGCATTCGCGAGGCGATCGCCGTCTATGGATTGACGGAGCGGGAGTTGTTTGGCCGCCTGGGCGGCACCGGCACCAAGAAGGCAGGCCGCACCCCGGCCTCGGGCAAGCGCAAGCCAGGCGTGGTGCGCTACCGCGACGACGCCGGCAACACCTGGACAGGCCACGGCAAGCGGCCCAACTGGTTCAAGGACGCCATTGCCAGCGGCAAGACGCCCGAGGACCTGGCCGCGCGGCGGTAGCGCCCGGGCGGCGCAAGGGCTGCGTCCCGACGGCAACCCGCCGGGCGCACGCTCCGCTTTTCAGTCCGGATGCGCGGCGCTGTCGTGCCAGCCGCCCAGCGCCCACGCCGACAGGGCCGACATCCCCACGAACAGCAGCACGCCGGTCACGGTGATGAGCAGCAGCGCGGCAAACATGCGCGGCACGTCGAGCTGGTAGCCGGATTGCAGGATCTGGTACGCCAGCCCGGTGCCCGTGCCGCCGGTGCCGGCCACGAACTCGGCTACCACCGCGCCGATCAACGCCAGGCCGCTGCTGATGCGCAGCCCGCCAAAGAAATACGGCAGGGCCGAGGGGATGCGCAGCCGCCACAGGGTCTGCAGCCGGGTGGCGCGCTGCAGCCGGAAGTAGCTCAGCAGCCCCGGGTCTACGCTGCGCAGGCCCAGCGTGGTGTTGGCGATGATGGGGAACAGCGCCACCAGCGTGGCGCAGATCACCAGGGACGCGGTGGGGCTCTTGACCCACACGATGATCAGCGGCGCGATGGCCACGATGGGCGTGACCTGCAGCAGCACGGCATAGGGGAACAAGGCCGTCTCGATGGCGCGGCTCTGCACAAAGGCAAAGGCGATCAGCACCCCCAGCACGGTGGCGCAGGCAAACGCCAGCAGCGTGATCTTGAGCGTGGTGGCCAGCGCGCCGAACAGCAGCGCGGCATCGTTCACCAGCACCCGGGCCACCCGCCCCGGGCCGGGCACCAGGAAGGGCGGCAGGTCCAGGCCGCTCACCAGGCCTTGCCACAGCAGCAGCAGGCCCAGCGCCACCCCCGTGGGCCAGGCGAACTTTTGCATCGCGGGGGTCATGGTGAGATTCCTTCGTGCTGCGCACCCAGGGATTCGCCCTTGGGGCGGCCCGGCGGGCTCATGCGAGCGCGTCCTCGGCGGCGGTGTCGCTGCTGGCGCGCAGCAGGCTGTCCTGCAGGCGCTGCGCGTAGGCGCTGAAGGCCGTGCTGACGCGGAACTGCGGCCCGCGCGGGTGGGGCTCCTCGATGGCCACCTGGTCCACGATGCGCCCGGGGCGTGCCGCCATGACCACCACGCGGCTGGACAGGTACACCGCCTCGTAGATGGAGTGGGTGACGAACAGCACGGTGAGCTGCTGCCGGCGCCACAGGTCCAGCAGCTCGCCGTCGAGCTTGTGGCGCGTGATCTCGTCCAGCGCGCCGAAGGGCTCGTCCATCAGCAGCAGGGCCGGTTGCGTGACCAGCCCGCGGGCGATGGACACGCGCATGCGCATGCCGCCCGACAGCTCGCGCGGCAGGTGGCCGGCAAAGCGGTCCAGGCCCACCAGGGCCAGCGCCTCGCGCACCCGCGGGTCGGCCTGCTCGCGCGGCATGCCGGCCAGGTCCAGCGGCAGGCGCACGTTGGCCTGCACGTGCGCCCAGGGCATGAGCGTGGGCTCCTGGAACACGAACGAGAGCCGGCGCCCGGCGCGGGTGGTGCCCTGCACCGGCTCGCCCCAGCGCAGCACCTGCCCGCCGCTGGGCGCCAGCAGGCCTGCCACCAGATGCAGCAGCGTGCTCTTGCCGCAGCCCGAAGGCCCCAGCAGCGTGACGAACTCGCCTTCCTGCACGGCCAGGTCCACCGGCAGCAGGGCCTGGGTGCCGTTGGGGTAGGTCTTGTGGACGGCGGCAATCTCTACGGCGGGCGGGGGTGGGCTGATGCTCAGGGCATCACCTTGAGGTTCCGCACGAACTCGGTGGTGTAGGTCTTGGCCAGATCCACCTTGGCCGGGTCCAGCAGCTTCATGGCCACCATCATGTCGTAGGTGGCCTTCATGCGCGCATCGGTCACGATGCCCACGCCCTGCGTCGCCGCGTCGCCGCCGAGCACCATGCCCGACTGGTTGAGCAGCCGTATGCCCATGGCGATGCGCTCGTCGTCCATGTTGGGGTTGTCTTTCCTGATCAGCGCGTTGGCTGGCTTGGGGTCGCCCAGGAGGTAGCTCTTCCAGCCTTCCATGCTGGCCTTCACGAAGGCGGCCACGGCCTTGGGGCGCTCGCGCACGGTCTTGTCCAGGCACACGATGGTGGTGGAGTAGGGCGGCCAGCCGTGGTCGGACAGCAGCATCACGGTGGGCTTGAAGCCGGCTTCCTTCTCGATGGCATAGGGCTCGCTGGACAGGTAGCCTTGCTGCACGATGTTCTTGTCGGCGATGAAGGGCTGGATATTGAAGGTGTAGGGCCGGATCTGCGCGTCGTCGAGCTTGAAGGTGCTCTTCAGCCAGGGCCAGTAGGTGGTGCTGGCGATCGGGGAAACCAGCAGGGTCTTGCCTTTGAGGTCTGCCATCTTGTCCACCACGCCGGGGTGGCCGATGAGCACCTGCGGGTCTTTCTGGAACGAGGCCGCCACCGTGACGGCGCGGATGCCTTGCTCCCAGACCTTGATCGACTGCACCGGGTCGCCCAGCACGCAGTCGGTCTGGCCCGCGGCCATGAGCAGCACGGTGTTGACCTGCGGGCCGCCCATCTTGATGCTGACGTCCAGGCCGGCCTTCTTGTACAGCCCCGTGGCCAGCGCCTGGTAGAAGCCGCCGTGTTCGGCCTGGGCGTACCAGTTGGTGGTGTAGCTGAACTTCTCCTGGGCCAGGGCGCCGGCCGATGCGGCTGCCAGTGCGGCAGCCAGGGACAGGGCATGCAAGTGGGTGTGCTTCATGGGGCCTTCCGGGGTGAGGGAGAAGGGGTGCTGCGCGTGGGACTGCATTTAGGGGCCACGAGGTGGCCGTGGCGTGTGGCCGGCACCGCGGCAGGGCGAACCTGCCTCCCGACCCAGTTTACGCGCGGAGTTGCCGTGAGTGGGCTGCCTTTGCGTTGCCGATGACTTTGTTTCGTGGCGGTGCCGCCGGCCGGCCCGCCGGTGTCTACGCTCTCGGTCCCTGTCAAGAAGACGGGGCGATCCGGCAGCAGGAAGCCCCGGTACCCGCCCCCGCCGCGGTGCTGCCCCGTGCAGGCCGATGGACCGGCCCTCCCGCGGCCCGCTCCCTCCATGACCCCCTCGATTAAAAGCAGTACCTCATGAATAAAATTGGAACTTCCCATGTCATGCCCTTGCTGGGGCCCGACCATGTGGTGCCCAAGCACCAGCAGAACAAAACAGCAGGCACGGGCCTGAGCTACGACAGCACCCACTTCACCTCGGCGCGCAATTACAACGAACTGGACAAGCTCAGCTTGCCGCCGGACCGGCAGTCCGATGTCTATGGGCACGTGTTCGGCGCGGGTGCCAAGGGCAATGACGATGCCAGGAAGCGGGTCCGCCAGGGCCATGCTGAACTGATCAGCAAGCTGGGCGGTGGGCCGGAGGCCCGCCAGCTCCACAAGGCTCGCCACGAGCACATGGACCAGGCCGCCATGAAAGGCAATGCCATCCACGGCAACCTGGAGACCATCTCGAACCGGGGCTTTTACATCAAGAACGGTGTCACCAGTGTCCTTCAGGCGTGGGCGTTGAATGGGGCCATGCCGGAAATCGGGGTGGACCTGACGGTGCGTGTCGGGCGAGAGGCCGGGAACGAGATGTCCAAGGGTTGGGTGATCCCCGAATTCGGCCAGTGGAATCCGGTCGTGGCATTCGTCGGCGGCCTCGCGTTCAAGCATGGGCTCCATCGCGTGCATGACTACATCCAGCCGTCATACGGCACCGGGATCACAGCCAAGCGCAATGACATGGGGAGGCAGGCCGACACGTTTCGCGTCAATGCTGAGCAGGCCAGCATGAGCCGGGCCGGCTCTGCAGGGGCGGGCATCGTGCGGGCCTATGGCGAGGAGGGGCGCGACCACATGGAGGACGCGATGAACACGACCGATCGCAGCATATATGACTACATGAAGGCCATGCCGCGCCAGACCCGCTGGGCCATGGAGCCGGACCAGCACATGACCGCAACCGGCGTGGTGTCGGCGGCGATCCAAGCGGACCTGGCCCGGTTGGCCGAGGCGGACTTTTTCATCCGATTCGCCGAGCGCGACAAGAACACCTGGCCCAATGCCTATTACTGGCAGCCGCCTGAACTTCCGCAAACCGGCTACCTGAGTGCGGTGACCGACCCGACCACGGGCCACTCCCGGCCCCCCGGCGCCCGCGCACGGAAGGATGTGTCCGAGGCGGACCGTCCGCAGCGCTGGGACTATCGTCCGGAGCCGGGGCCCGTGCTGGCGGATGTGGCCAAGGCCCTGAAGGATGTCCCCTGGGGCGACTACATGCTGGCGCAGATGAAACTCGCGCTTGCCAAGCTTGGCAAAGGCGCTGGGCTGGTGCAACTGGGGGAGATGTGCGAGGACGGGCGCCTGGGCATGGCGCAAGGCCCAACCAGCCGCCGCATGGCCGAGCGGCTGTACGAGATCCCCGCCCGCCAAGGCGACAAGCAGGCCCAATACCGGCTGGGCCGGATGCTCGCCGAGGAAGCGGCCAGTGGGCCGGCCGGATCGCCGGGCGACCTCCTGGCCGCGGATTGGCTCCACAAGGCCGCCTGGCAGGGCAGTCCCGAGGCCTGCGCCGAACTGGGGCTGATGCATGCCGCCAAACGCCTCGGCGAAAATAGTTCTGATTCACAGGCCTGCGAGTGGTTGAGGAAGGCGGTGGTGCTCGGTTCGTCCGAGGTGCTGTTCACGCTGGGTTCCGTGCACGAAAGGAACCGCGGCGATGCGGGGCAGGTCGAGCAGGCCAACCGCGATGCCGCGAAGTGGTACCACGAGGCAACCAAACTCGGGCATGTGGAGGCTTATCTCCGGCTGGGGCTGCTGCACTACCGCCGCGCCCCGGGCCTGACGGGCGAGATCAGCAACGACGCCGACGCCGCGAAATACCTGGGCATTGCCAAGGAGAAGGGCAATGCCGACGCGGCGTATTACCTGACTCTGATGTACCGCGATCTCCGCGCACTGCCCGAGGGGGACACCCTGCGCGAGGAAGCCATGCTTGCCTGCCTTGATCAGGCCGTCGTTGACCAGGCCACCGGCAAGGGCCACGTGAAGGCCCAGGCTCTCAGGGGGCAGATGCTGGTACGGGGGGAACTCAAGCCCGCCAAGAGGGAGGGGGCGCCTGCCGACCAGGAGGCGGCGCGGTGGCAGGAGGCGGCGCATTGGCTGCTGATGGCGGCCCGTGGAGGCGACGTGGAGTCGCAGTGCGAATTGGCAGACCTGTACCGGGACAAGAAGGTCGAGCCCGAGGGCCCACAAAGCAGCAGCGCGGCTGCCGAGTACTGGTACAAGGAGGCGGAGACCCTCGGCAGCGAGCGGGCGCGGAAAGTCCTCCACAAGAGGCGCGCGGCCACCCTGGCGGCCCAAATGAGCCGCCAATCAAAAGAAAAGGAAAAAAGGCCTTCAGCAACAACGGTCTGAGGCGCCATCGGCGGCGGGCGGGGCGTGCGGGTCATTGACGGTGCCCCGCACGCGGGTTCTGCCCATCGTGGCAACGCTCAACAGCGCACTTCGAAGTGCGCCGATCCTCGGCGCTCGGCTACGCGAATGACTTTGCCGCCCGGTTGTCGCCCTTCTCCCATATCTCGACCTTGACGATGCGGGCGCGGCCATTGGACGCCTCGCGAACGACGCGGTCCGTGTGGTCAAAGATGAACTGGCAACTGCTTTCCAATGTGGGCCCCCAGCCACGCGACGTGTCCATGACGTGCAGGCGCAGTCCACCCTTGGCCTCAAGGTCCTTCAGGTCGGCGAGCAGCGGGTCGTCGTCGGCAACCAGCACGCGATGGTCCCATGCCTGTTCGAGGAAGCTGCGCACCGGGCGCAATGCGCCGAGATCGAACACCCAGCCGTGAATGTCCAACTCATCGCACCCGATAGTGACCTCGGTCGTGCGCGCATAGCCGTGGATGAAGGCGCAGTGGGTCGGCGCGCGCCAATGTCGGTGCGAGACGCTGATCTCGGGGAATCGTTTGACACAGGTATACAGAGCCATGGTGCCGTTGCTTGTGAAGAGGAGCGGTCAAATATCGCCAAGCTGCGGCCGCAGCACGATTTCCTCGACGACGGTATTGCGTGACAACCGGTAGATGTCAAGAAATGCCTGGGCCACATCTTCGGCAGGCATGAGCCGCTCCGCCGCGATGCCGGTTCCGTCCCATGATGGGGACAGCGTCGGGCCTGGATGCACGCAGCAAACCCGGATACCGTGCTCGCGCAGTTCTTGCCGCAACGCCGCCGTCAGGCCGGTGACGCCGAATTTGGCTGCGCAGTAGGCCACGTTGCCGGCGAAGCCCTGCAGCCCTGCGGTGGATGACATGTTGAAGATGTCGCCGTGCCTGCGCGCGATCATGGCCGGCAGAAAGGCGCGCGTCACGGCAAAGCAGCTGAGCAGGTTGGCGTTGAGGACCGCGGCAAAGTCTTCGACCGACAGTTCATGCGCCGGGCCGCCGCGCCACCAGCCGGCGACATTGATCAACACATCCGGGGTGCCCCAGCGCGCCTGCACGTCATTCGCCATCAGTGAAACCTGTGCAGGCACCGACAGGTCTGTGGGGAAGCCCACTGCCTGCGCGCTGGTGCTGCAATCGTCGGCGACCGCTTGCAGCTTGGCCGCGTTGCGGGCCACCAGGGCCAGGCGGCAGCCTGGCAGGCTACTCGCGAAGCGCCTGGCAATGGCGGCCCCAATGCCCTGCGACGCGCCGGTGATCAGGAGTAGCGGGGAGTGCGGGGCAGCAGGTGACAGGGCTCCTGCGTCAGCGGGTGGCATCGTTGAATTCCTTCCGGGGAAATGGATGCGGCGCTCATTTTTGAGTGAGCGCCGCATTCAAGCCTCTCCACATCACAACCGATCAACAAAGAAGAAGTTCCCTGAGCAGTGCGTTCTTGTTGACGCAATGTGAATGTACTATGTGAGACATAAATGTCAACAACTGACTCTTATGTGCAGGGTAAAGATGTAGATGAACCATCTTGGCAAGACTTGTGTTCATATTTGGTCTGAATGTGTGGCGTGCTTGTTCGAGGCACGCACGGCTTGGCCGGCAGGGGCCGCTTTGCATACGTTTCGAATGCCTCTACGCAGGCATACTGCCGCGCGTTTTGCCTATCCCGCTGCGGCCATCTTCAAAGGCCAGCATGTTCCTCAGGACCCAAGCTGCAGACGCCCAGGCCCATGACAACGACAGATCCGCACACCGGCCATTGCGATACCTTCTTCAAACTCATCACGCAATTCAAGGCGTTGTTCGGCGACCGATTCGACAGCCTGCTGTTCGTGGGGCCGCACAGCGGGGCCGTCACCGGCGCGGAACTGCGCCATGCAAGGAACGGCTGCGAGCTGTGGGAGGCCAGGGGATGGCATTGGGTCTGCCAGTGCCTGAAGCAGCCCTCCGGACGCCTGCGCTTCATGACCCACAGCGGTGCCAATGCACTGGCCGGAGCCGGCTATCGCGTGACGCTCGGCGCTGGCGAAACCGCGGCTGGCAAGAGCAACGCCAGCGCGTACAGCCTCAGCCTGGCGAACGCTGAATCTGCGCAGATCGAAGCCGTCGAACTGCCGGGCCTCTGACCCGCCCGCCTTGACCCTGTCAACCCATACAGTGACACCGCGCGATGACCACCTATTTCAAGGATCACGACTGCGACACCATGGGCCTGAACAAGAACACCCGGCCCATCTCCGAATGCAAGAGCTACTTCATCGAAGAGCAGGGCCGCCAGGTGCGCATCACCGACGTGCCGATCCTGACCTGCAAGTGCCTTTGGCGCGCATACCAGAAGGAGGCCGAGGACATCGTCGCTCCGGGCGGCACGCTGATCGCCGACCCGCGAGTGCGCAACAGGGCCATCAACGCGGCTTATGCCCGACTGTGGCTGCATGACCGCCGCTTCCAATGGGCCGGGCTGGCCGCCTTCGCGTCGAAGCAGGTCGGCTGCGGCCTGCTGCACGCGGCCGACGCGATGAGCAGGATCCAGGCCGAGCGGGAAGCACGGCAGCGTGCGGCCGAGAGTGCCACGCTCAGCGCCGGCTGGCCGGGCATCTTCAGCATCAGCCGGGTGGACGGGCAGGCCGGGCGGGAATACAGCCAGGCGCGGCGCAACAACCCGGTGCCCACGGCAGACCTGCAGCGCGACGGCGATCGGCAGTCGCTGGTGCAGCAGCAATACCAGCACGTCTACGACATGATGGCCCTGGGTAACACGACGCTGTTCCTGGATGCGTTTCCGCTGCACGCGTTCTACGCCAAACGCGGGATGAAGGAGTTGCGGCATTGCCTGCCCGCGCGCAAAGAAATCTATGGGAGCGCGAAGAGTTCAGTGCTTTGGCCGATCGGCGACAAACTGATGTTTGGCGGCGGGACGCCCCAAATTCTCCTGCCCTTCGAGGCGATCGAAGCCGGCAACATCGCCAAAAGCGTTGAGCTTCTTCTCCATCATGAGCAGCGGAATATCCTGCAGACTGCGATGTACGGTGACCAGCCAGTGCCGTCGCCTCGAGGATGGGCTAACACT
>Ga0307516_10006855_pt1 | contig 13271 bp, 20 predicted proteins | sample 19_EM_MG_FD_203310 | JGI IMG/M metagenome (GOLD analysis project Ga0307516, IMG submission 203310) | Populus trichocarpa ectomycorrhiza microbial communities from riparian zone in the Pacific Northwest, United States - 19_EM | ecosystem: Host-associated > Plants > Roots > Unclassified | place... | reverse complement strand
ACAAAGAGACCGGTATAAACTGCATAACTTGTAGAAAGCATGTACAGAAGGAGTATCCAAATATATAATCCAAGTCATTCGCCGAATGTCGTCACTGTCCTGGATTCCACTGTGGCGGCGGCGCCCGGACCTCATACCTGGAAACAAATTAGTCACCCCCCATCACTCGATAGGAAGGTAATTTGCTCACCCAACGCTCGTGCCTACACCCTTCTCTTTCTCCACGCGGAGGTCGAAGACAACATCTCCCGTACGGTGATCCCATCGCACGGCACACCAGTTCCGCCGGCCCATGATATACTTGTTCTTCATACGCGAGGTCCCATCTGGCTCATGAGTGAAGATTGGCACCTGGGGGTGTATTTCAGCTCGGCATGCCAACGATATGAGTGGTCTAGGCAGAATCACCATTGTTTCATCTGTTTGCGCATGGTGAAGCGTCTTGTGCGTCTTAGTTGCCAATGTGGAGACCATGGTGAGAACCCCAACGGGTGGACTGGCGGTATCTACTTCAGCCAGCTCACAGATGGGCAGGCACGCAAACTCACGGAGTGTTTACGATCGCGCTGGTCACCACGTTGATCATGTAGCGGAAGTCTGTGGCAGGCGGCAGATCAGCACCCTTTCCCCCTGTGTAAGTTTTCAGGACGCCAACGGCGGCACAGTGCACATCTCCAGACAGGAAACTAATGCGAAGACGCCGTGTCTTTGCAATGCCCTGAAGCTCCTGGATGAAGAAATTGCGTTCTTTCTTGAAAACGAGTGTCATTGTCACGGATGTGACGATATGCTGAGTGATGAACGACTTACTTTGTGTCCCGTTGCCGTCCAGTGGTCATTCTGAAGGACAATTCTAACAAATGAAAAATACGACATCATGTGGGACGCACCAGGTCGTCAAGTAGTTCTGCCTCGGCATTGAATTTGTTCACAAAGCCACCCAGACCAAAGCTACCGGCGCGCCCGAGGGCTGTCAGCGGATTGAGCTTGGAATCGAGCGCTGTCTCCAGGAAGACAAGTCGAGGATATGCAATGGGAATACCTTGACACCAAACTATCAACACGCCAGTGGATGGTATTTGCACTATTGACGCACCGACTAATATGATAAGGTGCTCAACGCTATCTGGCATCCGTTTGATACAATCGTACACCTTCCGGTATTGGCCATCGCTACAAACCCTATCTCTCTTCCTTTCCGCACTTCAAGGTCAACATTAGCACAAGCACAGAACAGAACAGAAGTAAGAGAAATAAGCTACCGGCAGTCCAGCATCAAGATCTGCACGTTAGTTCCTAGGGATGCGAGAAAAGAGTGCGAAGGCAGTCCGATATAGGGCCCCTGATTGCCGAGAACGAGAGATTTAAACGGGTGCTTGCCGGATCGATCGTCGAGACCGTCAATATAGGCTATATGCATATGCATCCTCAGAATTAGCAGAAAGACTCAACAACGCATGGCGTACGATTAATGAAGCATTGGAAGAGGAGGAAAAAGAAATATCCGCGAGCGCCGATGCTGCATGATATGTATCAATAGAAATTCGATGACGATATAAGTATAGAGCCTACGCCTGGAAAATCGGAGAAAGCTGCAAATCATCGGGATCTAAGACATGGATTAATGAGATATTCTCAAGAGGATCGAAAGTGTATTACAGCTTCCAAAGCCGTCAATCTTGATTGGATGCCCATGGTAAATAACATATGGTATTACAATTCAGAAACGTACCAAATCTGCGAACAAGAATAATGACAATTGAGTGAAATGGAAATGGATAAAATTGACAGGCGTACCATGATCATCTGAAGACATGCGTAAATGCCTCACTCAGATTGCAAGCAAAAAAAGACATACCGCACATGTTGAGCATAGGACTACAAAGATGTGTAAGAGCATGTGTGTGTCGAAGGAGGTCGCTCACATAGAACTATTTGCCCGAGCAAATGCACCGTGTCTGAACGAGGCACAATAATGGTTGAAAAGGAATCTGTCGATGCATGCGGCAATTTCGGGCGTGAGAGGGTAACTCTGCTTAACAGATGCTTTTGACTCGTGTACCCAATCTTGTAACTCAGGCTCTCGGGTCATTCTGATCAACAGGGGGTCGACTGTGTACTCCAGAGCCAAACAAGTAGGCACATACGAATCACAGTAAAGTTGATCGCCGCCTCCCACTAGGACGTGAAAAGGTTCTTGTGCATGCTTTTGCAGAAGGTCAACCCACATCGGGTCGTATCCGCTCTTAAACCCAGGCCCTCTGAATGTATCTGGATTGATACCAGCACTAAAACCATTACACTTGAAGAGATCGTGAGCGATGATGCTGGGTTGTTCCAGTATTTCAGACTTACTGAGTGGGCAGCCCAGCGCATGTTCTTGTAACGTGCAGGAACGTGAAAAGAAAGCTGCATGCCTCCATTGATGCTGTACTTGATACACAGTTCGTTCTGCCCAAGCTGGATTCGAATCGGGAATCGCCAGAACGTGGACGTCCTTTCCACGCATTAACCAAGGAAAGCGTTCGAACATGGGACAGTTTCTGCTCACCCTCCACGTCCGCTGTACACATAAATTTCTTGACCAGTCACACATTGAGTTTGATCGTTTTCACTGGTCGATTTCGTCTTTCGATTAGATTCATCTGCAACAGGAGTCACCAGGTCTTCTCGCGGAAACATGGCCGTCGCGTGTGGATCCGCCGGATGGGGTGGTAGGTCATATTGAGAGAAAGTAGATGCCACAGGGCTGTTGGGGCTTCTCTGCGGCTCTTCCGGATCCCACTGGTACGTCAACACAGGAACAGGGTCGTAGAACGAGCCAGAATCGGAAGCTATGGGTGTGAACAGCCTGGGGCATTAATAGCCCACATAAGGGGTGGAGAGATTACTCACTGACGATTAGCGCTGCACCATGCCAGATCCCGTCCGTATCGATGGTGTCGTAGCGTAGCAGTGGGCCGACCATGAACTGGAGGTACGGGTTCATTTGTGGTATTCTCTGGAGTTTGGAGCGTTCGGAAGGCGAGAGCTGTGCGAGACGTGCAATGCTCTGTGAGGAAGAAACGCTCTGCGAGAGGTGAAGCGCCGTAAGATGAGTACTGGAAGATGGAACCTACGATATTCGATGGCCAGGGGGTATAACTAGGTGGACTGGCCCCAGGCGGGGACTGTGTCGCGAAGTGGCCATTTGGAAGCGGACCGACCTCCTCCTCAGGGACGTACTGGCCGTCTGAGCCTCTCCGACGGCGAGAGAAGTAACGGAATGCGTCCTGTATGACCCATGTCAACATACCCTTGCAATCAATTAGACTTTTGCACACTTTGTCAGCGCGACGCTGAGCATGCCAGCCTGCGTTATCCATGCTTTTTTCTTGTTGAAACTCGTCCTCGCGAGATGTGCAAACTAGGTGGGAAAGAGGGTGGAGGTTTGCTGTGCGGGCTCTGCCAGCGTCGAAGCTAAACCTAAGATAAACCTAAATACATATTGGGGCCCCCAGTCACCGCATCGGCAGGACCTATGTCATAGCTAGGCGTAGGCTGGCTGGCAGATCTGGTGGAGGTACGCAAGATTCGATTGTGGACTCGGTCTCGCTAGATCTATTATGCCCTCGCCAGCTCTAGCCTGTTAGAATCGTCCCACCATAGCCAGAATTTGCCAAGTCCGTGAACTTGCATTCAAAGACGGTCACCCACTACTTCCTCCATATCGTTGGCCGCCGTATACCCTTCGCTTCCGCGTACTGCAACCTCAGCATTGTCTTTGCAACGGATCATCGCCTCTATCTCTGCTGGAATGTCATCTTCGGGTAAAGTTGTTATTGATGATATTATCACGATGACATTAAATTCCGTTGCAGCCACTGCAGTGCTTCGTGAACTGCATCTCTTCATATTCGGCACATTCGGTTGAGCCAATCTCTCGGCATGAGTCATTTAGTACCGTTCAAGAAGGTGATTTCCAGCACACTGCTCAGAGTACCCACAGTTCGTGGTACCAAATTGCCTTCGAGCATGTTCACCTGCACTGGTGCTCACCTCATAAAGTGTGACGTTGCCTGCCATCGCGCATTGCAGGTGGGACGGCTTCGATTGCCGACCTACTTCCCTTGGGTACAGCTTGAACATGACACCGCAGATAGTGTTGAGCCACGAGCAACGTTCCAACGAATGTAAGCCTGCGTAACTCTAACGGTGGCTTACCCAGACACAGATCATTCAATGTGAATTTAGGCATTTGGTTCGCACACAGTACGCGACGACACTCGTAACACCCCCACCCTTTACCATCGTGATCGATCAGAGTGGACAAGATGAGAAGTCCTTCCCATGGAGTATTGGTGGCATGCTCATGCAACGGTTTCATGTGTGATTGCATGGCATTCGGTATGTCTGTAATACTTTGGTGTTCCCCTATAATGATTCTCATACTCATCAGACCTGTTCAACGGAACATGGAAGGTAGTTATACCTTCGCGGGTCATCAACTCGCGCGCGCAAACTACATAGACTGCACGTTGGACAGCGCCGTTGCCTGTGGCATCCACAGGCGCACATAGCCTACCTGTTGCGTGCTTCCTCTTCGGTAGGCAACTGCATTAGTCAACAGTGTCTGCCAGCTCACTGGCTCGTATATCCATGCCATTAGATATTTTGCGACGGGTCGCCCGCCAATGCCCTTGCCGCTCGTTTTTGCCCAACCGTTTGCGCTTGTGGCCCGCCTCTTCCTTCACAGTGGCAGCTTGCTGCATCAACTCCTGTGTTTCCTGCGGTTACTGTTGCACTGCGGGCGAAATCTGTGCGCAGAGAATGCGACAGCGTACCTGGCGGTAAAGCATTATACAGTTCTTGCCGCGTTAGGTGACCCCATACATCTATAATACAGAACGAATGAGCGAAGAAGGTAGACTTTTGGTTTGGGGTTCACCTCCCGTGCCATCTGCCACCCCCTAAGGTTCACTGCCGATCGCGATGAAGGGTTTGGAGCAACCAATGAAATCAGCCGATTAGAACTACTAATCTATCGTTTTGCTTTCTTAATGTGGTTTTAATTTGCAAAATGGATCACTGGTGTTTGCTCGCTCGCCAATGGCCGCTTTCCGTCGTTCAGTCGCGTCAAGTGTCTCGCCTCTCTCTGTCGTGGTCGTGGTTACGTTGTTTGCGGTCTGGTCGTGGTCAAAACGTCTTGTCGTACTTGCTGCGCTTGCGCAGACTCGCTTGTTCTCATCGTCGTGTCGTTTTTCTCGCTGGACTCGCATGCTCCATCAGCCGTCCTCGCACCTCTCTGTCTGCTTTGTTTCTACATCTTTGGTCTCACTCTTTCACTGGTCGCTTCGTCGTGTGGACTACATCGCTGCATTGTTCTTTATGTGTTACACTCGTCTTGTCTTGCATCGTGTTCGTCACGCTGTTACCCTCTGGGGTCGTTGGGGCGACTCAGGCATGTAGTCTTTGCATTCCCTCACATGATGTCACTTGGACCCTTGTTGAACCTGCGTCCGGGGCCGTGTTTGCACAGACGAAAGATGCACTATATTAGATACATCGGGCCTCCAGGAATGAGGAAACTTTACTTCCTGGCTGATGAGGCACTTCCGTGTCATAGTCGAAAGATGAGCATGACCACCATGGCTGTTGCATCTCACTTTGCATAGGTCTGTTTGGACATGTGGGGGTGGGTCCTCAAGTGCTCCAGGAAGACTTATCATTGGTGAACAATGGAAACAGATACAAATGGAAAATTAAGTACAAACTCTGTAAAGTAAACACAAGGAAGTGCATACCATTGTCCCCAACAATCTCCACTCATAAGAGAGATTATGGTGTGTATCAGATCTATACGAGTGCGGGAAAAACTCAGTCGCGCGCGATACAGCGACAAACGTCTATGTATTACCTATACGAGTGCGGGAAAAACTAGGTAATACAATCAGTATACGAAACATATAGTGCGGAAAGGAAAAGTTGTGCCCACCTCAGTCGCGCGCGATACAGCGACAAACGTCTGAGGTGGGAGCTCTACAGTACCGGACTAAATATGAGCTGATGGAACAAAGAATGAGACAATGACAAGGCGCGGATGTTGGATCCGCGCCGTACAGTACACAAGACACTGTGTTGGACAGTACAAGGGGTAACTTAGACACTTTACAAAGGATAAGTAAGACTGGGAAAGACAATAAACAACTGACCGCGCTCCGAGTCGTATCGTATGTTGTGACAGAGCGCGTGTTATGTAATCGTTCCGCGGTCAGTATCTCGCGACTAGAGTGAACGCGTCAATTTGCAGGATACCGCTACGAACGACTTGCCAATTTCAACAGTGTGCACCTTGAAGTGACAACTTGTTCAGCCTCCTTCATGAGCTGTTCCTGATCCAAGTCTGCCAATTCTGGATAGGAAGCAACCTTGGCCAGGTATGATACACTGGCATCAAGACACATCAGGAACATCCAAATCTGAGATAGCTCTGAAATATTTTTACCTTTTTTCTAAGACACATAAGCCTTCTTCACCATCCGCATCCCAGGCTTTTACAGAGGATTGGTTACAGTTGCACAGCGCATCCTGTGCCTGCTGTGCCATAAGGAGTGCTTTGGTCCAAGCACTGAGTGAGTCCCTTGTTGTCTGGAGTGCTATTCAGCATCATATACCATAGGATTGAACACTGCTTACACCTGGGAGCCTCAAATCTGGTGGAGTGGGTAGACCAATTTGGGCAGAATTATGTTTTGAGACCTATTGACTCTGAATGCTGAAGGGGACAAAATAATAATAAATATTTACATCACCAATTTCCCCCCTTTTGTTTGACCAATCAACAACTGCCCGCAGGGTTGAAATAGCCCTCAAGTATCATAGAAAATAAACGGTCCGCAACTATCCACAAGATTAGTATCCAGATGTCAGACTCACAGAATGAGTGCCTACCATCTGCCATTCCCTTCAGAAAGCATGGCCTTGTTTTATCAGATACAATAATCTCCTCATCCACGCAGAAGGTCTCCCCATCAAAAGAAAGAAAAAGGAAGCTCCTCAGGTCTGTAAGGACTGCATACACCTTTGGCTGTGGGTCGAACTCTTTATCAGAGTTCATCTTTTGTGCCGCTTGAGGGTAAGTATGACGTTTAGATCATGTGACCCCCAATACTAAAGACATTACTCACAAGATAATTCGAGGAGAACCTGTGCGATATAGTCTTTTTCGTCGTGCAAGGAAAGCTTCAGCTCCATAACCAGAAGGATGACTCCTCCCATCACGAAAAGTTCATGCTCAACCATCCCCCCCAATGTGCCGGGCATCAGACTTTCTGGCCTATCAAGCACACGCCCTTTAAATAAGGCACAGACAGGAATGCACCACTGAACGAAAGGGTGAATACTATGAAGAACGGAAGGGAATTGCTTGACTATACCGCATCCATAAGGCGCACACGGGCAGCCCCCTTGTCATGCCAATCTCTCTCTCCGTACACGTCTAACCATTGCACCGATTTCACCATAATTCGTTTTTGAAACGAAGGGGGAAGAGTCGCTCGAGGGACAGAGAAACCAGGTAACTGACGTATGCCCCTTTCGGGGTTCAGCCCGAACATAGGGGCAACATCAACCCAACGAGCACCGGAGAACGGAGGCTTTGGCTCTTCCCTTGCGTTCTCCAAATCTTCCCAAGTGATAGAAATTTTGTTCGCTATTTGGTTTATGATTTCGACAGCAGCGGATTTGTCTTTGGTTAGAAGATACGAAACGAAGTCTTCTTCCATCTCGTCTTCCGTTTTCATTTTTTTGGCGATGATCGTGTTTGAGTCCGTGCTGTCTGACGTAGGGCACCTTTTGCTTGCCATATTGAATCACCGGACTGCAGCCAGCTGAGACGAAGCAGAATCTATGCGTGCAAGACGACAAATTGATTATGTAATAATAATAAGGACTTGACACTCGAAGGAGGGCTGTAAAGTATCAACCAACATTGTAGTAACATTCTCGATACTGAACACAACTCTACAGTCAACCAACGTGTTCGACGACAGATGTAACCAGTTTTCCGTCCTTTACAACCGACTTCAACATCTCCGGCACAGCCTGCTCTTCGAATATCCCGTCCTCCTCGCCTTCCACAGGTAAACTCACGTTGATGGCGCTGCACTTGGCTGTGGTGATTTCCACGCCAAGACACGCTTTCGAAAGGTATATCTGTCCAGAGTCCGTCGAGTCCACCTGGATTGTTGGTGCAGTGCCGGTGATCTGCAGCGCAAATGAAGCTGACTTTGTGATTTCAATCGAGGAAATGACGGAATCCACCAGCACGGACGTCTTGATACAATTCACTGATGGGCCGATGCACAGCGTGTCAATCGGGATTCGGGTGCCGGACAGCTCGACTCACGCATTGTCACCGCATTCACTTTACCCTTAACAATAACCGTGGTATTCTTGCAGCCAAATATGTTGATAATTTGGCTGATTTCTGTGTCAGAGACCACCAGATTGGATTCGTTCTCTTGGTATTCCTATCCAATTTACATTAAGCTATAAGATAGACGGGGAGGGAAGGGACAAACAATAATCCACTTGTTGTTCTCCAAAGCAAATTTGGCAGGCTTCTTTCCCATCAAAGCTTGCGGTTTGGTCGGCTTCACGGGTTTCTTACCAGCTAGAACAAATGAAACGCGGGTTTCTTTCCAAAGTAAACCACCTACCTGCTGCGCTTGGAGATGCAGGAGCCACATTGCCAGCACGGAGAGCTGGGTTCTTGTGGGTCATTTCACTCTTGTCCACCTTCCGTAGACCCTTCGTCACCTCGGCTCCGCGGTTTAGGTCGGCGAACACAGCTGCAACGCCACCCGCTCCTGGAGCTCCTAGAGTTGCTTCAGCAGGTGGCGGAGGTGGGGGCGGGGGCGGAGGGGGCGGCGCTGCGTCAGACGGTGCAGGTGTTGGTGAAGGGGCCTTATACTCTGAAACGGGGATCCCCTATGGAGGCTGGTCAATTATAAGTGCTACTTGTGCTTAATAGAGACCTTACCGAGGTATTCCACACAAGCCCAGCTGGGTGATTCTCCAGGACATAGCGTTTCATTTCATCGACAATCCCGATGAACGCACGAACCCATTCTGCATGCCTCGGGTCCCTTACACGGAAATTAACATCGAAGTACGGGTAGCCAGAGTCGATCTACTTACTTCGCCTTGAACTCCTTCAGTACTCTATCCGAATAGAACTTAGTAGAATCCTTGGTGTCGCTGAGAAATGCTGCGGGCTTCGGTTCCTATGTACTATTGTGAAATGATTGGATTTCATGCAGAAAAAAACGGAAGGATACAATATTGATCCAACCCACACACACGGAGCCCTCGACAAGAGCTGAGAAATGATTGGACCATTCTCTCTCCTTCCGCGCGGAGTCCCGGACATTTGATACTTTTTGAATGAAGACCTGTAGAGGACTCAACAACTCGGTGAATTTGGCCGTGTCTGGTTTCTTGCATGCTGCAGCGATGAGCAGGATTTCCCGCAGCTGACGCAGCTCGTCGGCAAAGAGCGTGGCCTAGCTTCGGTAAGAATCTGTACAGCTAAATGAGTGGAGCGAGCTGACCTGATCGATCAATAACTGAGGTGCAAACGCCTTTGTGAGCTCCATGAATGGACTGAGCTTCCCATCAATAACGATCGTATCGAATGCTACCACACTCGGCGGTGTCACTGGCTCGACGACGATGGCAGGTGGTAATGATAGCCCCTGACTTGGCGGGTGTGCGGTGTGAGGTACTGAGCCATCCGGTATGGCACTGACGTTCCCCTGCGTCAAAGATTGGCGTGCAGACACTTCGAAGTCCTCGAATCGTGACGCGACTGCCTCCAATCTGACCATCTGTATCAAGGAATGTTCTCAAAGAGTGTTAAGAAGTGCTCACCGCTTGATTAAAGTCGCCAAGGAGTACATCCCTTGGTACGGAGCCGACATGGTAGCAAAGGTTGCAAAGCTCGACTATCGTGGTTTGTCCAAAAGGCTGCTACATTACATAATTAAGTATGTATTCGAAGATCTGCAGACCAAGTCCTTAGATTGGATTCTATTGTGCATCCATCTCTTTCTTCTTTGCCCTCTTCTTCGCCTTCTTACGTCGCTGACGCTCCCTCTCAAGCTGTTTTGCTCGCTGAAGCTCAGATTTCGAAAGGCCAGGATTATGTAGTTTATCCAACTAAACATTGTATGGTATTGGAAGTGACATGACCAGATTAACATTAGTACTATGCACTGACAAATGAGTGGGGTTTAACAAGTACACGCCTTTTGAAGTAGTTGGCGTCGTGCAAGCATACGATTAGTCTGTAAAGAGCGAGTTTCTTGACATGACACACGGATGCCAGTGGGCTTGTGCAAGAGCTGCACGTTATTCTTGGTCTTGTTTATCGACTGGCCGCCTGGCCCGCTCCCTGAGAAAAATCAGTAAGGGAGCTCCGTCGTTCACAGCTTGAAACCCCTACCGCGCACGAACGATTCATCTATATCCTCTTCACGCAACTCCGGCATATTACGCTGCTTGTGCGCTCTTTTTAACGCCGAGTAGTTGCGTGGAAGAGAGGGCTCAGGCGGAGCAGCAGGGCCTATAAATCTATGGTAAGCACGACCTCAGAAGAGGTATGCTAAAAAACTGAAAATAATACTGACGAAGTGGCTCCTTTCTCGAGCTTCCGTGCACGACGACCTGACTGCATTGGAGGAGGGCTCTTGATAGTTGAATTGTCTCCTAGCTCAGTGTCTTTGGTGAAGCGAAGACCTGCCCGCAGTGTCAACAGTATGGCGTCCGCTGGTTATCCTATACTTACTCCAGGCATCGCCAGCTGAGTCACTCTCGATCCTGTGTGCCTGTACGACGTTCCGGCGCAGCATCACCGCAAGGTCCTTTGCAAGCTGGATTTTCTCCTCGACTTGCTTAGGGTCATTTTGTGCAGTCCCCTCCAGCAAAAGAGTCTCTGTGCGCATCTTCACTCGGAATGCTACGTCTATATGAGCACAAAGTGTTGTCGGCGGAAAAAGCGCTATTACCTCGCTGCACTGGCTCATCTCCTGTACGAATGCGTTGAATGGTTTCTCAAAAGCACAAAAAGGCATGCATACCTGCAAACGTAGAAGACGATGCCCTCAACAAGTCGCGATACGCTGACCGTGCAGCTGCTCTAAGAGCTGTAAGAGCCATGGCAGCCAAACTTGGATTCGAACGCCCAACAAACTTTGCACCGGCACGATCCGGATGCCGACAGATCTAAGATCGGCGCGTGGCAACGTCATACATATGTATTTCCTGATTTGGACGGCGCAAGACGCGTTCCTTTTTTGGATGCATCGCGTCCCTGTTCATTGCCTCCCCAACACACCGAATGTCTTGCAGTCCCAAAAAACAAGCAGCCGTTGAAAAATTCTACTTCAAAAGCCTCCAGGTTAAAGACGAGTAAAAGTAAAGACTCCCCAAACAACGCCGGTGATATTTATGTCCGTACTCGAGTGCTACTGCGATGATTTTGGTCGTGCACATGCTACACCTTAGTTGCCTACTTTTCCGTCATTTTTCTTGCTATAACACCTGATTTTGCCCCCATCTTCGTGGCCAAGCACAAGTAGATGGTCCCGAGAGGTGCGCGACTGCAATCCAGTCGCGTCATGCGCGTCTCACATATCGACTCACGTGACTTGGTGGAATTGAGTTTGTTGATCACAGGACGCGCCCTCGGAGTTTTAACACTCCCCTCTCTTAAACCACCACCATCCCCTGCGCGACTTCATCGTTTTACCCTCCAGACTCCCAAGTCCACCACTCACACCAAGAACAACAACTCCAGTTGCATATCGACTTGCAACCACTGTCAAGATGTCCGCCAAACACACCACCTCTGCCACTAAGTCGACCACCAAGAAGGCTGCCGCACGGCCCGCACCAACTCATCCAAGCTGGATTGATATGATCAAGGTTTGTTAGCTGCCTCCACTCTAGTCACTACGTTAGAACCACACGTCCACGGCTGGGGGATACCACTTATGGCTTGGGGCACTGTCCGCCCTCTGAGGCGGGGCGGGGTCGTTATCCCGCTATCCCTCTTAGTCATATCGTGGTGCCACCGGTTCTGGGCGCTGCTGGAACTCCACATCGAGTGCATCAATCCCCTGGCTTGAATCTTATCCTGACGTCGTCCATCAAAATAGGAGTGCATCACTGCCAGCACTGAAGACTCCCGCCAGGGCGTATCCCGCCCTCACATTAAGAAGTGTGTTTTTACATAGCTGTCTCAACTCGATGCCGGACCTTAATCCTCTTATCAGGTATGTCGAAGAGCAATACAAGCTGCAGATCGGCAATGCTCAGAACACCCAACTCGCTCGTGCCATTGCGACTGGCGCTGAGAAGGGCATTTTCGTTTTGCCCAAAGGTGATCCCTTATCGCTTCCCGCTGCACATTCTCTCACACTAACCCTATCATCTAAGGACCATCGGGGCGGGTGAAACTCCCACCCAAGAGCAGCAGGCCTGCTGATACATCTGCCTCCAAGGAGGTCCGTGCACTTTCATAGCACGTGACGTCTGACCCTGATGACAGTACCATTGGCAGAACAAACCCGCAAAGGCTCCAGCATCCAAGTCCATCACCAAAGCACGTCCCGCGAAGACCGCTACCACCAAGGCGACCACCACCAAATCCGCCACTGCCAAGAAGGTCGCATCCAAGGCAAAGGCTACACCTGCCTCTGCAAAGAGACGTACCGAAACCAAGGCTGCTAAACCTGTACCTAAATCTGTGTCTGCATCGAAAGCAAAGACAGCTGCTGCACCCAAGAAGACCCTAGCAGGCAAGAAGCCCGCACCGGCAAAGAAGACTATCTCGACTGCCAAGCGAGGGACCGCTAAGAAGGTACCGTGATAACTTGTCTCCACACCGAACTTGGCAAACATATTACATCTGCAGGCCGTCACCGGTTCGAGTGCTTCTGCCAGAGCCAAGGCAGCTGCCACCAAGAAGTCAGGGAAGAAGCCCGCTGCTAGAGCATCTGCTACAAGCAAAAAGGTGTGATCACATTTTTACCAGGGGGATATATGATCTCATTATCCTCAAGACTGCAAAGAAATCAACTTGAAGTGTACTCTTGAGATATTTTTTTTTACAGAAAGCGGCTAGCGAGTGACACCCCTAATCCCATCTACCATACGCTCGACTTCACATGTTGTAGCTTCTCATCACTTGACATGTCTACTTTCTCATATCTCGGTTTCTTCTCTTT
>Ga0307516_10006854_pt1 | contig 13272 bp, 12 predicted proteins | sample 19_EM_MG_FD_203310 | JGI IMG/M metagenome (GOLD analysis project Ga0307516, IMG submission 203310) | Populus trichocarpa ectomycorrhiza microbial communities from riparian zone in the Pacific Northwest, United States - 19_EM | ecosystem: Host-associated > Plants > Roots > Unclassified | place... | reverse complement strand
CGCCGCGGGCGGGTAAATAAATTCTGCACACCCCACAGAATTTTTTTACCCGAAACCCCCGCACCGAATTTGGCTCCCGCCGCCGCGCAACCTGGCGAGCAAGCTCGCCGCCACCGGCCGAAAAAACGCCTCAACACCAAAAGCCCACGCCGTTCTAGCTGCAAAAACAGCACGGATTGCGGCTCACGCTATCCGAGGAATAAAAAAGAAAAAGGCATCCTTTTCCTACCAAACATAGACAGATACGGCTTAATACTGATAGACTTCTATTTGTCAGGGAGGCCAAGCCTTGACAAACGTCGACAAACACAAATCAACAGGAGCGCCACAAGATGAGCCGTCACGAACTCGTGCCGCTGGACGAAACGACCTCCTGCGTCGTTGTCGGATGGAATTGGATCTTCGCATCCTTCTTCTTCCAGATGTACCGCGCCGACAATGACTGCCCGTTCGACAGCCCGGATGACGAGCTGGGCTGCGACTTCCAGCAGGTCACCACAGCAGAAGAAATCATCGACGAAGTCCGGAAATACGCACAGATCCCCGCCAGCCTCAGCGCCCGACTCAACGCCGACGCCGCACGCGAAGGCTCGTGCGAGCCACCCGCAGCCGTCCGCATCATGAGCGGCGCAGGGACAAACGCCGATTGGGACAGCATCCCGAGAGGCGCAGACACCGAGATTGACTGGGACGAGGTCCCCATCCCGTTCTGACCGACACCCGCCCGGGGACGCCACACGCGTCCCCGGGCACCTTTGCCCCGGACGCGCACCCAAGCTTTCCGCGTGTGCCGACTGCGTCGACGCGCATCGAGCACGCCGCCGCAGGCTGCCGCACCCACCGCTCACGGCCGTACACCCCGGTCAACCACCACGCACACAGGCGCGCGGGCACGTAAAAGGCCGGCGGCCCCTTGCGGGGAACACCTCCGAAGAGATGCAACGGCCAAGTCCGCCGGCCAACGTCGACCAACACCCCGGCGCAAGCCGGAAGGAGGCCACCCCCACGCTAGCGCGCCCCCGACCCCCGATCAACACCAGCCAGCCCACGGGAGCTCTACCATGCCCGCTACACCTCAGCCGTGCGCCACCATCACCCTTGACGACCTCGCCGCTATCGCCGCGAAAATCCAGCCCCTCACCCGATCGGCGAATCCGGGCACAGCCCGGAACACCCGCCGCATCGAGGCGATCTTCAACAGCTACGGCGTAACCTTCAGCGACACACCCACCACCAACGGGGAGACACCATGCCGCTAATCGACAACGACGATATAGGCCGCCGCACTGTCCGCATCGGCCGGATCCTCGCCATTGCAGGCGTAGCACTCGCGATCCTCGCCGCTCTGCTACTCATCGCCGCAGCCGCCCTGCGCTAACCAGCCCAGGGCGGCCGCTCAACTCACCACCGGCCGCTCAACCCGCAACGACTCCGGCCCCTCAACGCCCGCCGCCGGAACCACCGCCGCCGCGTGCCCAGTCCGCGCCGCGCCGCCACCACCCCGGGGACGGCCCCGCCGCCGGGCGACCACCGCACCGCCGGTCAACTGCTCCACCCGCGCCGTGACGTCCTCCACCGGCGCCCGCTGCTGAGCCAACCGCAGCCGCGCCGGAGTTTCCTCGGTCAAGGCCGCAGCCACATCCGCAGGCACTACCGAGGCCAGCACCGCCAACGCCACGTCTGCACCCCGCTCCGCCTCAGACACCGCCGCATCCAGGCGCGCCACCTCCACCGACCGCCGCTCCACGGCACGGCCGACCACCGCCGACGCTGCCGACGCCGCTTCCAGCGCCGCACGCTCCGCCGCGTGCCGCCGGTTCAACGCCTCAACAGCTTCGTTTGTCGTCTTGCTAGCCATGACGCCAATGCTACCCATTCCCTCCCTTCACCCTCCACACTCAACCATCGTTGAAAAGTGGTCCTAAATTCTTTCAAAATCGTTCACCATTGGCCCTATTGCCTGTAGCCAGCACACCTTTAGAAAGCCCATCCACTACCTTCTCTTTCATAGCACACCCCTTGGCATTCAAATGTCGAAAAGGGGCCCGGCGCGACGTACTGTCGCTGCCATGCTCACGGTAACTCGCATCGCGCCGGGGGCCGGGATCGCCTATCTCACCCGGCAGGTCGCCACCGGAAAGCATGACTTCCGCCCAGCTCAACCCAACGCCGCGGTCGCCTACCACGCCGACCCGACCGCGCACGGCGAAGCGCCGGGCTGGTGGGCCGGCCAGAGCCGGGCGCTGTTCGGCGTCCACGGCGAAGTCACCGAACAACAGATTCTGAACCTCATCGGTGAAGGCAAACACCCGGATACCGGCGAACAACTCGGCCGGCTATGGCGCCAATTCGCCGCGATGGACGACGACGCCCGCAAAGCCGCCGTCGAAAAGAAGTGGGCGGCGTTGCCCGCCGATGCGACCTACGAACAGATCGCGCAGGTGTGGCTGCGGATCTGGACCGCGCCGGAACGGCACCCGGTCGCCGGTTTCGACGTCACCGTCTCTCCGGTCAAATCGGTGTCGTTGTTGTGGGCGTTCGGCGACGACCGGGTCAAACAGCAGGTGATGGCCGCCCACCATGACGGTGTCCGCGCCGCCCTGGTGCACCTGCGCGCGCACGGTGCGTTCACCCGGTTGGGCACCAACGGCATCGTGCAGGTCGACACCGACGGGCTGGCCGCGATGGTCTTCGACCACCGTCTGTCGCGTGAGAAAGACCCGCAGCTGCACTCGCACATCATCGTCAGCTCGAAAGTGCGCATCACCCGCGACGGTCGCGAAGACTGGCTCGCCCTGGATTCCAAAGCGTTCTACCAGGCGAGCATCGGCGCCCGGGTCGCCTACGAACGCGCCGTGGAACACCAGCTGGGCCGGCGGCTCGGTGTACAGTTCGCCGCCCGCGAAGGCTCGCCGATCCGGGAGATCGTCGGCTTCAGCATGCGAGCCATCACTCAGTACTCCAAGCGGCGCGCCGCGATCGAAACCGAAATGGACAACCGGGGCGGCGACCAGGCCGACCGGCGGGAATGGATTCCGGTCGGCCGATGGCGGCGGTCCGCCCAGGACGCCACCCTGCGCACGCGGCAGCCCAAAGACGGTCCTGAGTCGACCATCGAGGCGGTCGGCCGGTGGCAGCGCGAAGATCGGCAGGCCGGCCTGGACACCGCCGCCGAGGTCCGGCAGATCGTCGCCGGACGCATCCCCGACCACATCGGCCGACAGGCACAACACGTCATCCGCCGCGCGCAACGCCGCCAGGCAGGCCGCCCGCTGCGGGTCGACGACCTGGACCAGGCGGCCCTCGAGGCCGGGTTGGACAGCGACCAGCAGCGTGCCACGGTCGTCACTGCGGCCATCCGGCGGGTGCCGCACCTGGCCGTCGAACGCGCCGTCGACGAGGTCAGCGCCGACCGGGCAGTGTTCAGCGTCGACCACCTGGAGCTAGCCCTCGGCCGGTACCTGCACGTCGACCCCACCACTGACCGGACCAGCGACTGGCGAAGCGTGCAACGCCTCGCCGTCCAAGCGGTCCGCACGCGGGCCGGTGGGCTGCGGGTCCTGACCCCGCCAGCGCTTGTCGAATGGGGTGAGTCGCTGGTGCGCGGCAGCGACCGGCAGAGCATCTACAGCCGCCACCGCGACCTGAAACTGTCCACCGAAACCGTACTGGCCGCCGAGAAAGAACTCATCGCCTACGCCACCCGCAACGGCGCCACCGCCGCCCCCGCGGCGCTGCTCGATCAGATCGCCAACCGGCTCGACCTGTCCGACGAGAAACGCGCCGCCCTGCACTTCGCGGTCGGCGACAACCGCCGGGTCACCGGGATCGTCGGGCCAGCCGGCACCGGCAAGACCTACCTGCAACGCGCGGTCGGCGTCGCCGCCCGCCACGCCGGCATCCCGGTCCTCGGGCTGACGGTCGGGCAAAACGCGGCGTTCGTGCTCGCCGACGCCACCCGCGACGGCGACCAGCCCGGCATCCGCACCGAGAACATCGCCATGTGGCTGCACGCCCAAGACAACCCACCCGAGGGCACCACCCGCGACGACTGGGCGTTCCGGCCGGGCCAGTGGGTGATCGTCGACGAAGCCTCCCAAGCCTCCACCCACGACCTCGTCCGTCTCGCCCAGCTGCTCGAAGCCGTCGGGGGAAAGCTCATTCTGGTCGGTGACCCCGAGCAGATCTCCGCCATCGGGCCCGGCGGCATGTTCCGCTACCTCGCCTCCCTCGGGCACACCACCGAACTACGCGAGGTACGCCGGTTCACCGACGCGTGGGAAGGCCCCGCCTCGCTACGGCTACGCGAGGGCGACACCACCGTGCTCGCCGAGTACGACCGCCGCGGCCGCGTCCTGGCCGGGCACCGCAGCGAACTGATCGCCCACGTCCTCGACGGCTGGACCGCCGACATCCTCCAGGGCCGCACCAGCCTCATCCTCGTCGAAACCGAAGCCGAAGCCGCCGACATCGCCACCCAGGCCCGAAAGCTGCTCATCCGCGCCGGCCTCGTGCAACCCGGCCCCACCGTCGGCCTGCGGGACGGTACCCGCGCCGGCGTCGGCGACCTGGTCGTGACCCGCCGCAACAACCGGACCCTCACCGCCGGGGACGCGTTCGTCGCGAACCGCACCCAATGGCGTGTTATCGAGCTCAGCGCAGGCGATGACCTGCTGGTCGAAAACACCACCAGCCATGCCCACACCACCCTGCCCGCCGCGTACGTCGCCGAACATGTCCAGCTCGCCTACGCCGCCACCGTCGACTCCGCGCAAGGCCGCACCGTCGACGTCGCCCGCGCCATCGTCGACCAAGCCACCACCCGCGCCCGGCTCTACGTCATGGCCACCCGCGGCCGGCTACTCAACCAGCTCGGCGTCGTCACCGCCGACGAACCCCCCGAATCCCACCCACCACCGCCGCCCACCGCGGGAATCACCGTGCTCGCCGGCATCCTGCGCGAGGACAACACCGACCGGTCCGCCACCGAGACGGAGCAGACGCTCTGGGCAGATGTCGACACGCTGCGGTACTGGGGACCGGTCTACGACGACCTCACCGCCCGCGCCACCACCCCGACATACGTCGCCGTCGTCCGTACGGTGGCCGGACACGAGGTCGCCGACAACCTCGCCGCCGACCCCGCCATGCCCGCCCTCGCAGCGCACCTCGAGGCGTTGGCCGCGGCCGGCTACGACCCCGTGCAAGTTCTTACCGCCGTCGCGTCCGAGCGGGAACTGCACACCGCCCGCGACACCGCAGCCGTGCTCGCCTGGCGCATCGACCAGGCGTTCGGCGACCTGCAGCCCGACCCGGGGGTCGCGCTCAGCGCCGACCAGGCCGGCACCTACACCCAGCGCGCACCCACCGTCGACGGCGACATCGGTACCGCACTGCGCCAGGTGGCGGCGATCTGCGACACCCGCATCGACGCCCTCGCCCACCACGCCGCCGACCGGCAACCGGCCTGGAGCACCGCGCTCGGCCCGTACCCCGGCGACGAGCCCGGCCGCCGGCAGTGGATCAGCCGCGCAGCGATCGTCGCCGCGTACCGCGACCGCTACCAGATCACCGGCGACCAGCCAATCGGCCCCGAGCCCCCGAACCGCGACATCGGCCGGTGGCAAGCATGGCAACGCGCGCACACCGTCCTCGGCATCGCCACCCTCGCCGGCAAGATCCAGGCCGCCACCGACACCCAGCTCCGCGCGCTGATCACCGGGCAACGCGACGCCGACGCGGCGGCACCCGACTACGTCGCCGGACGCCTGCGCGTCGCGCACACCCAGCTCGTCGCCGCGCAACTGCACCTCCGCGACACCCGCGTCGACCTCGCCACCGCCCGCACCACCGCCACCGCCGCCCTACGCAACGCGGACGCCGCAACGCCGCGGTGGTGGCACGCCGGGCCGCTACATACCCAAGCTGCCCTGCGCCAGCAGAACGCCAACGCCGACGCGCTGCGCGCCACGTCCCGCGTCGAGGAACTGCAGGAGCGCCTCGCCGACGCCCGCGGCCGGGTGGCCTCCGCCCGACAAAACGTCAACGTCCTCGAGGACCAGCACGCTGTCTGGGCCAGCTGGTACACCAACGCCCTACCCACCCGCTACGCCGGCCTCGCCGCCGCCGCCGAATCCGCCCGACGCGCGCAGCAACTCGCCGCAGACGCAAAGGAACTCACTGACGCCGTCCAGCAGACCGCCGCCCGGGTCCGCGCCGTCGACGCCACCCGGCCCCACCCACACACCCACCCCGCCCCCGGCCGGCTCGCGCAGGACGCCGCCGCCGGCTACCAGCGCGTCACCGAACCGACCGATGACGCGGCTCCCACCGCCGACCACGACGTGGACCTCGGACATGACTAACGCGCCTCACCCCAGCCGCCGCCTCACCAGCAACGGGCACCCATCCCCTGCCGCCCGAGGACGTGGCAGCAGGAGACGACGATGAGCGGCTACCCCGTCGCGTTCGCCGACGAGGCATTCATCAATCTGCGTAACCACCCCGGCGTCTACCTGTTCGCCGGGATCGTCGTCGACAGCGACGACCTGCCCACCGTCATGGACGCCGCCCACCAAGCAACCGGCAACCACAGCCCGTTCCACGCCACCGACCTGTACCACCGCGGCCACATCACCGCGATCGAAGACATGCTCGACGCGGTCCAGGCCCACGCCGGCTGGAACTTCCTCGTCGCCCAGGCACCCATCACCGGCACGCAAGAACACGCCCGCCAGGCCGCACTCACCCGGCTGCTGCACCAGCTCAACGAACAGAAGGTGCACGACGTCGTCGTCGACACCCGCGCTGGCCAGCGCGAACGAGTACAAGCGCAACTCGAAGGGCGCAAGGTCACCGCCGCCGATCTGCCCGACGTGACGACCTACCGCAACCTCGTACGCACCCACCAGATCAACGCGCGCATGCGCGTCCTCCACGTTGACGACCGCCAACAGCCAGGCCTGTGGATGGCCGACGCCGTCGCATGGTCATTCCAGCGGGCCCTCGCCTACGACGAACCGCAATGGTTCAGCCGCATCACCGAGATCTCCAGCATCATCGACGCCCGAACCGGCGCAGAACTCTCCTTAAACAGCAACAGGGCCGCTCCACCCAATGGCGAACGCGGCCCCGAACACCTGAGCCAGAGTGCTCAAGCATCCTTGTTGACCCCTCAATTCTACACCCTCACCGGCGGCACCACGAACAGGACGCTCGGCCCCGGTCAGCTCTTCACCAGCCTTCTGCACCAAATCGAAGCCGCCCACAGCCGTGATCTCCAGCAGAACGTACTGCGCCAGGTCGTCGAGCTGAACCGTGGAGTTACCGAGCTAACCGCAGGCATCCATCAATCGGCAAACACCGGCCAGCCCGCAATCGCGACCCGGCACACCAGCGGCAGGGCAGAGCCTGATCCGGCCGACCCGGCACCCCTGCACGCCGAGGCCACGGAACCCACCATCGACTGACAGGTGACAGCGCCTCGCGATACCGGCCCAGATGGGCGAGGCCACCTGGTCCTCACGGCGTCCACCAGGTCGGCGGCCTTCCGCAACGGTACCGCGGCGACGAACACGTCGATGTCAGCACCGGCGAATGGGGCACGGAATTGGCCCGTGTCGACGCGGCCGAGTTCGTCGTGGTGCTGGTCCCGATGCCGACCGCTGCGGCGTTCGCGACCGCGACCCGGCGGATCCGCGAGGCTCGCGGCCTGTTGCGCGGCAACGATGTGGACGCGGCGATGGGCGCGGCGCGGCTGGCGTTGGAAGCCGTACGCGACGAGTTGGAGACGATCAAGGTCGCGGCCGGTGCCCCGGTCAAGGCCCGGCAGCATACCCAGGCCGAGCACAACGCGGTCCTGCTCGAGGCGGCCTACTCGAGCTGTGCGGCGCGATGCACGACGACGAGCTCACCGAGACCTTCCGGTACACACGAACGCAGGCAAGCATGCTGACCGCGCTGGTGGCAGGCGTCGTCCGGGACACCTCCGAGAGCCTGTAGCCGACAATCGCCGGCGTCCATCGGCGTGTCTGAACTTGTGGACCGGTGTAGCGCTCACGCGCAAGGGCACCCCGTGCCGTTGCAATCATCGGGTCCGTGCCCATCGATCAGTCCGCTATCGGTTCGCTGGTTGGGGTGGTGGGCCTTACAGCACTGGGGGTAGCGGCAGGGCTTCGCGGGAGGTTAGGCGGACCAGGGTTCCCATGCGTGGGCGGCTACGCGGCGGAAGTTCCCGCCGACGATGGCGGCCACGACCTCTGGTGGACAGCCATGGTCCTGCAGTGCAGCTTCAACGGTGAGGAGAGTTTCGGGGGGATGAAGTCGATCGGTCCCCAGCGGGTGTAGCTGCCGGGGGATTGTCGATGAGGAAGACGTTGAAGTCCTGGTCGATGGGGAAGTCCGTGGCCAGGCCGACATGGCGCGGGTCGAACAGGTCCACGGCGTAGTTCATGTGCCTGATGAGGGCCCTCGATGGAGGCGTCGTTAGGACCGGGGAAGATACCGACGCCGGTGGTGCCGACGACGCCAGTACTCCGCTATCGCCCGCGTGCTAGCGCCGATTAATTCGGATGGCAATCCGTCGATGTATGCCCTCATTTGCCGCAAACAAGTAGGACCATGTTTGTAAGATCTCGCCCATGTCACGAGGAAGCCCGGCCCGACACTCCGCATCGCAGCCCGACGTGCCGGTCCTTCGAGGTCTCGGACCAGCGTACGAAGAGGACCTGCATGGACGACACGCAGCGGTCCTCCTCAAGGTCTTGACCGACCGGTCCGAGATCGCCGCGAAGAACGTCGCGCTCGCGGGGCACTATGGCAGCGGCAAGAGCAGCGTCATCCGCGGCGTCCAGGAGGGCCTGGACAAGCGGAAGATCAACTGGGTCAATTTGTCGCTGTCGAGCTTGGGCATCGACGACACGAAGCGGGCCCGCATCCAGGAGGATGGGACGCTCCCGCCACTCACGAACCTCATTCAGAAGGAGATCCTTAAGCAACTGCTCTACCGGAAGGCGCCTGCGGACATGCCGGGGTCGAGGTACTTCCGCATCGACTCGTTTAGGCCGTGGCCGGCTGCGAGTTGGGGTGCCGTAGCGGCGGTTGGGGTCTTCGTGGTCGCGGTCCTGCTCGGGCTGGTGAAACGCGTGGAGAAGATGGGCCCGCGGACCATTGTCACCAGTCATGGCTGGGTTCCGTGGGCCATCGTTGGTGGGCTGGGTGTTCTCGTGGGCGTGATCTGGTTCCTGGTTCTCCGTACCCTGCTGAGCCGGGTACGGGTGGAGAGCGTCTCCGCGGGCAAGGTGGCCTTGAAGCTCAGTGCGAAGGAGAACTCGTATTTCGACGAGTACCTCGACGAGATCGTCTACTTCTTCCAGAAGACGAAGACTCAGGTCGCGATCTTTGAGGACCTGGACCGGTTCAGGGATCCTCACATATTCGAGACGCTACGCGAGCTGAACACCGTGTTGAACAACTCCGAGCAGATCAGGTCGCAGCCGATTCGGTTCGTGTACGCCGTCCGCGACAGCATTTTCGAGCAGCTCAAAGCCGATACCGCCCTGGAGGGTGCCGCGGACGCCGATGCGGCAGCGCTTCGTGCGTCAGCCCTCGAATCTGCGCCGTCAGCAAACAGGACGAAGTTCTTCGATCTGGTCGTTCCGATGGTTCCGTTCCTCACGCACCGTTCGGCGCGGGATCTACTGACGGCGGAATTCGCCGAATCGAATGAGCGACCTTCGAGCGCACTAGTGAATCTGGTCGGCGGATATCTGACCGACATGCGCCTGATTCGAAACATCCGGAACGAGTTCGAGATCTACCGCGCCTCGGTCTTAGGAGAGAAGGGCCTCAAGGGCCTCACCGCAGACCGACTGTTCGCGATGATGGTCTACAAAAACCTGCATCTTGAGGACTTCGAGGCCGTCCGGCTTGGAGCAAGCAAGATCGACGAGGCTCACCGGGCTTTCCGCGAAATGGTCAAGTATCAGACGGTCCACCAGGCGAAGGTCAGTAAGGAGGCACTAGACCGGGTCGCGTCGGACGCCTTGTGGGACGAGCACGCCAAGGCCGTCGGCGAACGGCTCCAAAAGGCGCTGCCCGTTGTTTATCGCGCGATGGGGGCACGGAAATAGATATGTCTTGCAGTATCAATCGAAGCAGTACCAGCTCTCGGACCTGACGTCTGCCGACTTTTGGAGGTCGCTGTACGAGACCCGACAAGGAGTGCGACTTGTCCCCGGATACCATGGCCCGGAGTTGTCGTTCGATGACCTAATCGCGCTGGTGGGGGATGAAGCCGCTGCGCTGGATGACGCCGTCGAAGTCGATATCGCACGTCTTCAGCGCGACTCCCGGATCGCACGGGAGACCAAGGAATTCGTCGCGAAAGCCACGATGGCTCAGCTCATGGCCAGACCGGACCTGGTCATGCCCACCGAAGGGGGCGTTGACCGCAGCCTGGATGCCATCGTCGCCGAACTGGTGTCGCCCGTGGCCTATGATCTTCTCGCCAAAGGCCACATCGACGAGAACTTCACCCTGTACTGCTCGGACTACCACGGCATCGCCATCAGCGTCAGCGCGATGAACTTCATCCTCCACTGCGTCCAGCCCGACCGCGCAGACCACCGTTTCCGGTTTGATGAAGCTACCTCCATCGACGCGGTTGAGAAAGAGATGGGCGCCCGCTTCCTCGACGGCGAGAGCGTCTTCAACCTCGAGGTCTTTGACCACTACCTGCCCGCGCACTCCGAGCTGCTCGACAACGCACTCGACAAGCTCGTCATGCGCGCCGGCGGTGATGCCTCCTTCATCGACGCGTATTTTTTGGACGGAGCCTTCAAGGACCTCCTCGTACGCCGACTGATCCCTCGTTGGAAGGGCGCCTTCGTCCATCTGGTCGAGAAAGCACCGATCGACCTCTCTTCGGCCGTCACGTTGGTCGATGCCGCTGTCGGCAGGGCTGATCAAAACGTCGACTACGAGTCCTCTGTCCGGGTGACAGAGTTCCTCTCGGAGCAATACGCCCAGATGCAGGCGTTTGTTGGGACCGTGGAGGCTCCTAAGGCCGTTGACGTGGTGGTCCTGCTTCGTCGTCTTGGCGCCCAGGTCAGCGACCTCGCGGTGCTAGGAGATGCGCAGCGCATGGCTGTCGTCGAGGCTCGCCTCTACCCGATCACGAGAGCGAACCTGTCTGCGGCACTCGGTGAAGACGTCCCGCTGGCCCTTGACGTGGTGAAGGCAGCCAACGCGCGTGTCTACGAGCACATCCTCGAGGACCTGGACAGGTACCTTCATGCCCGCAAGGAGGGCGAAGTGACCGTCGATGCCTTGGAGGAGTTCGTCGCGGTCCTGAATGACGTCGCTGGTGCCGCCGACTCAGCGGTGCTGCAGGTCGCGGACGGCGCTTCGGTGTCGTGCATGGTGGCCGATCTGGAGGACCTTGACGATGCGGCATGGACCGCGGTGGTGTCGGCAAATCGGTTTGCGCCGACCGTCTGGAACGTGAGCCAGTTTGTAGCAAAGTTCGGCATCAGCGAGGCACTTGTGAAGATACTGAACACCCTCGACCTCACCGAGGTTCAGGAGGTGAATGAGGAGTCCAGGTACGAGCTCGGCTATTCGATTATTAATGCTGAGGATCTGGAACCGGCAGCGAGGGTCCGGCTGGTCGAACAGCTCGAGCTTCCCGACGGATTAGATCCCGGACGCCTGGCCGGCGCCGGACTCAAGCTGCTACCGGCGCTGCTGACGGCCGAACTTGTGTCCGACGCTGCCGAGACATATGCGCGCGTGGGCGATAGCCCGTTTTCTTTCCGCGAGAAGTACTTTGCGGCGGCGAAAAGCCTGGCGTCCTACGTGTGCGAGCTACCGCTATCGAGCGACGACCTGCCCAAGATGATGCGGAGTCCACATGTGGCACCGGCCGTCAAGCGGGCAATCGCTGATGACGTGGAGTACGTAGAGCGCCGGTTGTCCAGGCAGGGCGCCGTCGCGTTCTGCGAGTGGGCGACCAAGGGCAACACTGTCTCGGTGGAGCTGCTGGTTGTTCTTAGCGAGGCCGGAGCACCTGCCGAACATATCCTGAATCTGCTGGAAGCCCACCTTCCTGACATCGAGACACCGCTGTTGGACCAAATTCTTCGGGCGCTGGGCGACGAATACGAACCACTCACCCGGCTCGGTCACCACCGCCCTAAGCTGAAGGAAAGGGACGGGACCGAAGAGCTACTCAACGAACTTAAGCGCCGCGACCGAGTCAGCTCGTTCAGCCACGCTAGGTTCGGCGGCGGCATAAAGGTATACATGCGTCATTGACACCCCGCCAACCGGGCGGTGGGTGTGGTTCTGGGTCACCTCTCGTCTGCTTCGGTCTGGGAGATTGCCGGCCCGGACACGGGGCCGGGCAGGAAAAGGTCACGTAGCAGCACCCGGAAGGCATTATCGACCTTGCCGCGGCCAGTGGCGATGTACCGCTCGTAGGCGTCACCCAGTTGCGGTCGAAGATCCTGCACGAGGCGCTGGCCGCGCGCTGTCGGGTACAGCCGGACGAGGCGTTGGTCGCCTTTTTCCCGGGTGCGGTGGATCAGGTCGCGCTCGACGAGGGTGTTCGAGATTTTCGTGACGAGCGATTTCGACACCGCGGCGCTGGCGGCGACCTGCCGGGTGGCGATTCCAGGTTGGCCGACGATGAGTTGCAGGATGTCCCAGCTGGTCCAGGTCAGGTGCGCGTCGTAGAGCACGTGGGTGTCAAGGTGGTGGCGGACCAGGTTCGCGGCCCGGCACAGCAGGGTCAGGGCGCCGATGTCGAGCGTGGGTGCTGCGCCGGCGTCCGGTTCGTTCCCGGCCACTGGGGTTGACGCCGGGGTGTCGTTGGCCGGTTGCTCGCGGCCGGCGTCGTTGGTGTCGTGTCCGTCGACGGTCATGGCTGGGACTCCTGGGGCTTCGCGCGGTGTGGATGCCGGTGGTGATCGCCGTGTGCGGGATACCGGCGTGCGCTCAGGTTGATCTGGCGGGTGCCGGCCGCGTCGGCGGCGGCGCGGTGGTGGTTGCGGTGTCGGTGGGCGGATCGGGTGATGTTCATCGGGTCTCCAGGGCTTCAGGCCGGGCAAGTGGTGACACGTGGGTCGCGGCTGGTATGGCCGGTGATCCACCGGTTGGCGATCGAGCGGGCTTGTGGCGGTGGGCGCGCCCGGGCGCGGGCGTTCGCCGCTACGGCAAGCGCTCGCGTCGCGAGGAGCAGCATCGCGCGGGCAAGCCCAGCAGCATGCAGGT
>Ga0307516_10006853_pt1 | contig 13274 bp, 14 predicted proteins | sample 19_EM_MG_FD_203310 | JGI IMG/M metagenome (GOLD analysis project Ga0307516, IMG submission 203310) | Populus trichocarpa ectomycorrhiza microbial communities from riparian zone in the Pacific Northwest, United States - 19_EM | ecosystem: Host-associated > Plants > Roots > Unclassified | place... | reverse complement strand
AATTTCCTCTCTTTTTCCTCTTTCCAGAACATCTGACTTGCCTCGTCTACTCCCGGTAAATTACATAAACAACTTTTCATATCAACTGCTTGTGCTCCTGGTGATCCTTTGTGTATTTAGAATGTCGCCAATACGATCTCTCTTATTGGCACAGACCTGGACCCGTGCTACCGGATTCTACGCGCAACAAGTTGGATGCCATTGAAAGGATGACAACAACATGCGCCTGTCACATTCCGAGATGAAAACTGACGACGATCAATGACGAACACTCCAACTTATCACACCTGCGCCAGCCGACAATACCGACAGTCCCAGGCCAAGTAAGTAACGGCACACTTGTAAGAAACTCTTTTGACGGCAGCAGTAGCAACAAACATGGATAATGAACTTAGTTCAGGGGATTCAGACATTCGTTTTCGCAGCAGACATGTCTCAAACAAGACCATTTATAACCCATCGTTACATGGGGGTGGACTGTAGCTCAAGAGCAGCCCCTCTCCTGGTCGTCGTCGTTGTTCAACATCAAGAGCTGCACATGGAATCGGGCATTTTTTTGGTTTTCTTTCTTGATATCCTTCCAAGCCCCGCTGTCGAGACCGTTTGTGGACTCTTTGTGGCTCTTGTGCGCTTTCAACATTATAAATCCGGCTCAGCGTGTCACATCGGCAGCATTTTGGGCTCGCAATGGGGTGCACGTCGGGTGCACGAACGTAGACACGGATGCCTAGAACAGACAAAGGTATTTCAGCCAATAACAGCGTTGCCTGACCACACCATCACTGGCATGATGCGGGCATCGTGATGCGGTGCACCCCTCCAGATTGTTGTCGTCGTCGACCGTCGCGAAGCGGAGTGGTCTGATCACCGTTGAACCGCCTCACACGCCTTCGACGCGCTCATTCAGACGTTGTGCGTGCCGACTCTATCTGTGAACGAAAATATTTTTGTGTGTGTGGTTTGAGCTCTAATATAGATGATGGTGCTGTCTAGCATAGAAGTGTAAGCAGGGGGATATGAAAGACAACAACGACAACAACGCAACGTACTCAAAAGTTAACATAGCCCGAAACGTACCATTGGAACGCGGCGATGTAAGCATGCTGACCAAGACATCGATATCATGCGCTATTTTTGCCAGCCATGTGCAATCGCTTGACCAGTCCTGCCTATAGTATCCGTCTACCCGAGCGAGCCCGAGCATCGGTCTTCTGGGGGTGGATTAGTCTCGTTCCCAGCCGTTGTTCCGCATCATCCTGCCACGCGAGCGGGGTTTGAAAACTCACCACAGGCACTGCCCATCAAATTCAACCATCAGACACATGGCAGAGATCAGCGCGGTGCGTATAACGTCTGGATAGGGTGGATGACGAACCGGTGGACACTCCAGAACGAACAAAAGTATGCTTAGAATATGATGAACGTTGCTGCCCCCGCCATGTGGGCATCCCGATGAATCGCACCCTCCAGATTGTCGTGTCGTGGATCGTCGAAGGGGCGAGCCTGCCAGCCTGGGGATCGATATTGAACCGCTGCTTGTTATCGATCTGTGAACGGAATATATATATATGTAGTACGTGCTCCAGTACCATGAGAGCGAGATCGTGCTGAACCTGTAGCTGAGTGACACATGCCAGCCATGTGCAACCCCTGGATCGGCAGTGTCTCTTGTTGCCGATTTCAGCTTGTCTGAACAATTTGAGCGCGTCACTTGCGAGATATATAAACCGCGAAGCGTCATGGTTCCCTTCAGAGCTGGCCTCTTCTCATCAATTTCCAATCTTCACGATAGAGGGCTCCCAATGAAAACCCCACTATCCAGCTTTCCACGCGAAGAGTGTGTACCTCCCGCACACAGCGGCACACTATCCCAGAAACCTCTCTGATTCCCTTTGCTAGACTCTGTAAAAATGAAGATCGTTTTCGCAAACTTGGACAGCCGATGTCATTGCTCCAATGCTGTCACGGTCGTAATCCCATTTCAATTGTGTGGGAATACGCAGAGATGTGCTTCGATCTCCGGGACAAGATCACAAGGGGTTGCAATGTGATCGTGGAAGGTCTCCCTCAGTATAGAGGACATGGACATTGCTTTTCAATAAATGCATACTGTTGTGGCCCTCGGGTCAGAATGGGACTAGACCACTTACTCCCTGTAAAACCCCATAAACCACGTTTCATATCGACCGCTCTTGGACTGATCGTGCTTCTAACGGTCCTTTGTGTATTTACAATGTCGCTCATATGTGAGATCTCTCTCGTTGGCACAGACCCCCGGGCCCGGGTTGAACGGTGAACTTCGACTTGCACCCAAATTTTCATCCGCAACCTCCTCAGGGCTCATCGATCATCTGCGGACCCCAACTTTTATCCAGATTTTGGCTCACGGATTCCCAAAGAACATTCTAGATTTCCATCAGGGATCTTTGGCTTTTTGCTCCAATTTTTACCAGGAGTTGGACTCAAGGATATGGGCAACAGAGCCAGTCTCTTCTCATCATCACGATGCGCATTAAGGTCCTCCCATATCTCGTCTCCTTTTGGCTACCCACCTTTGCCCACCCCTTCCCAGACGGGCTCTCTTGTAATGGAGTCATCAAGCGAGAGATCAGGAGTTCCAAGTCCGATCTATCATAGGGGTTATCCAGCCTATTCACCAATCTTTGCATATATAGCTAACCAGTACGTAGATACATGGTTGTAGCAAAGGGTGTATGATGGATGTGTGAGAAAGGAAGATGTGTCTTATGTATGAGCATTGGGCGAAAGCCCAAAGGGCTTTCCAGCCTGGCAGAAAACTAAGCCTGGGGAGGAACGAGGTGAGCTGTGATGGGCGGGTGGGTCACGCGCGCATCGTCAGGTGGCTGGTTCCTGGCCAGTGGCTTGGCGATCTTGGCTGCACAGGCAAGACGCGGGAGGAGCGCAAGAATGGGTGTTGCGCGACGATGAGGGAGTGGTGGGTGGGTAAAAGAATTGTAGCGAGCAGGACGCAATGCCGGAGTGCCAGTCAGAGAGAGAGAAGGAAGAGGCTACCGCCACGTGGCTGGCACCGCATTTGCAAAGACTCCGCCCTCCGTTTCCGCTCGTGCCTCGCTGCAACTCAGGCCATCAAAGTGCGTACTTACCTGCAGCTGTTGCACTGCCACAGTATCCCTAACCGCTCTAATCCTTGCCAGGATTTGTGAGAGCAAATTTCTCAAAGCGAACAAGGAACAGACTCTACTGGGATGTCGTACGATTTGGGGCAGAGTTGCGTTTGAGACATGGTGCATATATAGATCTCCGGGGGTATACGGTCGCTCAGTGCAATTGCAAGCAATTCGCGAATATATCCAAGGGTACATTATCACCGGAGGGTCGACATATCTCGTCAACCTAAGTAGTAGTCGGAAGCAGGAGTTCTCGGATAACGATGGATTTATTTCGCCAAATTATTTCATGCGCGCCATACCATACCTATTGCTGGGTTTGCTCAGACAACAGACAGCTGAAGCGAGTCGCGACTGGTCCCACATCAAAGCCAAGTGTTGAAGAGCTTCGGAGCCTGAGTAGACAGTTTCGTTTGAGGGGAGTAGCAGGTGGCAGCCCGGCGCGTCCAGCTGAGCAACGTGTAATAAGCGCTTTCTGGCGAAATATTTCCGTTATTGAGTGCGATTATATTTTGAGATGGATTGAATGCAAAAAGCCTCGTATAGGGTCCTCGAGCACAAGGTCACACGTCTCGGAGGATGAACCCGTTCTCAGCCCACAGGGAACAAGACTGGGGTAACATAGGCCTAGTTAATATCAGCAGATGTTATCCTAGAATGAGGTGCAGCTTATCATCCGCGCGCAAAAAGTGACGAATAGAGGCTTGAAATGAGGTGATGTGATTAGGACATTAGGCTAAAATCGTATATTCCTTCGTGATAAGTACAGATATCGGCGAGGTAAGAGGCCAGAAAGGAAGACGCTTGGAGCAGGTGCAAACTAGATGGCTGCAGGATCGACGACTTTCCCAACAATGTTGTATCGTTTCCTGTTCAAAAGAAATTGTCATCGTTAGGCGCGTAAAAAGGTGCCATGGATAACGGAAAGAGGATAGTAGGAATGAACTGACTCAAAGAACGAATACCAATCGTCCAAAACCTTCCGCTCCTTCTCGTCTAGATCGCTGTAATCGGCAACGGCATGCTCAGGCTTCAGGCTCGACATCCCAAGGGCCTTCGAGGCGTCCTTGCCAGCGAAGACACCATACGATCCCCCAGGACCGTAGACCTCTCTTTTAAGTGTGACATCGAAAATGGTTCCTGGGGGAAAAGCATCATCGTAAGCAACCAGTTAGGCCCCCTACAACTCAGGCGTCCGAGTCCACGTACCTTTGATAGCAACGTATATCGGCGAATTTGACTCGGTTCCATCGTACTTCTTCAGCTCCTCAGGGGTGTAGGTGTCATCCTTCGGGGGTGCGAGATCACTTCGGGGAGCCTGCATGATGGTTTTCTGTGGTCTGGGACTGGTGACGGGCGCTGGTTGATGTTGGGTTATCGAAGGAGGGGACGTGAAACGGCGATAGGTAAGATAGAGGGCGGGTATCGCAAAGGCAAAACCGTATATCACGAGCGTCGGAAGACCAAGCATTTTCGGCAGTTGCCGGGTGGGGCAGTTCAAGGGCGCTTGAGCAGGAGTTGTCAATCAACCGAGCTGCTCGGAGCAGGGGAAATGAGCAAGGGATTACATGTAGGATCCCCATGTGCGATCATTTAGTACAGGGAATGTACATAGTTTATTCAAGAATTCAGGCGCGCGGGCAAGCGCCCATGCAGTGATGGCCAAGTATGGCGGTCCCTCCCCGACCCTTCTTCCTATTTCGCGGTATGCAGTAGCAAAATACCAAGGTGAGTTTTGTGGATCGCCAGCGTAGTCTGCTGCGGGTGGGAGGCTTCCGCCGTGCGGTGGGGCGGGTTTCAATTAAAGTTGAATCCAGAGACGGTATAAGTATTACAAGCCGATTGGGGTGTTATGCTCGACATAACATGACTTAAACACACAAAAATCAGGAACGATGCACTCGCGGGAGACTGGACATATATCACATACCCGTTGCTGCTGCTCCTCCCCACTCTCTCCTCCGCCCTATGTACACCTAGAACCTGTACCTCCACCTCACTGAGTCCCAGACAACACAACCCTTGACGGAACATCCGCCCAAGGCGACTCTGAATCTGCACCGAGTATAGGCTCAGACGCCAACTTGAAAGATGTGGGTCGGTTTTTTATGCCTTGCGGTGTAGGCTCCTGCGAGTCCTCCTCGTCTTCATCGCCTTCGATCTGCTCAAGAGTGTTCGAATCTGACGCCAGCGAGAGTGGGGGTGGTATGTTTCCCGCAGCCAGAGATGGAGGAATAGGTTCCGGGGACGGGGCGATGATGGGGGATCCAGGGACAGATTTGAGCGCGACTTGCGACGACGTCCGGCGGTGGTGAGTCAGTGGGGACCCGGAAAGGCTTGATGAGAGAAGCGATGGCTCGGACACCGATGCTGGGATGGATGTGGATGTGGAAGGATAGATATCCGAGATTGTATGGCTAGTGTGGTAAGAGCTCGGTCCCTTGAGGCGCCTATTCTCCGTCTCGAGTAACATAAGCGCACTCCGGAGCGCTTCCTTTTCAAGTTGGGCTTCTTTGAGTTCCTCTTCAGTGTCAGCACGTTTGATCCGTTCCGTTTTCACCATTTTGTTCGCCTAATAACACGAGGAGAAAGATTAGACGCCCAGTCAAATAAAAATCATGGGGCATGGTATAACACACCTCCTCGAACAAAGCCTGAGATAAAGACTCCAACTCGCCCTCCAGGTCCTCCTTATCCTTCTCCGCCTGCTTCCGCTTCGCCGTTTCTTTTTCCAGTTCTTCCGCTAACTCCTTCTCCTTCTCACGACCATCCGGGCGGAGAGGGAGCACAGGCAACGACGGCGAATTGAGATGATGCACATTGGGTGACTTGGCATCAGTCGAATTGAGCAGCACGGGCGTTCCGGGACGGCTAGCGCTCGCAGCGGGGTTCGGGCTCGAACCGGTAGTGAACCTAAACTTGAAGAACCTGCTCGCTTCCTGTACCGGACCCGGGGTGCTTGGTGCAACTACCGGAGAACCGACCGTGCTCGCACTGTTAGGCGTAGACACGGGGGTGTGGTGTTCCCCTGTTTCGGTGTTTCTGCGCTCGTTTTCCCGTGCGCTAGCGCGTCTCCACCCGACGTCCCGCGCGTTTCCGGCACTATCTCGTTTCAAAGCCTCTTCAAGCATCTCATTGTTGGAGATGACGAGCTGCAGGTTGGATTTGGCCACGTTTAGCTGGACTTCGAGGTCTGCTTGTGTTTTGTAGGCTTCGCTGAGCATGGACGACTGTTGTGTTGGAGGATGAGAACATGTAGACGTGCGCATTGCGAGTAACGTACGACTTCACCGAGCCTGTCGATGAGCATGTTGAGAGCGAGCTTCAGATCCTCTTCTTGGCCGTATGAATGGACACGTCTGGCATCGTGTAGTTCCTCCTCTATTGTAAGGAGAATCTTGTGAGACGGGTTTTTTGTCTGCGTCGCGTTGAGACTTTCCGTTCGCCGTGGAAGGTTGACCGTCGATGGGAAGTGTAACATCGATTGTCACAAAGTGTGACCATCGATTATCAGAACTTTCACTTTACAGTCGAATCTAGCGTGGGGTCCCTGACACTGAAAAAGGAGGAATCTCAAACCCTTCTCGCGGAGAAACCGGCAGTTAAACCTGGCAAGCTCGACCTGAAATGGGCGAGTCATTCACAGACGAGGTACCATCCGTGTACAAATTCCCGGACGACATCCTGCGGTGCATATTCTTATTAAATGCCTCAGGCGGAAGGTACAACGCGGTCAAATCAACCATGTCAATTTCCCAGGTGTGCCAGAGGTGGAGGGTAGCCGCCCTCCAGAATCGACTGGTGTGGCTCGGATTCATAGATTAGATTAACGGCCCCTTGGATTGGATTGAGGAACTCCTGCGCCGCTCTGATCCATGTCCATTCGATTTCGGCGATTTCCACCGTAGCGAGACTATCGCTCTCGCGGAGAGATTTTGCAAGAGGCAAGACGGCAATGTCCTCCTTGGCTCACAGCACGAGGTTGCGTATGTTCTGAGTGGAAACCCCATTCTCAGTCATCCAATCTGTGGTCGCGGATCTTTTTTCATGCCCACACTGCGGTAACTTGCCTCTGTAAATAATGGATAAATAGGGAACAAACAATGGAATAAATTGTGGTTAGGACCAGATTGAAAAATGCGAGCTCATGAGAAACAATAGTTTCAATGTCTCCTCCCTGAGGATTGCGATATAAACATGCTCATAAAGTTCGATTATATTCAATCGCGTGACTATATCCTGTCCTTTGATTGGTTAATCGCAATATCTTCGAGACGTAACTGGTTGATAAATCTAGAGTAAATAACAGATAACAAGGGGAATATAATATTGGTGAATTCTGGGATTTATCAGGTCCCCAAATCGTGGCACACAGCGTGATATATTCCTCAATATATTTGACATATATCCAGTGTTCATTGAGGCAAATTACCGCAGTGCCAATACCTAACCTCGAATATCTTGATTTATACGTCGACGATGACGAAGCGGTCCCTGATATCCAATTGTTCGACATTCATCCTCCGCTTCTTCGCCATTTGCGCCTTCACGAACTCCCCGTCAACGTCGTCTCCAAGACAGTCTTACGATCATTACTGACATTCTCTGTCACCCAAGGATGGGACGATAGGATTGGATGTTACACGGTCACCGAATGGCTCGGCATCTTGGTAGACCTGCCCGCTCTCCAACACCTCGTCATCGAAAGCGCGATCGTTCGGGACACCTTCACTCCTTCTGAGGCTCTCCCTATGGTCCATCTTGACCATCTTGAGAGACTCGTGATTGACGGGCCATTCCACGAAACCATGACTCTTATCAATTATCTAACAATACCTTCACGCTGCTCGTTCGACTTTACCATGTCCCATGCCATCCCAGGATCCGATGTGAGAACTCTCGCCACCTTCCTAGAGCGCAATCTCTCATCTTGGGAAGAAGACCCCCCTTTTCGTTCGCTCGTGGCTCAATGTAGTGACTATATCATTACATTAACAAACCAGTACATGACATCGAAAAAATGCGCCTCCCCGGCGAAGGACGATCCACTCTTCCATATAAAGCTTTTTCCGCCGACGATGCAAGACTCACTGTCACTCTTCTTTTCACTCTTCCCCGTCTTTTCCCCCGCCTTCCCGGCGACAAAAACCCTGATTTTGCGCGGCGCTCCTGGGGTCGACGTGGAGGGTCCTTACCTAGCATTGGTTCGCAACTATTTTCACCTCTTTTTCAACTCTCCACACACTCGGTGTCCAACCCGGCACAGGAGAGTTCCTCCTGCCTCTCCTTCAACTAGCCTCGTCGTCCACGGATGATCCACCGTCGCCTAACCGCGGGATGCTTTTCCCAAAACGAAATACATTGTTGTCCAAGTGGGACTTGCCCTTTGTCGATGCGTACGTTACCTGGCGGGCAGAACAAGGTTTTCCTGTAGAGGTCGCATCACCTTGACGAAAAGTACATTCCATCGCGGTCCGGACACGCATCGGAGACTTCTTGAATATCGGATAGACTCGCATAGTGTTGACGCAACAGCTGCCCACGTTGAAAGCTCAGTTCTCTAATTAGTCTTCTCTACTTAAATACCGAAGCCCTGCAACGACATGGTTCATACTAGCTACATACGTCTTCAACTCGGACTCTGGCAGAAAATTACTCGAGCTCCGTGGTGGTTCGGCACCGTCGTCGTCGGATACCGCAAATCGTGGCATATTAATGTCCCACCAAGCATCCGGGACGATGATCTGCAGGTCCCAGGCATTTCTCACTCCGGCAACGATTGCGTGTCGAAACGACCGGGAATGTAATAAGTGGGCTCGCAAGCACTGCGAAGAGGGATTAGGAACTAGGATAGCGGTGCACGGGAGATACCCACTGGTGAACGTAAACGTCCAGATGCAGCTGGATCGGACCGCACGATCTCGATAGTGTGATAGTTATTATGACCCTCAGGATAATAATGGAGACCCCTTTGCTCCACGTTCTCTTCCCGAGAGTAGTTGAAATGGAAGCCCGTTGGAGAGGGTCGGTGCAATGGTGAGGGAAAAAAGGTATAGGGCATTGAATATGCGGCCATTGACGCGGCAGATGGAGACCAGCTCTGTCTTCCGTTCGCTTTTATACCTACATGCCAGTCCGGTATGTCCATCATCGGGTGTTAAAGTAACCATAATGGCCCTAAGGATAAAAAAACTTTAACCATCGTCATGGTAGTGACTGGGATTATTCCCTCAGAAATCAGATACTTGGCAATGGCATTTGGGTGTCGGGGCCTGACTCAGGGTTAGTTGGAGGCCTAGAACACTGATTTTACGAGGGCGGTCCCGCCGCGGGAGACTTTGTATCATTGGAAGAGTAGTTACGGTCCTGTTGATATTATGGTCCCAGGCCTGCCACTTAGTCGTCTTGACACATAATGGTCACTTTGGGGAAAAGATCACCCTTATCGTGCACTCTTGGTTTAAGTCAAAATACACCTATTCACATTTAAAAACGTCTTAGCCCCACCGCGAGAGGAAAATAAAACATACCTACGAAGCGTGGTCATCGCTCGCCCTCCCGGATAAGGACTCCAACATTTCGTATGAGCCTCCTTGCTTCGCGGAGGCAAGCCTCGTCCTCGTCGTCGCTCTTCCCCGTCTTATCCTCCATCTTTCCTTCGCCAAAAGCCGTCGTTACAAGCGTCATTGCCAACAAGCAGTCCCTGGGGAAACCGTTTCTGACTCCGATTCGGGACTATTTTCACCCGCTCTCCAACACCTCTCCATCCACAGCGCAATCGTTCGGTACGCCTACAACCCTTCTGCGGCTCACTTTATGGTCCATCTTGACTATCTTGAGAGCCTCGTAGTTGGCGGACCATTCCATGAAACCGTGACGCTTATCAGTTGTCTAACACTACCTCCCCGCTGCTCGTTTGACTTGTTTCTGTGGTCCGCTGCCGTCCCAAGATCAGATAAGAGAACCTTGGCCACCTTCCTAGAGCGCAATCTCTCGTCTTGGGAAACATATTCCCCTTTTCGCGCGCTCGTGGCTCATTATAGTGTCGGCTTTATCTCCTTAACAAACAAGTACATCACGTCGAACGAGGAAGATCTACTTACACGAAGATGTGTCCGCCCGGCGAAGGACGATCCATTCTTTAAAATAACCCTTTCTCCGCGGACGTCGCAAGACTCAATGTCACTCTTCCTCTCTTTTCGCGTCTTTTCCCCCACTTTCCCGACGACAAAAAACCCTCGTTTTAAGCGCCAAACCTGAGGTCAACCTAAGAGAACTTTTCATAACGTTGATTCGCGACTCTTTGCAACGCTCCACACATTTAAGGTCCAAGACGGTGCGGGAGAGGTGCTCCTGCCTCTCCTTCAACTTGCTTCGTCGTCCACAGATGAACCGCTGTCGCCCAAGCGCGGGGTACTTTTTCCAGAACTAAAAACGGTGTTGGGCAAGTCCCACCCCATTGTCGATGCGTACGTTACGTGGCGGGCAGAACAAGGCTTTCCTGTGGAGGTCTCATCAAGTCGACGAAGTGTACATGCCATCGCAGTCCAGACACATCGGAGACTTCTTGAATATCGGTTGGACTTGCAGTGCGGTGTTGACCTAACAGCCACCCACGTCAAAAGCTATCATGTTCAATTCTCTAATTAGTTTTCTCGAGATATCGAAGACTCGCGACATGTTTCATCCTAGCTACATACGTCTTCAATTCTGACCCCTCACTAGCCGGATGGCATGATAGCACGATTCCTATGATATTCCACACCCACGGGGAATTTACCACGGTCTGTGATAGCAATTTCCTAGATCGTGGTCGCTCCACGTTTGTAGCGGCCAGCCCGGCAACCAAATATTCCAGCATGGGGCTCCCCTCTGAAGCCCCTTCCAAAACATCGCGGGCTGCACTGCCTGAGTTCTGGCCTCCCGGCAAGGCCCGATTTTCGAACGGACGGTAATGTAGATGCTGGAGTCGCAAGCACTAGGAAGAGGGATTAGGAACTAGGGTAGCGGTGCACGACATGTACCCACTCTACGAGTGGAGTTGTAGGTCGAGGTGGGTCGCGTGGAAGCGCACTGGAGATAGTAGGTGCGAGGGTGAAGGAAAAAAGGTATAGGGCAATATTGACACGCATGGTGGAACAGCAGATAAACGGAGACCAGCTCTGAAGGAAATCGTTGCCCTCCTGTCGCTTTTATACATACGTGTCAGTCACTGGCAGGGGTGTGTTCATATTAAAGTAACCGTGATCCTAAGGTACTATTTGTGGACCATTGTCGTTGTGGAAACCGGGATTATTCGCTTAGACATCAGATAGTGACTTGGCAATGGTATTTGGAGTTTCGGGGCCTAAAGGGTTCGTTGGGGGTCCGGGAAAATGATTTTACGAGCGCCGGAGGCTTTTGTCACTGAAAGAGCAGTTACGGTCCCGGGTTTGCCACTTGCCGTCGTCTTGACGTATTATGGTCATAGGTAATTCCTCAAAAGCAGCGCTTGCAACGTTCAGGCATTCTACGATCAGACTTCTGAGAGAAGAATCCCAATGCCTTTCGGTCTGGGCTTGCCCGGGTAGATTAAGATGGATATCGGGATTCGGGAGGACACCCAATCGACTGGACGACGGTGGACGTCGGGTAAGGATGGACGGTATCCTCGGGGTACCCAAGTGCCGTCGCCATGTGGGCATCGTGATGGGTTGTACTGCCCTCCAGATGTCTTGTTGCCAACTTTGGCTCGGCTTATGAATTGAAACGACTTGAATCCGGGAAGAGCCGCACCTGTTCGTGTCGCTCGTCCTTGTGGACGGAAAAGATTTTATGATGTCAGTATAGAAGATGGTGCTGCCTATGGGCCTCATGATTTGTTTAATAAACACAGGGGATATTGGGAAGATATGACAGACAGGCAATGTACCATATGATATATCTAACGCTGTCCGCAGCGGCTCGGACAACAGTGCTGTAAGGGATGTCGTGCCAGTGCACCCGATGATGTGACAACTTGCCTGAGCGCAGTGCTGACACACACGCTACCATGTTTCATTTTGCCAGCCATGTGCAGCGCCCACCGCTGAGTAGAGTCGTTTGTCATTATTAATTAACGTGTTTGCCAGCCATGTGCAGCACCGGTTGACTGGTCTTGTCCAGCCGGCGTATACCTGAGCGTCGGGGTAGACGCTCGGGTAGACGCCGGCGGATAGACAGGACCGGTCAGCGGTGGGCGCTGCACATGGCTGGAAAACACGTTAATTAATAATGACAAACGACTCTACCCCCGCGTCCAGCTGACTTTCACCGTGCATCCAGCCCAGGTAGATTCGGTGTCCTCGCCACCAACACTGGTGAGTCTGGCCCAATCTAATACGGCCTGGGGTCCCTGACGACGAAAAGATGGCCGGATAGCGGTGTCAGTGTGTAAAAAGAAAAGAAAAGAAAAGAAAAAGAAAAATTCCCAAAAAGGAAGGGAGGGATTGCAGCAGCGAGTTGAGCTCACACAACGGGGGGAAGAGGAGGTTAAGGACCGGTAGTGAATAGCAAGGATAAAATACCCCCGGTTTTTTGCAAGGGTACGGGTAAGGGTCGGGTAAGGGTAGGAATTCTGAACCCTTCAAAAACCTGTACTCGCGATGCGGGTATCACGGGTTTGATCACGTGGTCACGTGCGCTGCAAGTGTTCGTTGGCCATCCGGTTATCGGGACAGTCAGGTTAAGGGTAGGTAAGGTCTTAAAATATGTAGAATAACCCGAAGATGTGTCAGTCTGATATACCACCTGAAAATGTCATGTAAAGGATGGTAGCATTGACAAAATCAGCAAGAAGCCCCACACTTGTGTGATTCCTAAGAATTGCAGAGAGCAGCCAGGTGTACAAGGATGGGACCAGAACAAACTGTCGAGGGTGGACTACGGAAGAGTGCGACTACCTTACCTAGTTGTAGAGGGTACTTAGAAGTAGACTACTGAGGTAACTCACTGGAAAGCAAGTTGTTATGGAACAGCCCCTTGTCTTATCTCATCTCATCTTATCAACACTTCAGTTTGGTTGTGTTATGGAACAGCCCCTTAGCCCCTTATCTTATCTCTTTGATCTTATCAACTATGCCTCTCTCATCTTATTAAACAAACTAT
>Ga0307516_10006852_pt1 | contig 13277 bp, 16 predicted proteins | sample 19_EM_MG_FD_203310 | JGI IMG/M metagenome (GOLD analysis project Ga0307516, IMG submission 203310) | Populus trichocarpa ectomycorrhiza microbial communities from riparian zone in the Pacific Northwest, United States - 19_EM | ecosystem: Host-associated > Plants > Roots > Unclassified | place... | reverse complement strand
CCCCGCCCCCCCCCCCCCCCCCCCCCCCCCCCCCCCCCCCCCCCCCCCCCCCCCCCCCCCCCCCCCCCCCCCCCCCCCCCCCTGTTGAAAGAAAGCCGGCATTAATACTGCCCCCTCTTCCTCGACTTCAGCGCACGCTTCCTACGCCGCTGGAGCAGGCTCTCTGCGGGCTTGTTAGCCGCGTAGGGCCGCGCGTGGGGGTAGCCGTCAGGATACCTCTTGCGGAGAAACTTGTTGTGCTGCTTTAGCTTCCACTTGGTAGCGGGCTCGCGGACGAACCTGGGGAAGAAATATTCGGTGAGCCAGGCCTTGTAGCCGTCCGTGTGGTACTTCAGGTCGGACGGCTTCTTGTCCATCCATCCGTCGCCGCCCCGGCGGCCGGCGGCGATCTCTTCTTCAGCCCGCTCGAGCATGGCCTTGTAGGCCACCTGCTCGTCGATGGTCGTTGGGTTAGCCGTGTGCCAGTCCGAGATGAGGGCGAGCTGCTTGTGCTTCTTTGCCGCCTCTCCGGCATTGAGGAACAGCGTCTCGATGCGCCGCGTCTTCCCCGGCGAACGCGGCTTCTTGTTGCGGCCCGTCGGCAGCGGAATGGGGCCCGCGATGCAGTGGAGTTGGCGCGGCGGGAGAGGTTTCCACGCCGGGGGGTGGTACTCAGTGCTGGGATGTTAGTATGTGACGCAGGTGGGGGTTGGGGAGTGGAAACACTTATAGTTTGCTGCGGGTCTTCATTTTGCTCCACCTGTTGTAAGGTGGAAAGGTGGAGGAAGGGAGTGCAGGAAGGAAGTTGTGGGGGAAGAAGTAGTGGGACGCAATGTGGGTGTGGGGTGGGGGAAGGTGCAGTTGCGGTGAAGATAAAGAGGCTGGCTAAGACGGCATGAAGGTTGAGGCGTGAGGGCGAATGAAGACTTGAGCTGCAACAGACCACTAGAGCTCACCCAGAGTTGCGTCTCGGCACCGTTCTCTCGTTCTTACCAAAAAAATATCGCCATGATCTACCTAGATAGGTCGCATGCGATTGATGACATCAGCATCACCGCCAAATTACAAGCGGCAATCCTTTAAAATGCCATTGTATTTGACGTCTTTTTTAAAACGGCAATGACCCCCACATCACCCGTTTTTGAAATTGACACCTATCACCCGAAATTTATGGGGTCTTGGTATCACTCTTCTCTTGCGAGTGATAGAAATTGGTATCGTCGCGACGGCACGACGGAAATACACAGTATTAGGATTAGAATGGAGTAGTGTGAAAAGCGGATTGGTATGTAGCACCAGACTTATCAATAGTGCTAACTGGTACGAAAATTGGAATTTGGGCGTTGCCACACTGCACTGCTTCAGGAGCCAAACCGCGCGCAGAACCAGGTCAGTTCCCTTGGTAGAGCTGGTTGAACTGGTCAACTGCAATGCAGTCGGCGTGTTGCGTGTTGAAAAAAGAACAGAGCTTTTATTGCGATCTCTCTTCCATCTATCCGCTGAGTAATAGCTTTCGGAGGCATTCTAACGCCTTAACAGGTAGTATGAATCATTGTGCAAAGAGTGACGGCCATAGGCCCCAATTCGCTTCCATTGTGAGAATATTCTCGGAGACCACGTTCACGATGGCGGTCGTAGTACTAGTAGTAGTAGTAGTAGTAGTAGTAGTAGTTGTGAATAGAAAGGTTGGTTGAACGAGTCGCCATGACGCCGATATTTATTGTTATCGTACTAGCGCCGTTGACAGCTGGTGTTGCTAGCCACCAGCCGGCCGCCCGATGGGCATTGTAGTGGAGAAAGAAAAACCGATGGGAATATAGGTTTGCCTTCGCCTAGTCCGTCATCGCTCATCACTCCACTCGCCCTGGGAAATAGCTATCTAGTTTCTTTTACTCAGTCTGGAAGGAAAAGTCTGTCCTGGGCAGGTATATGCCACCGAGCCACCGAGGCTAGGAAGCATATCTCTACCATTCGGTAGAGGGAGCCATTAGCCACAATCGAACTTCGCTGGTGCCCTGCTCATAAGTGGGTAACTGGGAACGAGAGGGCGGATGAGTGGGCGAAGCTGCCTGCAGCTGAACCAGGTGCCCGGGGCGCGGAACAGCTTTGGCTCGTCCGGTATGAAGACCGGCCTGCCTCGCTATCTGAAGTGGCCAATCGCCGAGTCAAACTAAGGCCTGGGCGGAAGTTAAACCCACTGGCAGAGGCCAGACTCCTTCCCGGCTAAGGCAGACGGGCGGCTCGCTGCGAGGTTCTGCCAGCTGGAGACGGGCTTGCCAATACCTGGCGTGGACCAAGGACAGTCCCACTGCCAAGCGCTGGCGGTGCCCATACCCGACCCGGACAAGAGAACATCTTTTCAAGAACTGCTCCCACTGGGAAGGCCCAGCAGAAGACCGTGTGGGCAGAGGCACGGAGGGGGACTTGGGGGACTACGGCGGGGGCCGGTCGAAACATGGCGACGAGACGACCTCCCTCTCCATGTCCATTACTGGTCGCATGAAAGAATTGAAGTTCAATCCAAAGTCGAACGTCTTCGGTAAATACGGCTTCCTATTTAACACGATACCCCCCATATTGGGCGAATAATATTTCATGATCCACCTGAGTCCGGCTCGCGCGCAACAGCCACACGTAGGCTTTGGACGTCGCATTAGCGATGGATCGTGGTGGCGCAGCAGAAAATGCTCAGGGCGACGCGATGCAGGGTTCTGGGACGGCGCCAGAGCTGCGCTCGTACTTCGTGATTCACTCAGCGTAGGAGAGAAAGGATTGAACTTCACAACGGCTAGTAGTCATTTACGACATTGCCCTGAGGAACCTGGCAGCGTGATTTACGACCGTTGGTAAGATAGTCGGTTGCGGCGCGGGGCGGTTGTGTGGGGCGGGCAACAGAGGAGGATCGATCTTGCCGTGAGGTAGCTTGACCGTAAGCGTGTAGTTGGGGATTTTGATGTGGGCTCATGCGAACGCCCTCAGGAGGATCATGAAGTATTATTCGACCCAGTAAGGGGGGTATTGTCGCCGCCATAGTCTACATAGGCTGTTTGTGAGTACGATTAAACCAAAAAAGGGTGGGCAATGGAGGCGGAGGGAATAGACGGCTTGTTTTTGTTGAATCGTTAATTGCGTGCGACGTATTTGGATCATGGCAATATACACGCCATTCCGACTGCTGCCCACCGTCCAACCTCGACTGCGGTATTTCCGCAGGAGGCTCGCTGAGGCCGGCCGCCCTCCACCTGTCCTTCCCACAGATGTCCAACATAACGTGTTCCAGCACAGTATATAGTCGTTGGGCGAGATATTCACGGTAGATTCCTCACGCTGCACGAGGCCTTCGGTAGGACGCAGTCGAGCGGGCCGCCAGTGTGTATGTATTAATTCTCGTCTCCCAACCTCGCTTTGCGGCGAACCCCTCTCGGGAAAGCTTGTCTCCATCGCTTCGGTAGCTTTTCAGACTTTTCCACGGGCATCGGCACTGGTCAAGGTTTTTGGCCCCGGCATCTCGGCACGGCTGAAATTATCATATAAGTAGCAGGCGACTCCCCGCTGTCGCCCCGATTTTTCCGTTCGTTCTCCAGACATATCCCACCGGTCGATTACTGCGGATCGATATAGACAAATAGGTCGTCGGTCGTGCGGACATCGGTCCCCGCGCTGGGTGGCGATACCTCCCCCCGGCAATGCGAAGATAACTCTCTTCCCACCGAACCAACCAACATGTCTCTCACCCGGCCACTGCAATGGCCTACCGAATACCACCGGTTCATCTTTCCCTAATACAATCTCCTCCCTCGCGACTTCCTCCCACATATCCTCCATGCTCTCCGTCTCCTTCTTAAACTCCACTTGGCGCCCATCACCACCCTCGCAGAACCACCGTCGACCCGAACTCATCCTGGCGCTTCAGACACGATTGGTCGAACGCGCACGCCACCAAATATCCGGCGGCGCGCTTCCGATGTCCGTCACCCTCGGGATTCCTGAACGCCGCCAGGGGTCCACTGCCCCGACCTCGCTACCGCGCCAGACGGCGAGCATCTCCGAGCATCATGTCACTGTCTCATCAACTTTGATGCACATTAGCCCCATGGCGAAGGTAAACATCTTTGACCCGACTCGGTCGAAGCCATGGCAGCCTGTGTGTCCTCCTCTTCGTGGCACTGGAAGTGGAGGATGAGGAAGCTGTTTTGGAGGGGTTTTTCGCATATCTAACCAACCCTGCACTGAGGAATGTAAATTGTCCATACGAAACCTGAACTCTTAGATAGATTTTTAGATACTGAAGCGGATTCTATGGATCGAGCCCGATTACGCTGAGCCATCACGAAAATTCTCTCCCTGGGTATAGCCGCGATTAGATATAGCGCTAGTGCATAAGCGCACTAGTGTGTGTTAGTTCCTGTAATAGTGGCATTTATACATAGCGGAGACCTCTCACGATAGATATAGGGTATCACTCTATCTACCGGCTGGGAGTCATCGAGACTACACCGGGATGATGATTCATCCGATTAATGAATCATCATCATCATCCTACCAACACAAAGATCAACTTACCAAAGAAAACGTCTTGCATCGGTTTGTAGATACCAGGGCTCAATTACCACACCTTGGGTTGGCTCCACTGTTAGTTTGGCTAAATGTACGATGTGGTGGAGCTAGTACTATAATGATCACCAATGTCTGCAAGCACACTTTCTCACTCGGGTCACCCGACATTTTCTGACTCGTGCTAATAAAAGAATGGCATAGATTAATGACAAAACAAACGAAAAAAAAAGGACGCTAATCTAGAGCACTAGAGAACAGCAGCACTGACAGAACAAACCCGAAAACACCAACACACGGCAACTGACGGAGTTGGAAACCTTGATGCTCGCAATCCAGATCTGAAGTCCAACAAATCTTGTCCATATGAACCTCCATTTCCCGAGTGACTGGAGGTCCTACCGCAGCACTACCAAGCGCGCTCTCTAGCCCGTTCTAAGCTGCAGCCGATAGCCTTATCCACTTCTTTGACCGTCTTTTCGATCAAGAAAAAGAAGAAGAAGAAGAAGGCAAAGGGCACTGCTGGAACCCAAGCCACTTCCAGTGCCACGAAGAGGAAGGCGCACAGGCTGCCATGGCTTCGACCGACCCGGGTCACACGACGTCTACCTTCATGATTGGGCTCAAGCGCATCAAAGTTGACGAGACAATGACAAGGTGTGCCGGCAGGTGCTCACAGTCTAACGCGGTGACGAGAGCATCACGTTCAAGGCTTGATTTTTCAGAGCCCCATCCTCGCTCCGAACATACGCAGATCTGCTGACTCCTCGGTAGACTACGCCGAATACTAGCGGCAATCACGGCAAACGGTCCGCACACGCCGCCCTGAGGTACATAGCCGCGGATACCATCGCCATTCCAGATCCCAAAGAGTCGGCGAAAGCATGGTGGTGTAAGAGGCCGAAGAGCTTGCACAGGTGGCATCGGCAGGCGCGAAAAGGGGCCGTGCTGCACTCGAAGTCTGCGAAGACAGGGCAGTCGAGCTTAGAGTAAAATATCTCAAGACTATCGACATAATCCAAATCAGCGGGATGGGCAACATTGGGGTTGCCAGTGAGACAACGACGCTTTCCACCTATGTTCGGCTTTTGTCAGCATGATGAGTGGGGAGCACATCAGAGGGCACTGTGTTTCTCGGTGGGGCTCTCCTACAGAGTCGGCCAGTGTCGGCCAGTCTGGTAGCATCCCCGTCTGAGTGTCACGCTGACGAGGCATAGGGCTTTCTGAAATGGAGGACGATGAGATTGGAGAGGAGATCAGGAGGCGTCTGGATAGCGATCAAATGGCAATTTGAGCGCCTGCTGTTCTAGTAGTGGAGGAAGTGTTCTGTATGAAATTAGATGGATCAAATATTAAGGCCACTGGCCCCCGTTGTCTAGTGCCCGTAGCTGAAGATGTCCGAGCAGCAGCAGGAAGCACGACACCACTAGCTACCCTTTACGTTGATTTCTCCTTGAAGAGGGTCGGTCCTATAAGGGAGAGAAGAAAACGTCCACCCCAGTGTCTGGAGCGGTTATGATACGCGCCATATACACCTAAACATTCATGGCTAAGCATGTCGGAATACAACGGAATATATTCGCCGGCGTAGCATTTCAGTGCTTCTGAGGCCACGGATCTGGGCTCTCCGTAGACTATCGTATGTCCGTGCATACTCGTGATGCTTTTTACCATTTATCAGTATATTATCACCTTCGTTGCTGATTTTTTTTCTCGTGCTTCCTTGATTAATCGTGCGCTGAATTAGGAGACTATGTTGATGTACACTACATACGCCACCTTCCAACCCGATCTCGAACAGTCCGCAGCGGCCCGTAGTGGTTCCCTCTCTTACCCTCGCCCTCCACCTGGGCACTCAGAGTAAAACGCATGACCGAGGGAAGAGCCAAGACACAAGGAAGGACAAAGAAGGAAATGGCACTCTTACTAGGTACCTCTCTATTTCTCCCGAATCGCCATAAAAGGATGGCGTCGGGAGAAACAGTGGCCGCTCCTCCTACTGCTCCTACTCCCTCTCCACCACCACCACCACCACCACCACCACCTCCTCCTCCTCCTCCTCCTCCGCCGCTAGGGCGTTCTCTGCTCTTGCCTCCACCAGGTGTTCCTCACGCAACCCTCTCTGCTCACTTACACTCGGAGGTGTCGCTTGCAGGCTCTTCCCCCAACTAGTCGGCCAAATCATCCCACGCCCGTCGTCACCAAGAACTCCAGGATTGCCTCTCTGCATCGCCCCGTTCGCGACGCTGTCTCCTTCCTTCTCCTCACTCCATTAGCGCTACGTACTCGGCGGCGTCCTACTTTTGAGATTGCACTCGTGACTTATGAGGTGGTATCTCTTTACATACAAATCTCCGCTCCACCACTTGCCCGGCGCCGCTAAAACCTGTCAAGGGGGGGGGAGGGCACTATGTGAGTGGGTGCGTATATCCCCATTGGGAAGTGAGGTAGTGCCGGGCGAAGTCTGCCTTTGGACTTAGTACCTGGCCCGAACAGACACTGCCACGATTACGATCACCAGCAAACACGTTCATTAATAGCTCGACACACAGATTGACAGAGGCGAAGTATTTCGCATCAGAAGTATGAAGCAAATTATCCTCAGCAAAGTTGTTGTCCGAAAAATGGTCCTACTAGCTAGCTTCCGCCGAATTCGTGCGTTACCTATGCACACATTAGCGAAACTGTGGTGAACATGATGTCGAAACCGGAGACGTATCTGCTAAGGTTCTTAGGGTGCATAGGTATGAAGTGCGAAGGAATGTAGAAAGTACCGGATGGAAGGCAGGGTGCTCCCTGCTCTCACTGAACGCCATCAAGCCGCGCAACGGGCGCAGATTGGACGATGTTCAGCGAAGACAGTAGATTCCGTATCCTTCAATCAGTAAAGCGTGCACACCCTCGGGCTTCCGCATACACCTTCCCATCCAGGCCACGTCAGCCGTTATCCATTTATCACACCGTACGAAAACAGGGCGAACCCTAGCTAATATCCGCCCGTACGACGTCTCTGCTCCGCCACCCACTCAGTATAGAGGCACTCGAAACTGGGGTTTGCAGGCTCCTGCTGCGACTCATCGCGTATCCAGCGGTAGACGACAGGCGAGAAGGCGAGGAGGCAGATAGTGCCGATCAGGGGGAGGAGCATTTTTGTGTTGTCTGTCAGCGGTTTGTAGAGGTTTGTAGTTTTGTCTTTCTTTTTAGCGTTTCTGAGGTGTGGTGGAGGTTGGTGAGGGTTGGAAGGAAAGGAAGATGGAAGGGAGGGTGCAGGGCGGGCGAGGGCGGGCGAGGGCGGCTGTGCAATGAAGGTACAAGTTGGATGGAGCTACTAGTAGTGAGGAGGTAACAGCGATGGTTGATGGCACCATATAAGAGGAAGAAAGACTGATACGATTCTGCGTTGCTCCCGACGGAAGAGGATGAGTCAATTGGTGGGAGCATTGCCTTTGAATGGGATGACGCAGATGAGGCACGCCCTACTCGACTTGTCATGTAATTGAGGCGCGGTTCCGACCAACCACGCGGACGGGCCACGAGACAAGGGCTCTGACTCGCCAGGTCGACGGTTGGCTGCGGCTGCGGCTGCAGCTCGTCACGTGATCCGATGAGTGGTAAGCGAGACGTGTCGGGTAGATAGGTCTGTGCGCTTAGCCTATTCGCTCCAGGCAGCCGCGGGATGTATCATCAAGCACAGTTTTCGCTTCATCCCGATTATACTCCACTTGCAACAAGGCGACCGCAATGTGCAGCTGCCCCCCCCCGCCGATTCCTTGGTTACACCCCAGTTTAGACGGCTATCCATCCCCCCAGGCGCCCCCGCTTCTACCGGCCCCCGCCGCCCCCCCGGTGTTTATTTGGCGTCTGTCCGAGGCGAACGGGTACCGCCCCAGCTCTCCAGGCGCTCGACCGGAGGAGCCGGCTCGGTATGCCGAACAGACGGCGGATCCGCGGCAGTATCCATCGGCTTGGTGGCGAGCAATGGGGTGGGCTTCGACCACGGAAAGACAGAGGCGGCAGTCTTCCGCAGGCTGAAGACGCCTCCCACTGCGACGGCGAATGTTGGCGCCAACACCATTCGTACATCCATCAGAAGTGTGCCTGTCACTCTCCTCTTGCCCCAAGCCTACTCCGTTCGATTCGCAAGGACCGCTACTGGATCGACCATCACTCTTCGTTTCCTGCACCCGTACTATCGGTACGATATTTTCCCCTCCGTATTAGCAATTTTACGCTTTTTTTTTCGTTTGATCGTACTCGCATTCAGCCTATCTAGACTATGGCGGCGTACATTTTATCCGTTTTTCCCGTCCACTGTCCGCGCGGTGGCGGCACGTTGCAAGCTCCCCCTGCCCCCCGCCCAAACCTGTCCCAAGAAGATGAAGTGCGCACCAAGGAAATCACACCGGAAAGGAAAAGATCGAACGAGAGTGAGAGACAGAGGAAAAGAAACAAAAGAAAAAGCGACCCGTCCCCTTAGCCCTCGTCTGCGGATGCCATGAAGGAGGGCTGCGCGCGTCGCCCTCTTCCACAGCCGGCGCCAGTCTTCCCACGTCCGTAGTAGCCAGGAAATCCGGCACCGTCTGACTGCACCTCTCATCTGCAAACAGATCCCTAATCGTCCACCAGCTCTTCCACCTTCCGGTCCCTTCCGCGCCTCCGCCTACAGGATCTTCTGCTGTTCCTTCCGCTTCGCGCACACCTTGAAGGGGTGTTCTCTCGTCTGCGTTGGGCCCCGGCACCACCAACACTGAGCTGTAGGGCGGGCCTTAGCCCAGTGCAGGTACGTCCGGTGCGGCAGTGCCCTGTCTTCAGCTGGTAATACCTTGAAGCGAGCCTCTTGGTACTCCCAGCCACCGTGCCGTCCGGCTTGTGGCTTTTCGGCATTTTGTACTTTTTCCCGGAGGCCCAGCCCCCGGCCCACCTTCGTTCTTCACCACTTTTTCTCCGAGATCTCCCGCTTGAGGCTTGCGAGGGATCGGGGAGCGGCATTGGGCGTGCCTTCTCGTTGCCCTCCACCCCCTTTATCTGTTGCAATATCTCACTCGTTGCTTAGTCACGGCGGCAGGCATGCCTACCCCTATATTCTCCTTTTCTCTCGAGGCTTCAGCCTTACTTAGACAATACACATAATCATCACTTTCAACATTAACAATCTTACGCGAGCTGAGTGATAACTTGTGATCCTCTCGGCAGGTGGAGAGGCTTTGACCGACAACAGTTCGAGCACTAGCTAGCTTCTGGGAATTAGCAAACGTGCCGACTTGATCTAGGCTTTCTTGTGGGTGGCCAACCCGGCTACTTGTCTGTACAGGCCGTTCCTTGATCAGAGTTGGCGTGAATGCCGGTTTGGGACGAACATAGACAACCTTTTCGGCCGTCGCTGGAGAACCAGACATCGGCCGGCTCTGAGCTTTCGTGCAGGCTTGCCCCAGACCCTATCACTGGTGGCCGTTGTGATCCCTTCCCCGTCGAGGCCGTGGTTTGAGTAAATTAGCGATAACTTGGGACGCCATGACATCAAGACAGACTGCCCGATAGGTAGATACAGTTTTTTTTGTCAGTCGATAAGCGGAGTTCCCTGCTGCGGAGATCATGCGCCGGAAATTCATTATTACAACCTTACTCAACGTGCAGGAGAAAGGGGAAAAATACACTGATATATCCCGCACACTGTTGTCCCTGCCCGCCGTGGCCGGCGCGGTCCCTGAAACACAACACCCAAGATTCGAGAAGGCGGTCCGAACTCCGGATCTCTTCCGGTTGACACGGCCAGTCTCGCAGCCTATGCTGGGGATGAAACCCCGTCATTCGCATCATTCGTAATTCCTTTGTTGCAGCGTGGAGGCATAGTCGATTCGTCAGGTTGCACGGCGAGCAAACCGGAGCGCTCACACATCTTTCTTTGTCCCTGGAGATACGGTCGAACCATTCGAACGAACCACGGTTTGTCTGGCCGACCGGATGTGCGCTGATGTATTTTTGTCCCCCAATCTGTTCGCCTTGGAGAATTCTGGATCGTTCCACGAGCAGTTGGGACGCCGAGAGCTACTTCGGTCACAACGCATATGCACTTATAAAGGGACCCATTCTGTGCTCCAGCGCGTGTTCTCTCCCTACCTTCTCCATCCTCCACCTCCGCTATCCTATATCTCCCACCTCCCCGCCCACCCCAACCCGCAACGACCATGTCGAACTCCCCGACGACCATCCCTTCCAGGCCGGCGGCCATGCTTCCGACCATGCCGACTGAGATCGTTCAGGAGGTCTTTGCCAACGTCGACTCGATCACCGATGCGGTCGCGCTGAGTAGGACTTGTCGTCGCATGAATGGCGTCTTCATGAACAACGTCCTGCACACGCTCCGTGCCAGTGCCCCCAACGACGCGCTGTTCGTGAGTCCTGACCGCCTGGGCACGGGCTGGAGCATCTTCGCGGAGGCGCTGCGGTTGCACAGCCTGCGTCGTAACCTTTCCGGCTTCTCTCGGAGCTCCCCACTCAACGAGCCGGTCTCGGACAGCCAGTTCAGCGTCGAAGACTACCAGGTGATCCTCACCACCGGGACGAGCGTCGATCTGGCGGCCCGAAAGATCTGCAGGCTCTTAATCCTGCGCATGCACGGCAACCGCTCGCCGGATTCGATGTGGCACGATTTCGCGCTGCACGCCACCAAGCAATTAGTCTACGATTACTTCTTCGCCCTGGAGCGCCGCGGCATGGACTATGTGTGCAGAAACGGCAAGCTGTCCCTGGTTGCGTTCGTCGTATACCGCCACTGGAACGAGAACTGGGGGATTCCGCCGCTGAGCAAGTCGCAGTCGGCGACCTTCTCTTCCTATACCTTTTTCAGCTCCCCGTCAACCCGTTACCAGCAGCTGGAGTGTACCATCGTCCGTCTGTACATCGACTGGCTAATCTGTCATGTCCGTTGGAGTTGGTGGAGGTCTCTGCAGGGTCCGCTGCGCCTCGTCGCCAAGAAGCACCTCAACTATTGCCGACTCTACTCCGCGCGTTTAATGTTCCACCCGGACGGATACGCTGACTGGGGCTATGACGAGAACGGTTATGACGAATACGGATTCAACGAATACGGCTACGATATCAAAGGATACAACAAGGACGGGGTTTACGACGCTTCACACGACAAGGACGGCACGAGAATGGCTAAGAAGTAGGGTCTAGGGGCATGCTTGTAGTCAGGCGTGCGATGGGGTTCGGGTTGATTTTACTGCACCTCTCTACCCTCTGCTATCGAAAGAATTGCACTTCATGTAACTCCTCTTGGATGATATTTCCTACCTTCTGCACGTGATTCGACACCGCTCCGCTAGTTTTAACGCCTCGTAAATGTCTCCTCGCACATGTACCAGCACAAGTATACATTGGTATGTGGGCTCTCTCAGTTTCGCACGGGAGAAGGCACGATTTCACCCTCATCCCCAGTGTAGAGCACATGCATCGCGCTACCAAATCCAATTCCGCTCGTGTCCGGCATAGTGTCCTTCTTAAATAATTCGAACACCATGGTGAAAAGACCCGACCAATCGATAACCGGGGCGAGGGCAATATATACAGGCAACATGGGTAGGGTAAGATTATTTTTTTTTTGTTTATTCATTACTCGCATGCGACCTATGGAGATCATGGCGAGGATATGTACAGTCCGTTTCCTGTCCGCTGTCCGCGCAGTGGCGGCTCGTTGCAAGCACCCCTTTGCCCTCCGCCCAGGCCTGTCCCACGAAGATGTGATGCGCACCAAGGGAATTACCAAGGAAAGGAAGAAAAGAAAAGCGAGCGTGGCGGAACAAGGAAAGAACATAGGAGAGCACCGCCTAACCCGTTTCCGTGGACGCCATGAAGTCGGGCGTGGGCAGGAAGAGCGGGGGTTCCCCCCCAGCGCCCGGCTCCTCGGTCCCCGCTCCGTGCTCCTCCATCCACTCCCGCACTTCCAGCTCCGACACCGCGCTCACCGCGTCCTCCTCTGCCTCCGCCGGGACCCGTCTTCCCACATCCGTGGCAGAGAGGAAGTCCAGCACCGCCCGGCTGCACCTCCCATCGGCCAGCAGGGCCCGCACCTTCCACCGGTCCTTCCACCTTCCAGTCTCCTTCTTCACCTCCGCCCACAGGATCCTCTGCTGCGGCTTCCACTTAGGGCACTCCTTGAAGAGGTGGTCCCGGGTCTGCGTTCGGTACCGGCACCACCAGCATTGCGGGGTGGGCCGGTTTTTTGTCCGGGTAGGGTAAGAGAGGTGAAGGGCTACGCATTCTACCGCCACGATCAACGCGGCCGAGTGATATTCCGTGTGCGCAACGAAAAACCTTCGTCACTGGAAACACGGGCAATCAGTCCGGTACCCCGAGTCAGCCGTCGCAGCGGCCAGGATAGCGGGCGTTCGCCGGTGCCGTCTATTAATTCTATATCTCGAATATTTTAATGAAGACTAAAAACTAACTTAACATTTAAACCAGTGCGGAGAGAAGGGTTTTTGTGAGGATTATCAGTAAAACATGACACATCGTCGTAAAAGCCTGTAGTGGAAAGAGGTTGAGATTTTGGTTTTTTGTACAAGTACAGTAGAATAATTTTTAGTCGCATGAGGATTATTTAAAGCGTAATCCTGTTGCAAAATAAAATCAGGTACGATGACTTCAGATGACAGCCTTACATGCTAATTCCGAAAGACTAAATAATATTTCTTAATACTAAAAACGTAATTTAACACTGCACCCGGGAGTGGAGCCCCCCT
>Ga0307516_10006851_pt1 | contig 13278 bp, 15 predicted proteins | sample 19_EM_MG_FD_203310 | JGI IMG/M metagenome (GOLD analysis project Ga0307516, IMG submission 203310) | Populus trichocarpa ectomycorrhiza microbial communities from riparian zone in the Pacific Northwest, United States - 19_EM | ecosystem: Host-associated > Plants > Roots > Unclassified | place... | reverse complement strand
GGCCAGCTCGCACTGCTTTACCCAATCAATGTAGTCCTGGTCAAATTGTACTGTATCCGTTTGGACATGGATTGTTTGCGCGCGAGTATACATACGCCCAGCAGCATCCTGTATCGCTAGTTCGACACTCAGATCAAAATTATAATTCGACCTCGGGATATTCAACTGCAAAAGAGTGAGGCCGTTCGGACTTAAAACAATGACGTTACCCGGGTTTAATTGATAGTCCACGACCACTTGATGGTTAGGCAAAGCTATTCCATTGAACGGTGGCGTCGCGGTATATGCAAGACTAGTGTGGTTGATCTGCCCTGAAGATGTTGTGATTTGCTGCCCGTATATACTCCACGTTGTTTTGACAGGGAACAATAGTCCCGACACCGTCGGCGTGAGTGTCACTACCAAATCTTGACGGTATTGTTTGTAGGTAAAATCTGCCGGACCGCAGACCAAGTTACCCGGGAAGTGGTAGACACCGGAGCCTTCATCTGTAACATTGACGGGGGTGGTATTGGAAGTAATATCAATGCTCGACTTTATGACGTTAAAGCCGACACTCACCGCACTTTTGCCCCGAATAATGAGCTCACCTGGCTGTATATCGACGTCAGTATACGCAATTTGGTCGAATTCTGGTATAGCAAACGGATTCTGATTGAGTTTATTCTGCTGGACCGTCAGATTAGTGGCCACGACAATCAACACCACTACGACCACAATGCCAGTTACCGCATGGACAGTGCTGCCAAGCAGTAAAAAGCCAAAGGCACACCAAAAGCTAAATTCTGTCGAATACGTTGGCATGGGCGGATTAGGGCTAAATAGAGCTGTCACTTTTTGTTGGACAACCGAAAGGGAAATCGTCTCGCTTAATACGCCGTCACGTATATGAGCGCAAAAAGCTTCGCCATAAAAAGCTCCTGTCATTTTTATCGACCCCTTCTGAAGTGCAAAATCGATTGTCGTAAAGAAAATATCGACATCCGATTTGCTCTGCTTAAGCTCACCAGATCCAAACGGCGCTGGCAGCAACGGCTTCACTGCATTAACAAAACTAACATCGGGCGCGGCAATCTTAGCGCTGGCAGCTGCCGGACTGATACCTAGTAAATTGGCGACGTTTTGCGGATCGAGTAAAACTACTTCAGATGGATATAACAGGTTGTTCTTGACTGACTGTGCCGACATGCCAATCGCAAAATCGTCGAATGAAAGAAACCGCTTAACCTTGGTTGTATCGCCATTGCCAATCACTGCGCATATAGTATCGGCATCAAGGCAAAAAATCCTGCCATTAAGCGCCAGACCCAATAATATTATGGCCGACCCACTTGGCGTAAGCGGAAATAGATCGATCTCGGTTTTGATATCAACCGCATTGGTTAGGATTGTCGCTACATCCGTAAAAAAAGTCGTGATATCTGTAATCTTTGATGTCTGATCAGTTACGAACTCAACAGATGTCATTCGCACCTTAAAGGGTTGTCCGGGCACAATCAAAAGCTTAATCCGAACCACGCCATCACTAAAGCCAATCTGTGGTTGATTAGTCAGCTCCACCGTAGCGGCGTAAACGGTGAAGTTCAGTGTAGCCTGATTCGTCCCCCTGATCAGTACAAGGTCAACATCGTCTAGAATAACCCTCATTTTACCCTTTGCACCGCTCATACTTAGCGTAAACCTGGGTACGATCGGCAGATTACCAATGGTAACATGCTGCAGAATATAGCTAAGTAATTTCGCACGGCTTAGCTGGATAGCAAAATCAAATGTATCAAGCATCAACAACTCCCGGTACTGTGCCGTGCTTCGACTCGTGATGTAAAGTGCTTGGCACAATACCATTGATTACAACCGGATACTTAGCGTCGGGTGCATCGCGCTTGAAATCATCATATAGCTGATGCAACGGGTTGTTAACATCGCGCAAACCAAGCGCCTCTTCGAGTGCAACAGTAGCCTCCGGCGTCAGTACGACCCGTACGTCGCCGAGTAGTCGAATCGGATCAGACAAAAAGAGTCGACCTCCATTGGCTGTCGCGTTAATACGCTTGAGAATAGCGGGAGTTTTTTTGATTAACTCGGCTAAATGAGCGACATGTATGGGATCGACTTGCTGCGATTGAGTATCCATAAGTACTTTTCACTATACCGCGGTAAGCCTGGTATTACTATCCCGCTAGTGATAAAGGGCTACACATCACCTCGTTATATTTGACATATACTATTACTTATGTCACACTGGCAAATACCTAGTCGAGAGCTGAGAAAAGGGTGACCAGATGTCTCAAATCAACCCCGGTATTCTCAACAATGTAAAGCCTGGGGATGAGATCATCGTGCGTTTCGCCAAAGGAGGAAGTCGTGCCCTAATCCATGTATTTGCCATGGGGCAAACAGGGGTTTTGAACATCGAAGCCGAGAAGCTCCTCTTTCTGAAGACAGTTTACTTCACCGCCAACTGGGGGGCACGTGACAAAAAACGCTGGCAAACCTTCGTGGCCGGACCAAAATGGGATCAGAACTTCTTCGTGAAGCACATAGGGGAGCCGGCAATCGAATCACTCGGGGTAATACCCCGCCAGGCTTAGCTCTACTAGGATTGTCACGGCAAGACAACATCCCACCGGCTCTCTCACTAGAGATGGGTCGGTGGGGGAACTACCACCTAAATACTCAATCGAGCGTGTTGAGTCTTTAGGTGGTAGTTTTTCATGTACGTATGAAAAACGAATGGGCTGGGAACGGGTTCATCCATTCCCAGCCCGGTATACCCTTGTCTAGTTTTACCTCTTCCTGACGCTGACGGTCTTCAAATCGTCAGCAAAGTCCAGCTTGTAATTCCTGGGGGCAAGAACCTGAGCCGGACGGTCGTCGAAGGTGGCAGTTTGACGACTCAAATCGAGATAATCACCACTGATAATGAGCTGATGTCCCCCGCTGAGGAAAAGTGTCGCAACGATATCGCGGGTGTGGACACTGCCGGGCGTGACTCGTACCGGCCTGCCGTTGAGGTAGGTGCGTATCTCGCCGTCGACACTGTTCCGCGCTTGAACGATATAGCCTCTGTCCGTAGAGACCAGGGTAAGAACTTCCATAACCGGCTTCAAACCGATGATGGTCGTGCCGGCCGCCGGAACGAACGATTCATCCAGCCTGTACGTCACATCACCCCACACGACCGTGTTGCCAGAGTACTCGAGCTTGGCAGCGATCAGGCTAAGCTCGGGGATGTCGAAGTAGAAGTTGTAACGCGAATGCCGGCTGCCAATTTTTTCGCTTGACCCCGCCTGGCCAAGAACGGTGTAGAACTTCTTGCCGCCGTTGAGGCTGTAGAGGATGTTGCCGGTAGCCGGAGGTGTAGTAGGCGGCGGACAAGCGATCACCTTCTCACCAGATACAAAAAACTGAGTACCGGCGACGAATGCAGTCATGAAAGCTCCATTCAAAACAGGGGGTAAAACTTTTTTGGTGTTGCAACACAGCGATAAAAGTTTATCACCATGCTGCAACACCAAATATGACAAAGAGCTTATTGAGGTACTTCGATCGGTGTTACCCTAACGAAGTAAAGTTTATTATAACATACCACGTTATGTGTCACATTTACTCATCAAGATTCATCGTCAACTGCTGTATTCAGACAATGCGCAACAAGGCTTAAGGTAATTGACAGCTATTTAAATTGTTAGTATTATATTCAGAACGATCAGTCGAGTGATATATTCATTCCTGAATCGGTACCTTAACAGTTGAGTAGTTTCCTGAAGGACTATGTGTAGCCATTTTACGTATGGCTATAGATAGTCCTTTGGGAATGCGATAGGAGAGATCCTGTTGAACACATCCGCATTCTCAGTCAGAGTCACACAAAGTGGAAAGGAACTACCGTGCATCTCGGAAAGAGAATGCTCGCACTGCTGACCGGGGCTACCCTGGTCGCAGCCGGCCTGGTCGCATCTCCGGCGACAGCCGCGGACAAGGCTCCGGCTCCGGCCGCAACCGACTCGGTGATTCATCTCGCCACCCCGCCAACGCCGTCCTCGGCGGACGTCAAGAGCCCCAAGACTTGGACCAAGAACCCCAAGACGCTCCCCGGCAACAACGGTACCACAGCGAAAACCTCAGGCGTCACCACGAACGACAGCTTCGGGGTCACCTCGCTGTACTACTTCTACGCCGGCGCAACCCAGACGGTCGCGACAGCCGAGACCAGCTTCGGAGCCAACCTCACGGTTGCTTCGCCGTATCACGACACGCTGAACGACTACCACACGCTGGGTGAAACGCTGGTCAAGTCCCTGGACGGCCAGCAGGTCATCGAGGTCGGCTGGACGAGAGACCCGGCCACCTTCGGCGACGACAAGACGCGCCTGTTCATCTACCACTGGGTCAACGGCGTCGGCACCTGCTACTCCACGCTCAGCAACCTGTGCGGCTTCAATCTGTACAGCGGACGGGTGAACAACCCCGGCGACGACCTGACATCGGTCGCCGGAACCGAGAAGGTCTTCGGCATCATCCACTCCGGAAGCGCCTGGTGGATTCAGTACGGCAGCCATTATGTCGGATCCTTCAACGACTCGATCTGGGGCGGCGGGTTCACCTCGTTCCGCACCTTCCAGGGCTACGCCGAAGTGGCTGCGGGCACCACCACACCATGCACCGATGAGATGCTCGGTTCGTTGGTCACCACTACCACAGGCGGTCGTGTCGGCAGCGTGACATACTCCAGCGGCACCGCCGCAGTGAACTTGAGTCTGCTCACGCCGACCAACGCCAGCTTCTACAACGATGCGTCGTCGAGCCTCCGAACGGTCCGCATGGGCGGTCCCGGAGCCTGCTAGCACCATTCGGTGAAGGTCGGCGGACGCCGGAGCTCTGTCACGGATCAGTTCTGTGACACCTTCGGCGTCCGCCGACCCGCAAAAATCTGTTCAAAATCGTACTACTCAACTGTTTACAACTCACTAGTTTTCATTTACCCGCGACATCAGGCGGGATTTTTTGTAGCTTTTAATTACAAGAAAAAGGAGGCTGCTGCAAACAGGCCTCCTCTTGTTTGATGCTTTGTAATTATTACTGCACAGGTGAAATTTCAAAGCCCGGACACCACGTTGTAATCATAGTGCTGGCAATACTTAGATAACCAGTGTCGTTAGGTGGGTAAACGCGAAGCTTTGTCGCGCCGGCTTTACATGTTCCAGCGTCAAAATTCCCTTGGTCTTGAAAACTTACCGTCGCCTTGGCTTGATTGCCGGGCTTTAAGGTTACCTTTTTCTCAGTGTAGTTTTTAGCCCGCTCAGCAGGTGAGCCAATCTGATTGCCATTGTCGTTAACCAGAGATACGCCAGGGAAGCCGCCCAATATACAGGTGCGTTTACCTGCGTTAGTAAGAACAATCAACTGATTAAGCGTACCGGCACCGCCGCCATCACCCTCAGCAAGCGACAAAGTTAGCTCATCGGCATTACAAGTTGTCTCTGTTGCTACCTTTGGCGGCGTTAGCTCATGCGCCGGACGACTCGTGTCGCTCGCCGAGGATTTTTTCTCGGTGTCATAGGCTAGTTTGGCTGCAGCGAGTTGACTTTCAAGATCTTTCTTTTGGCCGCTAAATTGACTTTGCTGCCAGGTATAAACACAAAAGGCGGTCGCCGTAATTAATATCACTACAAGCAAGATTAGCCCTAAAATTTTACCTACCTTGTGCTCTTTTTTAGAAACTGGCTGCGGTGGTGTAAACGGCACTTGTGGCTCTTCGTTCATACGTATTCCTCTTTCTATTATTGATACTACAATGTTACCATAAGAACAATCCGAATATTTACATACCAAACTTCAAACTGATCTCCATCTACAATTTAGAAGCTAGTTAATTGAAATGCCCCATCCAAAAAATGAAGGTGTAAATATCCAGCCGCTATTATTGCCGCCGTTAGTGGAATCGTAAGCGTACCAGGCAGCACCGCCACTGGCAATAATGCCGCTAATCGATGCATATGTTACGCTCATCGTGCCGCTACTTTTACTAAATGTTGTAGTGCCCGACGAACGAGCAATAGTTATTAAATTACCTGGAGACCCCGCAATATTTACAGCTTGAGTAAATGTAAGTGTTGTTCCAGAAATCAGTTGAACCGTACGAGTACCGCCGCATACGTTCAGCGTACCTATAGTTCCGCTAGTCGAAAACGAAAGTGTGCCTGTACTTGCCGCTATCGTATACTCAATAAGTCCTACGGTCTTGCCGCTCAAATCTATCGTGCGACTACCAGAAGACGTTGTGTTTATGATCAAGGATGTTGAGCTAGCATTGAAGGTCAGGCCTGTTCCGCTCAAACTAATGACGGTGCCGCTCGTGCCCGTAATCACAACGGTGGGCCCAAACGTGACCGACCTCGTAAGTGAACCGGATGCGATAAAAGAAGCGCAGGTCAGGGTAAAGCTACTCGCATCAAAGGCACCAGACTGTACAGAAAATGTACCACTAGTTACAAAACTTGCAAGTAGGGTATAGCTGCCTCCTGGCGCATCAATACCAACACCACTACTGCCGCCAAACGATTTACCAGCCATAGTAATTGCGTGGACGCTTCGTCCTGAAAATTTGACCCCATTGGCCGAAACGGTAAATGTTATGCCACTTACCAAAATCAATGTACCGTAAAACGTCAGTTCAGAGGCGAGGCTTGCCGTAATAGTAGGAGTATTAGTTATACCTGTAAAATCTACAAGACGGCCAATACGAATCATGTCTAGTGTCACCGTCGCGCCGGCTGCTGAGAATGAATCGACAGTGAACCGCGCATCGTCCTGTGGCAGAGGCACACTGGCGCCGCCTGCACCGCCAGAGGTTGCCGACCAATGAGCCGTCTGGCTCCAAGACCCCGAGCCCCCCACCCAATAACGCGTTGTAGATGCAGGGAATGTAATATTAGTGTTTCCGTAGCAATCACCTAATAGAGTGCCGCTGAAGGGGGCGGCTGTCCCAGCGGCAGTAATATCCTGAAAATCAACGTTTGTCAAAGAGACGGCGCCGACAGTGAGAACAATCGCGCCACCCGTATTAGAATTTGCCTTACAGAGAAGGCGACGTGCCGCACTACCAGTCAATGTTAACGTCCCCGAGATAGTGGTGCTTATATCAAAAGTAACACTATTGCCAAAAGCTGTAGCGACCGTTTTTGTAAAATTATTAAATACACCACCGCCTTGCATGATGGCCGCACCACTATGCGTGCAGATAACCGTATTATAGGTAAGGCCGCCCGTTATGAATATAGCGCCGAGACTAAATGTTGAGGTAAAACTAATACTAGACGTTCCTGCCGACAAGGTCATGTTCGTTGGAGTTGTAATATCCCATACTGATGTAGTAGTGCTGCTATTTAAAGTTATCGTAGATGCACCTAGCGTAAGTGCTCGCACGTTGCTATTACTACTTGCGAAGGCACCGATTGATAAAGACATGCCGTTTGTTACGAGGCTTCCCGCGGTCAGCGTTACCGTCGCTGCCGTACCGGTTGTTATGCTATCTTGCAGAGTCCAGCCCCCACCAGCACCGTTAAACGTTACGTTTCCAATCGTCTTACTAGCCGTGGTTATGGTATTGCCGGTCGTGGTAGATACGAAACTAAGCGCGGAGGTTGCAGCGTTACCAAGCGTATAGCTCATACCGCTCACCAGTCGAAAGATTCCCGCTACACCATTCCCGATACTGAATGTAATGCCCGCAGCATGCACCACCGTACCTGTAAAACCTGCACAATCAAACGATCGACAGGCAGAGGCCACATTAATTGTAAGTGTAGTAGTGCCGCTAGCAGCATCCAAAAATACGTCGTCAGCCGAAGTGGGCACACTAGCACCGCTTGCTCCTCCGGAAGTTGCCGACCATACGGCAGTAGTATTATAATTGCCCGTAGCCACTAAATATCGGCTAGCCACTACGCCCTCCTGAGCCGAATTTGCACTGTAAGATCTGCACCAGCCACGCTGCTGCCAATCTGGTCGATATCTATTGTTAGGTAGTCACCGGAAGTTAGCGAGGTAACATCGGGACTATTGGCCGTAGCCGTGTTAGTTGAAACAGCAATAGTCGGCCGGTTCGCTTGCGCCGTATATATCGTGGTGCCGTTTTTATTGACATCTATAATAACCGACGCACCGGTAGGGGCTGTATTTACTGATGCTCGCACACCAACAACTGTACTATTTTCATCGATATAATAACGAACAGGGCCAGACATAACAATAAGCGAGCCTGTTTTTGATAACGATACCGTAGTTGTCAGATCAACCCAGCGCAAATTGTCAGCCTGCGTTGTATCTACTAGTAATGTCTGGCCGTTTGTGCCACTCGCTTTGCGAACCGGCGTATTATCGGCAGTACCAACAATTAGGTCGCCTTTCGCATCAATAACTGAAGTATGAATGTTCGGACCATCGGTATGCTGGGCGTCGGTATGACTTGCCGGTAACTGTGTAATTCCCTGCGAGATTTGTGTCCACGTGCTGCCGTCAGAGCGATACAACGTACCGCCATTTACGTCAGAAGCAAAAAAGAGAGTACCGCTGTTAGCAGTCGCAGCCACTGGACGATTAGCCAAGATATCGGCATCAGATGGACTCGGTACCGTTATTTTAAGGGTACCGTCGGCATTGTGTCCAACATCCAGAAATTCATTCAGGATGTCACCCCATGCACCGTCATCACTGCCAGGAGTTGGTAATCGAGCCATTATATAGTTTATTTTACAGTACTTATGGTAATTTTTACAGCTATAATAACCTGTGGTGATTCTCTTCTAATACGCTAACACAAGGAGCTAAAATAATACCTACTATGACTACTCAAAAAAAATATTTATGCCGAGACATCAATGGCGATGTACATATCGTTGATCAGTCAGAGTTAATCCAGCGAACATCAGTATATGCCGTTCTTCAGAATGAAAATGGTGTATTGTTAGTACGAGATCGTACGCGTGCGGATGAGAAATGGGATTTACCTGGTGGCGGTGTTGATCCAGACGAAGAACTCATTAGCGCATTAAAACGTGAGATCGATGAAGAAACCAAGCTTGAGGTTACCGATGAGCCAATAAAGATATGTGAGTTCACAGAATATTTCTATGATGTTGATACAAACAAAGGGTGGGAATCGACTCGTCACTTCTATAAAGTAGCATCTAGTGGAACTCCACAACTGGATGGAAACGATGATGATATAGACGAAGGCCGCTTTTTTACGGCACCTTTTTCTCCAAACGAGATCGCAGCAGTCGCACGCGAGATTATCTTATTAGGAAGCACTGTATAGAAGCCAGAATGCGCACATTTTAAGCAATATCCACAATTATTTGACTCGGTGACCTATGGGTGGTATTTTATTAACGACCTGCAACACCAACTGCGATAGACATAGGAGCACTATGAAGCGCATCACCGTCGCTCCCAGCCTCGTGCTGGACGACGAGATGTACGAGCTGGCGCTGGTCGGACTCGGCGAGCACGCCCCCGAACAGATGGAGACTTTCACCTGGGAAAGGTTCGTCGCTCGCGAGAGCTGGGTTCTCGTTCCCGACGTGGAACACCCGGACGAGCCGTTCTACAAGGCCGAGTTCGTCATCAAGCAGGGCGCGCCCTACCTCCAGACCGTCAAGCTGAACATCTGGCGTTCGCCGGATCTCCGCAAGGACGGCGCTCCCATGCCACACAACCACCCGTGGCCGTTCGTCGGCAACGTGTTGCTGGGCGGCTACCGGGAGGATAGGTACGAGGTCGAGAGCAATCGCAACAAGGTTCTCGTCGACCCGTTCCAGAAGTGGAGCGTCGGAGGAACGAGCGTCACACCGGGTGTTCTGCATCAGGCGGGCGACTCCAACGAGCTTCCGCTGACCACGTTCCACGAGGTCACGGAGATCCTCGAACCCGGTCGTACCGTCAGCCTGATGAACTGCGACCTCGGTCGCAAGGACGGCTGGGGTCACCTGGAGACAAACGACAAGGGTGAGCTCGTCTACGTGCCCAACAAGATGGGCGAGATGGACGCGCGGTTCATGCCGCTCTTGCTCGACCGCAACCCGCACCTGCGGTAGTAGGTAATCAAGTGGGCCGAATGCAGTGTGCAACTTTGCACGGCATTCGGTCCACGACAAAATAACCACCTCTTTATTACACGAGGATAATAGAAAAAGATGTTTCACGCATCGTAAATATCTCCTTTATTAGATTACAATCTAAATTATGCTGCACTAATAAAATATTCGTCATAGTAGAATAAACAGCTTTAAAATCATGATATACTGATCTCAAACAGGAGATCTATGACGTACGATAATAACCAGATCGGTAGAGTAATTCGAGATCTGCGTAAACAACGCGGTTTGACTGGTGAGGCTTTGGGGAGAAAAACTGGGATCAGTCAGCCTAAAATTTCAAAAATTGAGTCTGGCATGCTCAAATCCCCCTCAACAGAAGATTTAGCGAAAATATTGAATACTCTAGAGGCCCCCCAGGCTATTCGACAGCAAGTAGAACTTATCTTAAAACGACGCGTAGGTGAACTGCGCATTACACGATATACCCAAAAGGGTAGCCGGGATTATTCTTTTAGTATAGAGCGAAGCGTCCGTGATGTACGCATTTATGTAATGGGACTGATTCCAACTCTTTTGCAAACTGCCGACTATCGAATGGCGCTTAAACAACATTACAGTATAGAGGATATAGACATGGGTCATGGTATGAAATACGTCCTCTTGCGTCAGGAGCTGATGTGGGAAAAGGGCAGATCGTATCATATCATTATCCACGAAACAGCGCTCTATACCTTACTTAGTAACCGGCTAACTCACGTCGCTCAGCTTGCTCGTCTTGACTGGTATATCGGCCTAAAAAGCATTAAAATTGGGATCATCCCCCTTCAGGCTGGTTTTGTAGTGGCTGAAAATAGCAACTTTGGCGTATTCTCAGATGAGGTACTCGTAATAGCCCTAGCAGACGAAGAACTCGAATCACGAAACAAGTCAAGAATCGCTCAGCATCTTAAGATATTTAATGATCTTGATCAAAAAGCATGGTATACCGACGACGCAAGCCAACTTATACGAAAGGCGATTCAGTATTTCAGTTGATAACACTCGGAGGTGCGAAGCGGCTTTTGTAATAAATTAGGCTTCATACTCATTTTATGGGTATGTTAAAATGCTTACGTTTGATAAAATAAAAAACATGCAAAGAGAAGAAATAGCCAAACAAATTCAATGGACAAAACTCATCTGGTCCATCAGTATTATCAACCCATTAATGACACTCCCACAACTTATTCAGCTCTGGGTAAGCCATCAAACAGTCGGATTATCATTTATCTTTTTACTTATACTACTTTTTGTTCAAAGCGGCTTCTCACTTCATGGATTCTTTTTACGTGATCGTTTCATTATGATTAGCAATGGAATAGCAGCTGGTATGACATTCCTTGTTATTTTATCTGTCCTTTACTTTAGAAGTATAGGCTGATCTAATCAACGACAAGATAAAATCATATCATCACTCAGGAATAGTACGCAATCGCTCTATCGATAAGTCGTTTAGCCTCATCGTTATATAACGCAATTTGTTGAAGTTCCGCAAAAATACGAGTATACAAGCTAATCGTCTCGACGTCCGATATACGAATATCACCATGCGCCGTTGCTGTAAACATAAGCTTGCGATCATATATAGCAAACGGACCCGCTTCGGCCAGAGGCCACCCAGCCTCAGTAGGAACAATACCAATATTCATGTTCGGCATGTCTATAAACCACTTAAGTCTGTCCATCTGGGATGTGTGCAGTCCTCTTTTTCCCTCTGGAATTGAGTAGAGTGTTGATTCATGTATTATTATTTTTAACTTACAATCACCCCATAGCACTCCCTGCCTTTTGAGTGTTTCTTTCAGAAAGGCCGGCATGTCTGTTTTTTGAACGCCAAGCCGCTGTAATACAGCTATCCGGTACGGCAAAGTTTGCAATAACGCCGGAATGGTGTGAATACAAGACAACTCAATAAGCTCAGCGTTTGTTTCAAATAAATCGTAATTATTGTGAGGGATGGTATTGTATGGTTTTTGTATGAAACCGAGCGGATCGGTTTGTTGAAGTGAATGACTAACTTGTTGTCGAATAGTATGCGGTGCTTTAAGAATATTCAAGATTAATTCAATTTCCTTGATAGATAGACGACCGTACGTGCCATTCTCGATCTTGGAGATCTTTGATTGGCTTATTGCTGTTTTTTTACCTAAAGCAACACCAGTCATTGCTTGTTTCTTGCGTAGCTCACGTATGATTTTACCGATCGAGACTAAGGTCAACGTCACTTAGATAACCTCTCTTAATTATTTAATAAATATTCCTCTATATTGTTTTATTATTACATACTTTTAAATATTCGGGCTGGTGTAATAATCGAGTCATAAAACATAAGGAGGTTAGTCATGCATAAGAGCCCAAAGTTATCCGATAGCACAGCAGAGGATTCTATTGTCTCACCGGAAAAAATTAATAAAAATCAGTATATTACGAGCAGCCTTTGCGGTAGCGGTACTTGCGTAGGTGTTGCTCGCTTAGAAAATGGCATAGTTGCGGTACAAGACACCAAAAATTTAACTGGACAGCCACTTACTTTCACAAAAGACGAATGGCAAGCATTTATTGCAGGCGTGAAGAACGACGAATTTGACGTCTAAAAATCTGGCTTAGCAATTCACCGATACAATTGAGAACTACATGCAGATATCTGCATGTAGTTTTTTGTCACCAGACTGGTGTATGATAAGGTAATGAATATATTCACCTTATTTTTATTGGTTATTGGGTTAGGTGCTGTCTGGTTTTTAGGGAAATTATGGTGGTGGCTACCTATGCCACAGTTCAGTAAAATAATGCTGACTCTTTCGCTTTTTTGCGTCATTCCAGGAACGGTTTTAGTTTGGAATAATAATGCAATATGGGGTAGCGCACTACTAGGCATAGGTGGCTTACTTAGTGGCATTGAAAGCTATGTTCGCCGTGGCAAAAAAGATAAGCAGAGTACAGAGCCAGAACTACCTTCGAGCAAATTACAGCAGAACTAGCCAAGGGTCTTGAATGAATACCGCGTCGCGAAATATCCAACACACCTATCTAACACTCATATTTTTTAATACGTTAGCTGCATCACTTATTTGGGGTATTAATACTATTTTCTTACTGGACGCAGGACTAAGTAATTTGGAGGCATTCGCAGCCA
>Ga0307516_10006850_pt1 | contig 13279 bp, 12 predicted proteins | sample 19_EM_MG_FD_203310 | JGI IMG/M metagenome (GOLD analysis project Ga0307516, IMG submission 203310) | Populus trichocarpa ectomycorrhiza microbial communities from riparian zone in the Pacific Northwest, United States - 19_EM | ecosystem: Host-associated > Plants > Roots > Unclassified | place... | reverse complement strand
GCGCCTGCGTCAACCTGGCGATGGTGCGCGGCGGGCGCCACCTGGGCGACCGGCCGTACTTTCCCGCGCACGTGGACGACGCGGTCGAGGTGCCCCTCGACGACGATGCCGAAGAGCCGGAACGCGGTGGCGCCGCGACGCCGGAAGTCCAGGTGCTCGAAGCCTTCATCGCTCAGCACTATCTCGGCGGTGGTGTGCCGCCCTTGCTGGTGCTCAGCCACGCCGTGAGCAAGCCACTGATCGAGGCGCTCTCGCTGCAAAGCGGCATCAAGGTCACGGCCCAGCACCAGCCGCGCGAGCCGCGCCGCGCCTGGCTCGACATGTGCATCACGGGTGCCCAGCTCAAGCTCGCGCAGCTGCTCGCCGAAGAGGGCTCGCAGCAGGCGCGCACGCGCGCACTGGTGAGTGCGCTCGATCTGGCGGTGGAAAACCTCGACACGTTCCGAATCGAGTGTTTCGACATCAGCCACACCGCTGGCGAGTCGACTCAGGCATCGTGCGTGGTGTTCGAAACCCACAAGATGCAGAGTGCCCAGTACCGCCGCTACAACATCGAAGGCATCACCGGCGGCGACGACTACGCCGCCATGCGCCAGGTGCTGACCCGCCGCTATTCGAAGATCGCCGAAGCCGCGGCCAAGGGCGAAGCGCGCCTGCCCGATCTGGTGCTGGTCGACGGCGGGCGCGGTCAGGTCGGCGTTGCGCGTGAAGTATTCGAGGAGCTCGGCATCGATCTCGCGCGCATCGTCGGTGTCGAGAAGGGCGAAGGCCGTAAGGTCGGGCTTGAAGAGCTGGTGTTCGCCGACGGTCGTGCCAAGGTGTCGCTCGGGCGCGATTCGGCCGCGCTGATGCTGGTGGCGCAGATTCGCGACGAAGCGCACCGTTTTGCCATCACCGGCATGCGGGCCCGCCGGGCGAGTGTGCGCACCGGGGCCAGCAAGCTCGAAGAGATCGCAGGGGTGGGCCCGAAAAAGCGGGCCAGGCTGCTGCAAAGGTTTGGAGGCGTGCGCGGAGTCGGGCACGCCAGCGTCGAAGACCTGCTCACGGTCGACGGCATATCGAAAGAACTGGCAGAGGAAATCTATCGTGCTTTGCATTGACCGGCGTGTGCGTTCGAGCCTGGTGGCCCTGAGTGTCTTGGCAGGCTGCTCATCGTCGTCGCCGCCACCAGCCACTGCCCCGGCGCCTGCGCCTTCCGCGGGCTCGAGCCAGAGCAGCGCAAAGGCTCCCGCGCCAGCGCCCGCCGGTTCGGCGCGTCTGGCCGCCCCCGGCGCGGTGCGCAACTGGAACGAGCTGCGCAAGCAGGCGGCACAGCGCGTGGTCGCTGCCAACCCGGGTGGCACCTACCTGGGCGTGCCGCCCGAGCCGCTGCTTGCCATTCCCGTGCTCGAAGTCGAGCTCAACGCCGACGGCAGCATTCGCAAGATCGAGACGCTGCGCTACCCGCGCGAGGCCAAAGACACGGTTCAGCTGGCGGTCGATGCCTTGCATCGCGCAGCGCCTTTCGGTGATGTGTCGCGCCTGCCCAAGCCCTGGCGTTTCACCGAGTCTTTTCTGTTCAACGACGAGCGCAAGTTCAAACCACGCACGCTCGATTGACGGCGCGCCGGCGCCGCGCCGGAACTTGGTCACAATGGCCGCATGTTTTTCAACCTCCCCACCCTGCTGACCTGGGCGCGCATCGTCGCGATTCCGCTGGTTGTCGGCGTTTTTCACCTGCCTTTGGGCGAACCCGATCGCAACCTGATCGCCACCGTGCTGTTCGTTGTGGTGGCGCTGACCGACTGGGCCGACGGTTACCTGGCGCGGCGGCTGAAGATGACGTCGTCGTTCGGCGCTTTCCTCGATCCGGTGGCCGACAAGTTCCTGGTGTGCGCCGCGCTGCTCGTGCTGGTGGAACTCGCGCGTGTGCAAAGCCTGATCGCGCTGATCATCATCGGCCGCGAGATCGCGATCTCGGCGCTGCGTGAATGGATGGCGCACATCGGCGCGTCGCGCAGCGTCGCGGTGCACATGCTGGGCAAGCTCAAGACCGTGGTCCAGATGGTCGCGATCCCGTTCCTGCTGTACCACGGCACGCTGTTCGGCGTGATCGACACGCAGCAGTGGGGCACGGTGCTGATCTATGCGTCGGCCGTGCTGACGATCTGGTCGATGGTGTATTACCTGCAGAAAGCGCTGCCCGAAATTCGCGCCAAGGCCCGGTAGTGCAAAACGCCGAAACGGATCGCCAGCGTGCGCTGGTGCAAGCCATGCCATGGGTGTTCGTGCTGATCTGGAGCACCGGTTTCGTGGTTGCGCGTTTTGGCATGCCGCATGCGCCACCGATGAGTTTTCTGGCTGTGCGCTACGCACTCTCGGTCGTGTGCTTCGTGGTCTGGATCAGGCTCGCGCGGGTCGAGTGGCCGCAAGGTGGGGCACAGTGGCTGCACCTCGCGGTGGTGGGCGTGCTCATTCATGCGGCCTATCTCGGCGGTGTGTGGTCGTCTGTGAAAGCCGGAATCGGTGCGGGAACGGTGGCGCTGCTGGTCGGCCTGCAGCCGGTGCTCACCGCCGTCTGGACGGCGGCGACCGCGTCGGGAGCGAATCAGGCGCGGGTGTCTTCCCGCCAGTGGCTCGGGCTCGGGCTCGGCCTGATCGGCCTGACGCTCGTGGTGTGGCGCAAGCTGGGGGGTGGCGAGGTGACGGCGTGGAATCTTTCGCTGGCGGTGTTCGCGCTCGTCGGCATCACGGTCGGTACGCTGTACCAGAAGCGCTTCGTCGCGGCGTGTGATGTGCGCAGCGCGGGCGCCGTGCAACTGCTTGCGGCCTTCGCGGTCACGGTGCCGCTGGCGGCGTTTGAGACCGAACCGATCGTCTGGCATGCGCACCTGGTGGGCGCGATGGCCTGGTCGGTGCTGGTGCTCACGCTCGGTGGCAGTTCCTTGCTCTACATGCTGTTGCAAAGGGGTGCAGCGACCCGCGTCACGAGCCTCATGTACCTGGTGCCTCCGTGCACCGCCTTGATGGCCTGGGCCTTGTTCGGCGAGTCGTTCACGACCCAGATGCTGCTCGGCATGTTCCTCACTGTCAGCGGTGTGGCGCTGGTGGTGCGCGCACCGGTTCGATAGCGTTCAGCGACTGAAGTTTGTCAAGCGAGGAAGCGCGCGCTTCCCCTCGATTGAGGGCGATCGATTACGAATAGAATCCGCTTCCGCGCTTGACAGTGGGGGAGCGCACGGCTGTAATCAATCGCGCCACGCAGGGTGTCACCGCGCGGCCCGAACACCACCCGAATTCCATGTGAAAGACCTTTAGAGAGGGGGAGCACCCGTGAACAAAAGTGAATTGATCGAACACATCGCCAAGCAGGCAGACATCTCCAAGGCCGCTGCAGCGCGCGCCCTGGAAGCCGTGATTGGTGGTGTGAAAACCTCGCTGAAGAAGAGCAACTCCGTGTCCCTCGTCGGGTTCGGCACGTTCAGCGTCGGCAAGCGTGCGGCACGCAGCGGGCGCAACCCGCGCACCGGCGCCACGATCAAGATCAAGGCCGCCAAGGTGCCGAAGTTCCGCCCCGGCAAGGCACTGAAAGACGCGGTCAACTGAAGACCGCTTGGCGAGCAACGCGATGCGGGTGCTTAGCTCAGTTGGTAGAGCGGCGCCCTTACAAGGCGTAGGTCGGGGGTTCGAGCCCCTCAGCACCCACCACCGGCTCGCAGGCCGCCTCACCGGCTAGAATCTGCGCAGCCATCCAGCCAAAGGCGAACCTCGGTTCGCCTTTGTTGCTTTTGGGATCGAACGAAGATTCGATGCATGTGGCGCGTACAACCATTCCCGCAACCGCGCACGGCGCTGCCGCTGCGCGGCCTGTTGACAGAGGCTTCCGATGTTCGATTTCTTCCGCAAGCACACACGCGTGTTGCAGTTTCTGCTGGTGCTGCTGATCTTCCCGTCGTTCGTGTTCTTCGGGATCCAGGGCTACAGCGGTTTCACCGGCGACGCCAACGCGTCGGTGGCCAAGGTGGCGGGGCACAACATCACCCGCACCGAGTGGGACAACGCCCAGCGCGAGCAGATCGAGCGTGTGCGCCGGCAGATGCCCAATGTCGACCCCAAGCTGTTCGACACCCCCGAGATGAAACTGCAATCGCTCGACGGCCTGGTGCGCGAGCGTGTGATGCTGGTGGCCGCCGACAAGCTGAACCTGATCACCACCGACGATCGCCTTCAGCGCGTGTTCTCGGCCGACGCGCAATTCGCCTTCATGCGCAACCCCGACGGCAGCATCAACAAGGACGTGCTCAGTGCGCAGGGCATGTCGTCGGAGGTGTTCGCACAACGCCTTCGCCAGGACCTCACGCTGCGCCAGGTGATGCTCGGCGTGTCGGGCACCGCGTTCGCACCGGTCAGCGCGACGGCCTCGGCGCTCGACGCGATGTTCCAGCAGCGCGAAGTGCAGGTGCAGCGCTTCGAGACCAAGGCCTCGCTCGACAAGGTCTCGCCGAGCGACGCCGACATCGAGAAGTTCTACAAGGACCCGGCCAACGCGCTGCAGTTCCAGGCACCGGAGCAAACGTCGATCGAGTACGTGGTGCTCGATCTGGACACGCTCAAGAAGGGCATCAGCGTGTCCGAGGAAGACCTGCGCAAGTACTACGCCGAAAACGAAAAGCGCTACACCACGCCGGAAGAGCGGCGCGCCAGCCACATCTTGATCAAGGCCGAGAAGGGCGCCCCCGAGGCCGATCGTGCCAAGGCGAAGGCCAAGGCCGAGGGCCTGCTTGCCGAACTGAAGAAGAACCCCGCATCATTCGCCGAACTGGCGCGCAAGAACTCGGAAGACCCAGGTTCGGCAGAGAAGGGTGGCGACCTCGACTTCTTCGGTCGCGGCGCGATGGTCAAGCCCTTCGAGGACGCGGCCTTTGGCCTCAAGCCCGATGAACTGAGTGGCGTGGTCGAGAGCGATTTCGGCTACCACATCATCAAGCTCGCGGCTGTGAAGGGCGGCGAGAAGCGCGCCTTTGACGCGGTGCGCGCCGAGCTCGAAGCCGAAGTGAAGACGCAGCTCGCCCAGAAGCGTTTTTCCGAAGTCGCGGTCGAGTTCACCAACATGGTCTACGAGCAGCCCGACAGCCTGAAGCCCGCGGCCGACAAGTTCAAGCTCGAGTTGCGCACGGCGCAGAACGTGAAACGCGTGGCCGCGCCCGGCACGGTCGGCGCACTGGCCAATGCCAAGTTCCTCGAAGCATTGTTCGGCGCCGACGCGCTGCGCAACAAGCGCAACACCGAAGCGGTCGAGATCGCACCGAACACGATGGTCTCGGGGCGCGTGCTGCAGTACACGGCGGCGCATCAACTGCCGCTGGCCGAAGTAAAGACCCGGGTGCGTGACCGTCTGGCCACGGTTCAGGCCGCGGCGCTGGCCCGCAAGCTCGGCGAAGAACGCCTCGCGGCCTTGCGCGCTGCGCCCGACACGGCGCTGACCGAACCGGTGTTGCTGGTGTCGCGCGCGCAACCGCGCGAAGTCCAGTCCACCGTGCTCGATGCTGTGTTGAAAGCGCCGGCGGCCACACTGCCGGCGTTTGTCGGCGTCGACCTCGGCGAACAGGGCTACGCGGTCGCCAAGGTCGGCAAGGTGCTCGGGCGCGACCCGGTCGCCGCCGACGCCACGCGCGGCCAGACGCAGTACGCACAGGCCTGGGGCGACGCCGAGTCGCAGGCGTACTACGCCGCCTTGAAGTCGCGGTTCAAGGTCGAGATCAAGGCCGATGCGCTGAAGACCTCCGAGCAGCCCGCCAGCGCCGCGAGCGGCGCCGCATCGAACTGAAGCCAGCGCGGGTCGCGGACCTGATGCTGCGGAGGCATCCGCTATAATTTCAAGCTCTACGGTGGCTGTAGCTCAGTTGGTAGAGTCCAGGATTGTGATTCCTGTTGTCGTGGGTTCGAGCCCCATCAGCCACCCCAAGATTCCCCAGACCGCCGAGTTCTTCGGCGTTCGCTTTTTCCGCTGAAGGCACTTCAGTCGGGCACCTTCCCGGCAAGTCCCAACAAGCCCAAGGCCAGGCCGTGGGTTTGGGAGCGCGGGTCCGCCAGCTCATGCAGAACGTCCATGTGGTGGCGCCCGGGCACGGGCACCGACGCCACGACGCTCGAGCCCCACGCCTTCGCGATCAACGCGGCCTGGCGTTGGAACTCGCCGCTCTCTTCACCGCCGACGGCCGTCACCAGCGGGCGGCGCGGCGCGGGCATGAACGCAGGGCTCAGGCGCCGGGCCGATGCCGCGGTGAGCCTGAGGTCGGCCGCCAGAAACGGGGCGTGCCGCAAAGGCTCAAGTTCGTAGAGGCCCGAGATCGACAACGCCGCCTTCACAAGATCAGCGGGCAGATCGGGCGCCACCGCTTTCCAGTCGCAGGCGAGCAGCATCGTCGCCAGGTGGCCGCCTGCGGAGTGCCCGGCGACGACGATGCGCGCCGGGTCGCCACCGTAATCGGCCGCATGGCGATGCACCCACACCAGCGCCTGCACCATCTGCAGAACGATGTGTTCGATCGTCACGGCCGGGCACAGCGTGTGGTCGGGAAGCACGACCATCGCACCGGCATCGACGAAAGGCGGCGCCACGAAACTCTGGTCGCGCTTGTCGAGCGCCCGCCAGTAGCCGCCGTGCACATAGACGAAGACGGGTGACGCCGGCGAGCGCGCCGGAAAGACGTCGAGCCGCTCGCGGGGTTCGCCGCCGTAGGCCACCTCGACCATGTCGGTGTGGCGTTCGCGGGCCCGCGCCGAAGTATCGGACCAGTGCGCAAGGATCGCGGGGTGTTCGGGGATGCGGGCGCGGTTGTTGTATTGCTCGTCGAACCAGGCGGGTGGCGGTCGATGCATGGGCTTCCTCGGGGTGGCTGGTGCAGGGTGCCGAACCGCTCAGGCCTTCTTGACCACGCGCGCGCGGGCCTCGCGAGCGGCGGGTTTCGGCGCACCGGGCGCCGAGCCGGCTTCGCGCAGCGCGGCGTCGATCAGCGCGTCGGCCATCCACAAAGCGGTGCGTTCGATTTCACGGTCGGGCAGGCCCCAGATGTCTTTCAGGATCACATAAGACTCGATGCCGTAGACCACCGACAAGGCACGGTGCAGACGGTCGCGCACCGCGGGCCGCATCAAGGGCGCCAGTGGCTCGATCGCATGCTGCAGGATGTGCACGCGGTGGCCGCGCCGGTAGGGTTCTTCCTCCAGCAAGCCGGCGCGTTCAAGCGCCCATTGTTCGAGCGAGAGCTGCGCAGCGGCGCGCAACTGCGGCTCGAACTCCTTGAAGCGCGGGAAGGTCTGCAGGAACAGCTCGTGCACCCGCTCGCGCCCGCTCGGGTTGTCGGACGCCAGCGTGCGCACCGGCCCGAGCGAGCTGTCGATCACCGCCGTGACGAGCGCACTGCGGCTCGGAAAGTAGCGGTAGGCGGTGGCGCGCGAGACCCTGGAGCGCACCGCCACCTCGGCCACCGACGGGATGTGGCCGCTCTGCTGGATGATGTTCATCGCGGTGCCGAGCAGCAGGCGGAAGGTCGCCGCCTTCACGCCACGCGCGGGCGGTACGGGGGGTTCGCTCAGCTTGTGCTTCAGGCGAGCCATGGGGTTTGCCCGGAGCCCGGGCAGGCGAGGCTTCGCTTGTGAAGGTCAGACATCGGAACGTATGATGCATCCATCCCGAAATGAGACGCAAGTCTCAAATTCCGGGGTCGAGGCACAAGGTGCCTCGTGCGTGATCACCGATCGCGAGCTGCGGTGCGCGTCGAGATCGATGGCATCGGTTGCATCAAACACAGGTTCGGCTGAACGATGGCTTTTCACTTGATCGACCGCATCGCGGTGGAAGAAGAAGGCGAGGGCCCGGCCGTCGTCTGCGTACACGGGCTGGGCGGCAGCTCGAACACCTGGACGCCGCTGATGCCGGCGCTGGCGCAGCACCGTGTGATCCGTGTCGACCTGCCGGGCAGCGGGCGTTCGCAGTGGGTCGAAGGCATGCTGTCGATCGATCGCTATGTCGAAGCGCTGTTGGGCATCTGCTCGCGGCTCGGCGTGACGCGGGCGCATTGGCTGGGCCATTCGATGGGCACGATCGTCGTGCAGCACATTGCGGCGTCGCATCCGACACTCGTGGCGAGCGTCGCACTGTTCGGCCCGCTGATCGAGCCGCCCGAGGCCGCCCGCGCGGCGATGAATACACGCGCTGCGAAAGCCCGCGAAGGCGCAGCGGGCATGCACGAGATCACGCAGACCTTGCTGAACGCCGCGATCTCGGCCGACACGCGCCAGCGCCTGCCGGTGGCGGTGGCCTATGTGCGCGAAAGCCTGATGCGGCAGGACGGCGGCGCCTACGCGCGTAGCTGCGAAGCGCTGGCCGGCGCGCGTGCCGCGGCCGTGGACCGCATCGAAGCGCCGGTGTTGCTGGTGACCGGCGACGAAGACGGTGTCGCGCCGCCCCAGGCCGTGCAGGCGATGGCCGACCGGCTGCGCGGCGCACGCAGCACGCGGGTCGTGGTGCTGCCACGGTGCGGCCATTGGACACCGGTCGAGCGGCCCGAAGAATGCCAGCATGAGCTGCGCGAATTCCTGGCGGCGAATGTAAGGAGCTGAAATGGCCGACACACTGTTCACCAACGCCCGCATCCTCGACGGTACCGGGCAGAACCCCTACAGCGGCAGCGTTCTGGTGCAGGGCAACCGCATCAAGCAGATCAGCCGCGGCACCGCGCCGATCTCCGCCAGCAACGCGACCGTGATCGACGGCGCCGGCGCGACGCTGATGCCGGGGCTGTGCGAAGCCCACACCCATTTTTCGTGGAACGATGCGCCCACGCTCGCATTGATCCAGGCGATGCCGCTCGAAGAGCACGTGCTGTGGTGCGCGGCCACCGCGAAGCGCTACCTGGAAGCCGGCTTCACGTCCTGCGTGGGCGCGGCCTGCGCAAAACCGCGCCTCGACGTGGTGATCCGCAACGCCATCAATTCGGGCCAGATCCCGGGGCCGCGTTACCTCGCCGCGAGCCAGGAGATCACCGTGCTCGGTGGCCTGGGAGACGAGACGCTGCCGCACCTGCCGTTCCCCGAGTTCAGCTTCGGCGTGAACGTGTGCGGCGCCAACGAGATGCGCAAGGCGGTGCGCATGTTCCTGAAGTACGGCGTCGACTCGATCAAGATCAACCTGTCGGGTGACAACTTCACGCCGCAATCGCCGGCAGACACCACCTGGATGACCGACGAGGAAGTGGCCGCCGCGATGCAGGAAGTGCGCATGCGCGGCAAGCGCGGCATTGCGCACGCGCGTTCGTCCGACAGTGTGAAGCAGGCACTGCGCCACGGCATCGATCTGATCTACCACGCCAGCTTCGTCGACGACGAAGCGCTCGACCTGCTCGAAGCCGCGAAAGACCGTGTTTTCGTTGCGCCCGGCATCGCTATCTTGTACGCGATGCTGCACGAGGCCGAAGCGTTCGGGGTCACCCACGCGATCGCCGTCGGCATGGGTTACCAGATCGAGTGGGACGCCGCGCTCGAATCGCTGTCGAAAATGCACAAGCGCGGCATTCGGGTGCTGCCGGGCGGCGACTACGGCTTCGCCTTCACACCGCATTGCCAGAACGCGCGCGATCTGGAGTTCTTCGTGAAGTACCTCGGCTTCACGCCCATGGAGGCGATCCGCTCGGCCACGCTGTATGGCGGCCAGATCATGATGCGGCCGAACGAACTCGGCGTGGTGAAAGACGGCTACCTGGCCGACCTGCTGCTGGTCGACGGCGATCCGCTCGCCGACCTGGCGATCCTGCGCGACCCCAAACGTTTGCTCGCGGTGATGAAGGACGGCGTGTTCGCGAAGTCGCCCAAGCTCAGCGCGCGTCTCGCCTGACCGAAGAACCGGAATCTTCACGACCCCCCATGGCACGCATTCCACGCTCTACGCTGCTCGACCGCTTCCGCGCCAAGATCGCTGCCGGCCAGCCCATCATCGGCGGCGGTGCCGGCACCGGCCTTTCGGCCAAGTGCGAAGAGGCCGGCGGCATCGACCTGATCGTGATCTACAACTCGGGTCGCTACCGCATGGCCGGGCGCGGCTCGCTCGCCGGGCTGCTGGCCTACGGCAACGCCAACGAGATCGTCTGCGAGATGGCGCTCGAAGTGCTGCCCGTCGTGAAGCACACGCCGGTGCTGGCCGGTGTGAATGGCACCGACCCGTTCATGATTCCCGACCAGTTCCTGAAGCGCCTGATCGACCTCGGCTTTTCGGGCGTGCAGAACTTCCCCACGGTCGGCCTGATCGACGGCACGTTCCGAGCCAACCTCGAAGAAACCGGCATGGGCTACGGGATCGAGGTGGAGATGATCAAGCGCGCCCGGGCGCTCGACCTGCTGACCACACCCTACGTGTTCTGCGAAGCCGATGCGCGGGCGATGGCCAGTGCCGGCGCCGACCTGATCGTCTGCCATCTGGGCCTGACCACAGGCGGCGCGATCGGCGCCGAAACGGCACTGACGCTGGCCGACTGCGTGGCCCGCATCAACGCATGGGCCGCCGCCGCGAAGGCCGTGAACCCCGAGGTGATCGTGTTGTGTCACGGCGGCCCGATCGCCACGCCCGACGACGCGCAGCACGTGCTCGCGCGCTGCCCGGCGTGCCACGGCTTCTATGGCGCGAGTTCGATGGAACGTCTGCCCACTGAAGTGGCGCTCACCGAGACGACGAAGCGTTTTGTCCAGATCAAGCGGTAGCCGGAAGCGGTTCTCAAAGGGACAAGTCATGGTTCAGGTCTACACCTCCAGCGTCATCGACGCCGGCACCGACAGCGTGTGGTCGCGCGTCCGCGACTTCAATGGGTTGCCGCAGTGGCACCCAGGCATTGCCGACAGCCGGATCGAGGACAACGAGGCGAGTGACCGTGTCGGCTGCGTGCGCCACTTCCACCTGCACGACGGCGGCATGATCCGCGAAAGGCTGCTGGCGCTCTCTGATCGCGACCGCAGTTGCACTTACGAGATTCTGGAAAGCCCGATGGGCGTGGAGCACTACATCGCCACGCTCAAGCTCACGCCGGTGACCGACGGTGCGCGCTGTTTCGCCGAATGGAGCGCCGAGTTCGACTGCGCGGCGGGGCGCGAACGCGAGCTGATCGAGTTGATCGGCGGTGGTGTGTTCCAGGGCGGTTTCGACGCGCTGAAGCGCCACTTCGGCGCAGGTTGAGGAGCCGCTCGATGATCGTCGGCATGAACCACTTCACCGTGATCGCGGAAGACGAACGCCAGACGCTGGATTTCTACGTTGATCTCATCGGTCTGCGCGTCGGCCACCGGCCCGATCTCGGGTTCGCAGGCGCCTGGCTCTACGCCGGCGGGCCGCAGGCGGTGCTGCACCTGTACTTCGACCGGCCGGTGCCCAAACAACGCACCGGTGTCATCGACCACATGGCCTTCACGGCGCAAGACCTCCGCGCCGTGAAAGCGCGCTTCGATGCGAGCGGCACGAAGTACGACCTGCGGCAACAGGCCGGTGCCGGCACCTGGCAGCTGTTCTGCTTCGACCCGAACGGGGCCAAGGTCGAACTCGATTTCGACGCGTCGGAAACGCTGTAGGGCCCGAGCGAGCGCCTATTGCCAGCGTTTCGACAACTCGCGGATCACGACCCGGCAGCTGATGCCGCGCGGCCGCACCTCGCGCCACTCGACCTCGCCACCGAGCTGCTTCACGCGCTTGCGCACCCCGCCCAGGCCCAGGCCGTGCGACCAGCTGCGCGGGTCGCGGCCCACGCCGTTGTCGGTGATAGTCAGGTCGATGCGGTCCTTGTCGAGACTGAAGTGAATCTCGAGCTGCTGCGCGTTCGCGTGTGCAATGACGTTGCTGACGAGCTCGCGCATCACGCGTGTCAGCGCCGACCAGTGCACGACCGTCAGCGTGATGTCTTCGTCGAAGACGAAGGTCCATTTCAGCTCCACGTGCGCGGCGGTCAGGCGCTGCGTCAGGTCGGCCTTCCATTCGCCGGCGGCATGCGAGAGCCGGTGGTTCGAGGCCGCCAGGCCACGCGTCAACGTCTTCAGGTCTTGCAGCGTGTGCCGCAGGTACTCTTCCATCTCCGGTGACTGGGCCTTGTACATCAGCGTCAGCAGGCGCGCGCCGATGTCGTCGTGCAGGTCTTGCGCCAGCCGCATGCGCTCTTCGCTGCGGCCTTGTTCCACGGCCTTGTCGAAACGCACGGCGCGCCGCAACTGCTCGACGATGCGGTCGGTGAGGCGCGCATCTTCCGAGGTGAACAGGCGCCGGCCACGGTGCGCGAAGCGGATCATCACCGAGCTGTGCGGCACCAGCGGGTCGTCGCCGAGCGCCGGCACCGGCACCAGCATGCTGGAGCCGTCGCCGGCCACGCGAGCGCGCCGCGAACTGTGCTCGACCACGGTCACTTCGAGTGGTTCGAACAGCTCGGTGAGCAGTTGCGACAGCAGGGTGGGCGTGCGTTCGGGGTGCACCTCGACCTCGCGCGCGATGCGGTAGAGCTGCTCGAACATTCGCTCGGTCGTGAGCATGCTGCTGCCGAGCAGGTGGTTCAGGATCCATTGGCGCGCGCCCGAATACACCGCCAGCGACAGGAACAGCGACAAGGTCAGCGAGGCAAACTGGCCGAGCGAGAACACCGCAACGAACAGCAGGTCGAGCGAAGTCGCCACGGTGCTGATGGCGGCGAGCAGCGAGAACTCGCGCATGAAGGTCTGCGAGCGGGCCAGGAACGGTATGAGCAACAGCAGCGAGCCCAGGAACACGTACCAGACCATCGAGCCGATGTCGGCGATGTTGTGCGGCATGCCCGACAGGCGCGACGACGCGCCGAGCGCGAGCGTCAACAACACCCAGGTCGACAGCGTGACGGTGCCGAAGCGCCGCAACACGATCGCGAACGGGTGCGGCTCGATCTGGTACGACCAGCTCAGCAGGCCGATGGCCAGGCCGCCGAGCGCCATCACGCCACCCTGCGTCCACCACCAGGCGTGGGGCAGCAAACCGGCGATGAACAAGCCGATCAGCAACGGCGCGGCGGCCCAGCCGGCCAGCGCGATCCAGCCCGATCCGGGCAGGCGCCGTGGGTGCAGGCACACGGCGTTCACCATGGCAGCCGCGGTGACGAGGTCGAACGCCATTCGCGCCGGCATGTCGAGCTGCAGAAAGGGCATGCGCAAGCCAAGCTCGATCGTCGACTCGACCGCGATGAAGAGCAGGTTGGCCGACTGGCACAGGCCCATCACCGCGTAGACGACGTTGCGCGAGGTCGGC
>Ga0307516_10006849_pt1 | contig 13279 bp, 21 predicted proteins | sample 19_EM_MG_FD_203310 | JGI IMG/M metagenome (GOLD analysis project Ga0307516, IMG submission 203310) | Populus trichocarpa ectomycorrhiza microbial communities from riparian zone in the Pacific Northwest, United States - 19_EM | ecosystem: Host-associated > Plants > Roots > Unclassified | place... | reverse complement strand
CTAAGGGGTTCAAAAAGGGCACTTTTTGCACCTCTTTGGTTCATTTCAATATGGCTCTGTTCCACATGAATCAAATCACACAGATATGCGAATATTGCAGTGTTTGCCTGTGAGAAAGCCTTTTGGAGGTCATCAGGGTTTTGGCTCGTCAGATGCCTAATGATGCATCGAGTTAGAGAAAGATTGACGCCATCTCTGGTGGGAAGTTGGTTGTCCGCGGTGGGGTGGATTGGTGCAGCAAGGGCAGGGTGCTGTCCGAGATCGGCGCTTAGAAATGCCTGGATGTTAGGGTCATTGGCATTTTCGCACCGATAAAAGGAATTGAGTGAAGATGGAACAGATGACAAGTGATGGATGAACCCAGTTGTAAATACTTCTTGCTAGGACCCATTTGGTGCCTGTGACTACGGTTTTCCCCAGTTCTCGGATATCGTTATTGACACAGATAGTGTAAAGTACCCAGCGATGGTATTTAACAAGTTGACCTAACATGTCAACTTTGTTTCGGTGAATACATTGGGTACAATCGATCAGGAAACTGATATTGCTGGACCGTTTATCTTTAACAGGAGGAGGCTCCATAAATCCGTCTCCCCCTGGAACAGTAATATCGATCTGGAAAAGTTTGCGACAATGATGTTGGAAGAGTCCTAGGTCAAGCACATGCATCGAGTCGATTATTGCATACAAGACCGGATTCCAATATGGAAGGTCAAGTAGAGCCGACCACCGCAGACCATATGCCTGGAAGAGTTCATGCTGCTCGGATTCACTGGGGGCATCCTTGTACATATGAGCGACGTAGCAGATATAGTCTGTATTCTTGGCGGGCCATTCAGCAGGGTCTAAGATGTCGAGATCATCAATGTCGAGATCGCAAAACGTGCAGAAATAATAGGCTGTCGCAACACCAGGCAATCCGAGGATCTGGTGCACTCCAAGCATGTCAGCCACTAGAGGAATGAGCATTGCTTTGAACAGCTTTCCGAGACATTTGTTGCATGTGTGAGAAAAGAACACCCCTGAATCCCAGAATTCAAGAAGACTTTGTACAAGTGGCTTCAGGTAATGGTTAATCTCGTCCGTCGCCAGTTTTCCTGGACCAGGGATAACTCCAACTAGAAAGATGTTTTCCAGCAGGTAACATAATTGAGGTGGAAGATTGAGGAGAACAAGCCAGATGCCCATCGACGACGCTTTTTGTTTTGCTGTTTTCATATGAAAAGGGTTGAAACTATCAACTGAAAGACTGAAAACCAAGCGTCCTTCCTCCTCAGGACCCAGAAAGAAGGAACGGCCTGAAGCATCCCACAAATCTGAAAATACTTTGGAATACCAGATATCTGGAATCGGAGTGTCTGGATCGACTGGAGATGCGGACCAATGATGATTGATAAGGTCCTCAATTACTTTTCTCGATAATAGGCATCCGAGCCAGTATTTGAGGTCCTGCTGTAAGTATTTTCTGGAGGGTACAAAGTGGACAAGACCCCCCACAAGGTCGCGCTCCTTCCAAAGAGGCGTGTTACATGGGACACTCTTGGGTGTCCTTTGATATGTGCAACAAAAGCGGGTTGCAGCTGTATCCCCAGGCTTGTATGGATAGATGCAATGGCACTTCATGCAGCAAATAAATTGATGAAAGATGGTATCGAGGCGGAATTGGTGGAAGATTGAGGAAGGATATTTTGGAACCTTGTTGAGACTAAAGCATAAAGTCCCGAGTTTGGCCGGGCTGGTTCGTGCGGAGCTGGCGGAATGTACTCGCCCTGCAAGAGGGGGTCATTTATGAACACAAGCAGAATTGTAGAGCTGGTCACTGGGTGACAGCAATGATTGTCAACCTCTCGTTCCAATAGATCGATCCAATTTTGCGATGCCTCGTAGTCGGCAATGCTGGGAATAATGGATGTCTGAGCAAAACTGTGCCATGCGATCGGTATAGATTGCGTGCTTGTGGCCGACTCCGCAGGGTGACCCAGCGGCGTAGCATTCGCTGGTTGGGGCAGTTTACAGGTGGCGAGGACACAATCGTCTCGGGTATGCCTATCTCGTGTGCTCTAGGGGACCCTTTCCCCTTCCCCTTCATACCGCCTGGTAGAAGGATTGAGAGTTGTGCAGTGTGACTTGCACTTGCAGATGAATACCTTTGCATGGCGGGCCTTTGGCTTGTTCAAAGGCATCTGAGAGATACAGTTCAATATAGGAAATGCAGATTGCGAATACTCACCTCAACTGATGATATTTTATCAGATCAAACCCCTGGCAGTCAGCCCTGTTTTTTGCTTTTCATCACGATCGTGATCACAAGCCATGAGAGGTAACATGTCATCATGCTTACATGGTGACAACATGAAAAAAAGAGATGATATGTACAGTAAAGCAGCTTTTGCCCCTAGTGGCCAAACCTTCCGAGGGAAAAGTGAAAATGCATCTAGCCGTCCGATACCCGAGATTTAACACTCCTAGTCCTCTGGCAAAAATTATTAGCTGTCCATGTGCCACAGGGTGCAAAATGGCCAAGGCCTGCGAGGCACAAGATAGCGTCAAGGAATTGCTCCATGTCATCTTCTCCTTCCTCAAATTGCCTCCAGGTCAGTACTGAGGGGCTGGCCTTGAGGGACCTCATAATCGTCGTCTATAAGATGGGGCATGCCTGTCAAGGACATTGAATCACAAGATGACCACGATAGATAGGTCAACACACCATTTTCCTCCTCTTCCTCTTTTCGTCCTCATCTACTTGAGCCTAGTTGTCTGTAAAATGGTGGACTGCTGAATCTGGTGTGAGGTGGCGCTCTTGTCGATCACTGCAAAATGGATGCACTGAGCTTGATCATGTTCTCGGGAGTATATTATCTGCAGGGAATGATTAGTACGGAGGTGTATCAGCATTCACTAGATTCCGAAACTTTGGAGTTATGCGACGTCCTGAGGTGAGCTTCACTATCTCGACCACTCCTTCAGAGTGAGACTCATTCAGAGTCAAAGTGTTACATGCATCATATTCAGATGGTTCTTATATATTGATGTGTGTCTACTCTAATCTACACTACCATAAGGTACCAAAATGTCACTTACTGAGGTCGAAGTGGAAGGTGGAGGTTGGGGAACAAGAGGGAAAGCGTGCAAAGGTGCTTGTCAGCTCAGTGATATGGAAGGGAATGTTGGAACGTCGGGTATTATGAGAAGCCGAATACCCAATGTTCCAACATTCCCTTTCATATCACTGAGCTGACAAGCACCTTCGCACACTTTCCCTCTTGTTCCCCAACTTCCACCTTCTACTTCAACCTCGGTAAGTGACATTTTGGTACCTTATAGTAGTGTAGATTAGAGTAGACACACATCAATACATAAGAACCATCTGAATACGACGTGCGCGATGCCTCGACTCTGAATAGGCTTTGGATGACGGACTTCACTCTGAAGGAGTGGTTGAGACAATAGGGTGGTTCACTAACCCCAGGACGTCGCTTAGCTTCAAATAGTAAATGCTGATGCACATCATTTCTGCAGATAATATACTCCCGAGAAGATGAGCTCGGTGTGTCTGTTCCACAGTGATCGATGAGAACGCCGCCTCACACCAGATTCAGCAGTCAACCATTTTATAGACAATGAGGCTCAAGTAGACAAGGAGGATGAGGAGGATGAGGAAGAGGAAGAGGAAAACAGTGCATCGACCTATCTATCACCTTGTGATTCAATGTCGTTGACAGGTATACCCAGACTTTATAGATGACGATTATGAGGTCCCTCAAGGCCAGCCCCTCAGCACCAAAACTTGGAGACAATTCGAGGAAGGAGAAGACGACATGGAGCAATTCCTTGACGCTATCTTGCACCGTGCCAATAACTTGAGGTGACGGAATGACTCGCAGTCCTTGGCCATTTCGCACCCTGTGGCACAGCTCATAGATGGCAAACATCAATTTTTGCCAGGGGACTATCCGTTGTGGCGCGTTCAATGTTGGGTAGGTTGCTCAGAAAGGCTGCAAGGCAGATGCGTACTTATACAAGATTTTAGCATGGCATGGAAGAGGATGTCGTGCTCTCTTTAATTCAATTAGCATGGCCAGAACATGAACTACGCGCTGCCTTCATGCATGGTTCGATCCAGGGCCATGTCTATTTGGAAGCGAAAATGGATTGCAAAATAGGTGACCTTCTCCAACTCATATCTGGTGTCATTCGATCGAGAGGTGCCACTATCAAAACCTGCATGGAACCTTCAGACTGGAAAGCGATCCTTTCAGTGCCGGATGCTATAGTTACCCACAGTTTCGCAGTTGGAAAATGGGCATTAGTGTCCAGGGGAGTGTACAAGAGCAACCTCGGCTATGTGTCAAGAATTGAGTCTTGGGGAGGTGTCACCCTCTTATTGGTGCCTTGTCTACGACCTCCTCCTTCTCCGAAGCGCAAACGCCTATGCATGCCTAGCATCCCAGATCCTGCCCTTTTCCAACCTGGATCCATCCAAAAGATTTACGGAATCACTCTCTCCAAACAAGCTCATAAAATGTACCATTTCAATGGGTTTGTATTTGAGCACAGGCTCATCTTGAAGCCATTTGACCTCCATTCCGTTTCGTCAGCTTTTGTCCTGATGTCACCCATCCTCGCTGCTCTTTTTGCAGAAAGTGGTCATCCCAGTATTCTCCTATCTGCATTAATCACCCATCCTCCGCTCGAAATGATGTTCTCCCAGGATGAAAAGGTTGCCGTTCTCTCATCTTGGGAATGAGGCATTGTAGAGGCAGTTTATAGAGACCATGTCGAGGTTCGACTTTCTGGCAGTGCTGGTACCATGAATATACCTCGGGAGGAGTTGCATAAAGACCTTGTCATCAGCGATTTCATTCAAGTTCTCCTGGGAGAGCAGAAAGGAAAAACAGGATGGGTGGAGAAGATAGATGGTGATACCACTCATGTCACTCATAAAAATCAAGGCATGATGAAGTTGCTCCAGCGGAAGGTGGTCCTCGTTATAAGTGAGGACCATGAAACATTTACTCTCTTGTGTAATCTGGACAGGGACCTTACAATTGGGGAGCTCGTGAGAGCTGAATCTGGGCCCTATCGAGGACAAATGGGACGGGTGGTAAAAGTCACAAGTAATGCAGTCCATATTTTGCAGGAGGCACTAGACATCATGGAGGTAGAGCAGTTGTATTATACCACATTGATTTATGCTCACATTATTTCCAGTCCTTCGTAGTCCCTGTAAATTGGGTGTGCGTAACGACTCCATTGTGGCAACACTCCCAGCCGAGTTCTACCGAAGATCCCAAACTTATGGCAAAATACAGAGACCGTGACCACGTGCCCTGGATCGGCACACCAGTTATCATCATAAAGGAAAAGCACCCTTTCAGAACCTATCCTGCCGTGGTCACTGACGTGCTCTGTGGCCAAGAAACACTAAGTGGGCTCAAGCTTACGATCCAATTAATCCGTTTTGACCCTACCACGCCTTGCAAAAGATTAACTCTGGATTATGATGATGTTGTTGAACAGAGGTTTGCATCCAATACCTATGCACCCTAGGCCTGTCTATATTAATCCCTTTATCTTATAGATCCCATGTGCAGCTATTCGACTATTTCCAGCCTCAAGATGATCACTTTCATTCTCTCCCTCGTCCCCGCCCTCGACCTCATGGCCTGGCGCGGCCGGTGGAAACTGGGGGCATTACACCTCTGCCTGACCCTCAGGAGGCATTGTCGTCGACCCCAGCTTGGGACCCCTTGTCACGGACCCCTGGCTGGACATCTAGATGGCTTTCTAACCCCCAAGCACCTGAATTCAGGTCCTCTCTATTACCTGTGGTGCCTCCTGCTTTGACTTCGACTTTATTGGACCCTCATGCTCTGACAAAGCAGGCTGCTCCTATAGAGCATGTGCTTTTCGATCCACGACTACTAGGTATCAAGCTCAAAATCAAGTTTATGGGAGGGGCACATGAAAACAAAGAAACTGACATTGCTTCTTCTATTGTTGATGGACAATCTGTCCTCCCATTTATGTTTTACAAGACCCACATCAACTATCCTCCGGAATGGGTTTCCGTTGTACCACCCAACCTGACGCGAGATGAAGGATTGCTTGTCGTTATAAAGGAGGAACACTGCGGCAAACTCGTTTGTCGGGTACATTTCTGATATGGCAGTGATAATATACCAATTGCGGATCTCGCCATTGTCCATCATTCTGGGGGAGCCAAAGATAGTCTAACTGGAGAGCAGTTGGAGCTTACGGCTGATGATTTGGGGAGTGTCGCCGAGGCCCCATCCGATAAGGCCTTGAATAGGGATCTCATGACAGCACTCAGGACAAAACATAAAAAAATACATGCCAAGTAGTCGATCAGATTTACCATGATATATCAAGGACTACCAACTCGTACATAGTGTTGAATACTGTTGCCGTTAATGCATGAACATCTTAATACTGTCAGCCATTAATGCTGAACTTTGTTGAAAATACATGTCATTTGTGCTTGGCATCCAGTCTATTCCTCGATTAATGCTTACTACTTCTTGCCATACCCAGTAACCTAAAACAACCTCAGATCAATCAGGCCGCATCTTCCGAGGGGCAGAGGGACAGGAGTCAGGTAAGCATGGAAAGATTCTCTCAAGACCAAAAACTTAATATCGTCTTTAGCCCTCCTTCGCTATTTGACGAACTTTGAGTGTCTTACTCTTGTCCTCATGTTAAGCACGTCATTCATTCAAAATCTAAAATCGTAAGAAATATACAAGGAACATTCCAAGGATTTCAGAAAACCTTATCCTCGGGGTTGGGTGGCACTTGGTATTGCACGAGTGCTTCATCCTCCGGAACTGAAATCAGTGATTGCCCATGAATATATGTGGGCACGTGCGCCATGATGTATCCTCCCTCACCTTCACTTTCACCACCACTGTCATACTTATATGCCGTCATGTCCAGGTCTCGACCCTCCTGTTCACCTTTGGTCTGGCCATCTACCTCCGGCATGGCCTCGGCAACTACCCCCTGCTGCCATTCCATTTGGTCCAAACTAGACACATGCTCCTGTCATGCAACTGCCTCATGTCATTGTTGATATTCTTCATCAGATTCATTTGGCTGCCGAGGTGCGCTCAGCCTTTCCAGTGCCTGTTCTATCAACAGGTCTTGCTGATGGATTTGTTTGTGTAACAATTCTCTAGGATGGTTCTTCCTATCGGCAGGACCTTGAGTATGAAGAAGGATTGCGATGCTGGCCAAGACCAGGCCCAAGGTGCCCACACATAACACGGCAGCCACTGGTGTTGCGTACCTGGAATCAGTTGGCTCACTGATGGCAGTGATGGTCACAGTGACTGTAGCCATCGAGGTTTCGGTGAACCTCTCAGTCCATGTCGAGGTAAGCATCACTGTTTGCTTCATGATTGTTGTCCTGACAATTGTCTCAGTCATGGTTGAAGTTAGGACAGTTGTCTTTGTGAGCGGTGGTGTTGTGGTGCCAGTTCCTGCCATCGCACATGAAGGCAACTGTTCTCTATGCAAACTGGATGTGACTCCAAAGACTTGCAATCCTGGATAAATGAAGAGTATTATGACCAATCCGGCCATGGTCACTCCAGCTAGCCAGACGCTTCTCCCCTAATCAAGACCCTGACCTGGATTCTCCGTCAGTTGACCCCCTTCATCATCACCCTGCTCCCTTGGTATGTCCGCGTCCTCTGGCAGTTGAATAATGTCTTCATCAGTTTCCTCCGTTGCATCAGGTCGTCGTGGGCCGACAATGTCTGTTCCTTGTCTCTGCTCTGCTGTGGTGGTTAATTGGACAGGGGGTGCAGTTCCTTGTAGGCAGACGACAGTGGTATCTAATTGGATGGGGGCTGCTGGTGCGGATCATAGTGATGCAGGGCAATCGACCACTTCAGCTCTGAAGACAGCAGAGAGAGTTTTTCTCCCACCATGCGGAGTTTTGAACCAGCTGCCTTTCCTTTTGATGCTGGTGATGAAAATGAAGTATTTCTTTTTCTTGACATAATAGCCCATTGCCTAATATAAATTTATCATGAAAATGTCTTTATCTGACACGTATATGCACCACCACTTGTGTCTCTGAACAGCTGGTCAGTCACACACTTTGTAAATGTGATCTGCACTTACTGCCTCTACCAGGTAGAAATTGAAAGTATTCCAGGTCTCTTTCCATGACAGTACTGGTGATGATGAGTTTCCTGTGGCTATGACCGACTATGATGGCATTTTCTGACAAAGATCCAAACCTACGATGAACTTCTCTTTCGAACCATAGATCGTGCTGCGGAGAAAAGCACGCTCCTCTACACCGTACCAGTCGACCCTGTCCACCAAATTTGTAATGGCCAATAATTTCTTACATGGGGAAAGCACAGATGCGCCACTAGGAGTGTCATAAATTCTTACCATGAAAAAAAGTGAGTTTAAATTTGTCCTACATAAGTCCTTCCGCTGACCTGATCTTGAAGACAATTATAAAGTCATATGGCGGTTTCATGGAGTACAAGCTGGAAAAGACTCAGACGGATCTGGATCTCCTCTGAAACTTGACCACATACCATATACCCATCCTGGCGTCAAGGAAACAGACCAGCATCTGGTTCCCGGTGATGTAATGAATCCCCCGAACCACGGGTAGTCCTAGGTGACTACTTTCCGGAATGCTTAGGTGGTGCAGTCCTTTGTTCTCCCCTACATGAAGGTAAGTCCCTCATTGTAAATGGTTCCCATTGATCTTACAAAATGGGCCTAATTCCATAACAGCAATTTTTTCGCCATAGGCGATGGCCAATTGCATTCCTTGTTCATGGAAGGCGACGATGTGTATGAATCCTTGAACCTGTTCGAGGCTAATGTGGTCATTCTATTCACATGAAATTAATAGGTGCGGGATATTATTGTAGATGAGTAATGCTAAAGCCCTAGATGTTTCTTTCAATTCCAGCTTGATGATGTCGCCATTGCCAAACCCAACGACAAGGGCACGAGGATTCAAAGGGTGCCATGCAATGCTTTGGATTGGAGCATTTCCAGAATATTGCCACACGATGGGTGCGTCTCCTCGCGCTTTGTGGATCTTCATGATCGGACTTCTCAACCACATTTCATTCAGCACAATCACGGACATACCATAAGCAGTCCTGCCTCATCACCACTTGTGACATGTTGTCCATCTGGAGAGAACTGAGCGCTATTTACCAGACGCTCTTCATCCTCGAGATACACAGGCTTTGCGGGGAGCTTGGATAATGGACAGGTTTGCAAGTTTGCTATCGACAGAGTTGGACTCGGGAGAATAAAGATTTGCTAGGTACTGGTGGTTGGGTAGTCTTATATTGCTTGAGTGTATCGTCGCTTATGTTTATCCTAGCACAAGGCGAGCATGTGCCAGTCTCGGTAATGAACCTCTTCTGGATCTGAACTAATTTTATTGTCAAGAGATGTCGTGTCAATCAATCAATGGGGGTGCCTTACATGCCAAGTGTTGCATGTCTGCTCATGTACATGTCTCCCCAGTGGCCTGAAGTCCTGGATCATCGGGATCCGATCTGCAGTTCGGTTAATATGTCCCGGAAATGCGGAAAACACGGTACGTCAGCCTGTCATTTCTTGTGATATGCAATCATATTCCAGGTGATTTATTTATTTATTTAGCTTGAGCGACACACCACGAATCTTTCAAAGGGCTAGGACGCCATCCTTGTGTACATGTACCTTCGCTATAAGAGGCCAGGGTTATATGCCCATCCCCCCTTACCTCTCCCATTTCCAGTGCTCTAGTACTCTGATTTACCAAACTCGTTTCTCATTGATCATGGTGACTCAGATGTTGACCCCAAGGTCTGCACAATGACCAAGATCTCGTTTCGGCACCTGCGATACTGTCGGCCCCCAAGTAAGCATTTCCCTTGTCGGCTCACAGCTGTTATCTCATATACAATCAGTCCGACTGTGCACGCAGGTACGTCTATAGCGTCGAATACCCCCAACATGTCACGGGCATTTTCCAATACCAACTGCCTATTGTCACGAACAACAAAGACCTTCCGATCGTCGAGGTCGAGGGTATTTTTGCAGAGCATCGCTCCCGCACTCATGTCACTCGTGTTACCATCAGCAAGCATTGTTTCCTCATCTATGGGTATATAGACAGGAAATGCCCCCCAAATCATTGCCTGCTCGACCTCAAGGATCCTGGCGATGCTGATTCCGGACCCAAGGCCTTCCGAGGCGAAGCAGTACTCATCTCCCTCAGTATCAGGGTTCCCATCACGCAGGCCCAAGCCAAAAGGTCTACCATGGACCAGGCTGTCTTCTTGTGAACCTCATTTTTTCTCCTTTGTTTATTTTATTTTATTCATGATCCACTGTTTGTCCTTATGAAGGTTCATGACGAAGCTTCAAGATGCTATCGACACCGGGATGGAAGCACCTAAAAGCATGTGGGTACGTGCAGTACATCTCCCTTCTTCCAAAGTCCTTACGAGGCACTCAGGCTCCCTTAGTTACTTAATAAATCCATATGCATCATTTTTCTTAGTCAAAGTGTATGTTGATCAGCTGATGGTTGTTATATCACGAATGAAATCATGTGATTATGAGGTTCTGATAAAGAGCGAATGATTATCAATGGAAAGTGCGGAGCGTCGGAGACCCCTCAATTTGGACCCCGCCAGTCCTTTAAAACGACGTCCCTCCTGTGTACGACATCAATGGATCCTGAAGTCAAACTCCCCGCCTGAGGTACTCAAAAAGCCCAGATTCTCCTCTTTTCTGGCAGCGGCAAGGCGCTGTATCCTGTCTCGTGCTTGAATTTCAATGTAGGTGTCTATTATGACTCCATATTTTATGCTGATGATTGTGTAGCCCCTCCACAATGAGTTATCATCTCTTGGGAAACTGACTTCCAAGAACCGTGCCTCCAACAGTGACACTGATTCAGATACGGCATCAGATACTTCTTCCTCTGAATCATGTCCAGTGGAGAGAACGACATTGGAAGGCCAGGACTTCCTAACCACACCGCCCATGGGTAGAACGCCTCATCCCCCTGGCTGGTACCACATGTAAGGCCAATCTTTCTACAGAAGCCTCTTCACTGACTCCCTCCCATACACCCTACAGGCCCAACCCTCCTCATCTTCATGACGATATTTTGGTGCTTGAGATTTTGGACACTCCATCGGAAGGATCCCAAGTTAAAGGGAAGGGAAAGGGGTGCGTAGTCCCCATGCATGGGTACTATGTGGTCTAATCCTGCCTTTCCCAGCCCTGTTAGATGGGATACTCATGCTGATGACCCCGAAGTCAAATGCCTTGGTCTCAATGATGCCCCAAGTCTCACTGTTGACACTCCAGCAATCCCACCACTTCAGGCTGCGCTGCAGGCCTTTCTGACAGCCTTGTGCCCCAAAGACCCTTCAGACACCATATACACTGTGGTCGACATTCTCGGAAAAATTCACCTGAACTCACCAAGCTTGGGGGTGGAAGTAGGAACTGCCCTTTCTGTACTGCCAATATCAAGAGAACAACATCATACAGTTGGTGCGACCATTGCTGGGATGATCCAAGCCAAACAGTGAGTGATATCTCACTGCCTTCTGCTGGCCTTTACCTTGTTTTTTTGACTCAGGGTGGAAGCCGCGCCCGCCCAGTACGTGTAGTGCTGCAAATTGAAAATTATATTAATACCCTCTCTCTAGGCAGGAAATAGACCCTCCATCTGCCAGAAACACGCCAGAGCCACTTTCCGAGTAATTGTTATGATCAAGATTGTCATCTTGTCGTATTTTGATTTTTTCAAAGAGGGAAACCCACACAAAATCAGCCAGTAGGACCTCGCGTCTATAACTCTCATGGTGTGCACATAGATGCTCCCTCCATACCAGTTGTGTAGGTGATGGTTATTAGTCATTTGAGAGTAGGGCTGACTGATCACACATAGGATGCACACAGCAACCCTTGCCCCAATGCAAATCCAACCGCCATATCTGGATAAATATCATAATCCCCCCCTGTATGTGCTAGACTCAGAATATGTCTCCGGTACTTATGACCATAATTCAAGAGGTGGACAGAGGACCCTTGGACCACAACCTCTTTCTGTGTCTGCATATGTTCGCACCCAACAATCACAAATGGTGTCATCCCCCCCCTGGATCTTATCTGTACGTTATGCCTGTCACGATCATCTTGCGCCTCTGTAAATGATTTCAATGAATCTTAGGGGAAAGACATGTTCCACTGGAAATCAACTCCCTCATGATCAGATGGTGCAGGAGCCCGGGAAACGGTACCCGGCCGGCTACATACCCACTGGAAATTATTCAGAGTGAGTCCCAAAATATCCATGATACAGACCGTTCTCTCATATTATCATCCAGATACTTGTGCAAGCTATCTAATCCGATACCACAACACGCCGAGCCAGGTCAATATACTTGGAAGAAAAGAGACTTTATGGGTGGCAGCGGTGCAACGGTATGGTATTCCTCATCCAGTCAGATGCCCATCGATACTCCGCCCACTGTCAAGAAGAAACCCCAGTTGGCGACTATCTACATCCACCAATACCAAGGAGATCAAGGGCCTATCAAAGATGCCTGGGTCCTCATGGAATCAGAAATCCCAGATATATTACAATGGTTTAAGATTTCCGATAAAGTTGCCACCAAGACCCCCATCAGACATCCCAGGGAGGATCGTTGGCTCATTTTTCGGTCGGATGGGGAACCCTCTTGGGTTAAGAGGAGTTCTTTAAGCAAATACAGAATCCGGTGAAAAGTGAGATTAATCTCTTTCTCAGTCAAAGTTCTAGGGGTGGTGGGGGAATTCACTTATTTCGAAGTAGATCAGACTGTTTGTCTTTGGATACCAGGGAACAGATTCAATAGGTTGTAGAGAATCGGGATATAATCCTCGAGGTTCACAATCTCTCTCGGATGCAATGCAATGGGACAATCAACAATCAATCAATAAGCACACAGGCTTGCAATGGGACAATCAACAGAGACTTCAAGGACCACGTTGCACTCAGATCACTGAGATGAGAGGTACAATTTGGTCTGAGCTGGGGGCTCGTTCTAATCTACGGTACATGGCAGGATTCTACAGGTTTTTATACAAACAACAGTTTTCTAACATAAAGTAAGGTTTATCATGAGGCTGACTCAAATCCAATTCCTGTAGTCATGGCGTGCTTGTTCAGAGCTTCGCGCGGGCCACCTTTGTATGGTATCCAGGTGTCAAGAGG
>Ga0307516_10006848_pt1 | contig 13279 bp, 18 predicted proteins | sample 19_EM_MG_FD_203310 | JGI IMG/M metagenome (GOLD analysis project Ga0307516, IMG submission 203310) | Populus trichocarpa ectomycorrhiza microbial communities from riparian zone in the Pacific Northwest, United States - 19_EM | ecosystem: Host-associated > Plants > Roots > Unclassified | place... | reverse complement strand
CCCCCACCCATCTCCCGGCCGGAAAAGATCGATCTCGAGTGCGAGAGAAAAAGAAAAGAAAAAGAAAGAAAGAAAGAAAGAAAGAAAGAAAGAAAGAAAGAAAGAAAGAAAGAAAGAAAGAAAGAAAGAAAAGAAAAAAAAAAGAAAAAAAAAGAAAAAACAACAACAGGCGACAACGACGACAACGACAACGACAACGACAACGATGATTATCAATACATAAGCGCACACACATGCATGGGACGGATACCGCAAGAGTAGGCTCGCCGCAGATCACGAGTCTCGTGTGTAACTACACGGAGTGGGCTTCGCCGGCCGCCGAGTACATATGTATCCAGTTCTCCTCTCCAACCCCTCCCCTGCATGCAGATTTGCAATTGCAGTTGAAGTTACAGTTGCAGATTCACTTCCGTGGCCGGATATTTGATATTAAAAGTAACCAATCCCCCCCCCCAATTCGGGAGCCTCACCGGGAGTACATAATTTACTATATGTATAGTACATACAGAGCATCCACGTAGCACCGGAAACGAGGCCCGATTGCACGTGGAGTTATCCGGCTGGGACGCGATTTCTCCTCTTGGTCTCTAATACTTGCTACATTGTACATTGCTGGTTTTTTCCGAGCAAAACAAAAAAAAAAAAAAAAAAAACCGCAGCAACAAAAACACACAGACGCTTTCCCGGGGTGCAGTTGTGTGAGCGCAGATAGATACGCATACATAACGCGCAATGTAGATCGCAGCGGAGCAGTAGGTACATACATAGATGGGTAAGGTATGTACATAGGCAGATACGAAAATCATACGCCTCTAACCAACTAGTCGGCGAGAAGGACGCCCCCCCACGCCCCCAGTGTTTGGTTTTACGGGTGCGAAGCTGTTGTCCGTCCGTTCCCGGCCAGCAGCCCTTCGCGTGTTGTAACGTCGACCAGCCGAGAAGTCACCGAACGAACGGAGATACATAGGCATCTACCAATCTCTGTGCGTGTGTGCGTGTTACCTGCAATGCTGCGAACGGCGGTTCCTGCAGCGAGCGAGCGAACGAAAACCTCTTAGCCGAGTCGATGGGTGCTGGAAGAAGCCACTGTCGCCTTCTGTTTTCATCCCCCGTGCCCTACGATTGTGTAAGTGTATGTATGTGCGTGTGTATCCGACTTGGGGGGCGGGGGGTTGATAATCGCTCACGCCTCGTCGCTTGCTCGCACGCATTGTGCGCTGATGGGTCCGCGCGCGAAAGTATCTTGGTTCGTGGCAATCACAATCACAGAATGCGGCAGCCCGTATGTCCTGCACGTAGAGCAGGCACACACACATCCAGATTCCCAGTTCGCAGTGCTTTGATAACCCTTTCGCCCGCGGAACCGGAGACGTCGGCGAGAAATAGTGATCAAGCTCAGCTTGGTAAGCAACATTCGGACACGCACTGTCGACCCATAACTATCTATAACGATCAGCCTGAATATACACCCCCCAAAGACCGGGTGAGTCCGGTAGATGTTGAGCACGTACCCGCGTATCGTATGTGTATGTAGTACCGCAGTCCGTTGTGGTCAGGGTCCTCAAATCAACGGCTGAGGCTTCGGATTGTTGGGGGAAGGAGCGCCGATCCTTGCCCCGCGGAGAAGAACACGCAAAAATAGCTACAAAAACAGTCAATACCGCGAATGCTGACTCGAGGTACGACCCGACGCGTGCGTCATGCCTGCTCCGTAAACACATGCATCTCGAGCTGAGGATGTCTAGATAGGCGCTGCCGTAACCCTGATCCGACGCGGCCTCGAGGGGAAGACAGAGATATCGCTACAGCTGGGCATGCGCGGAATTAGCCGTATGTGTGTATGTGTGTATGTGTGTAAGTATGTGTGCGTGTGTGTGTACAAAGTGTGCTTGCCAAGTTTTGCACCGCAGACGCTCGTAGATACTCTAAAAACATGCAGCCCGTAGTCATGAGCAGAGCCGCGAGCCGTGCCGTACGCCACCGTCCGATCTTGATCGGCCGTTGGGGGGCAGGATAAAGAATCTCACGCACGGATGTGCACGGGTGCGTTCGGCGGTTGTGGCCGGCCGTCCTCCTGCGGATCTAAGCGGGAGTCTTGTCGTATTCGTATTGTGTCTACCGTAACATGCGGACGGATAGCTTTGCGGCCAATATCTATCAATCTTCTCTCCTGCTCTATCAATCCCTCCTGTGCTTCTGAGTCCGCATCCCCGTCTCGTCTGCAGGAGGCAACAGTGCGACCGGTGGCCGCACGGCCTTGCTCTCTCTCTCTCTCTCTCGCCTACTTGCTCTGCTCTGCTGCTCTGCCTGCTCTGCCTGCTCTGCCTCGCCTACTTGCTCCGAAAGCAGCGGTGGAAGCGTCCGGTTTTGCCTGAAGGAAAGGCACATCCGCGTGGTTGACAGGCGGCTGATCGGCAGCCAGGACAAGGGTAGGCGCTTGGCGATGCACATCCGCAATTGAAGCCCACGAGTGGACGGCTCTCTGCGAGAAAGAAGCGGGGTGTCGATACCGGGCCGCCCGAGCAGACTCTCTGTCGGCATCTCATCCGCGTCGAGGCCATTGGGTGCGCATTTCACCAACACCTATCGAGTCAGAGTCCGTCCGTCCCGTATGTGGATCGGGGGGTTGCTCACCGCAAAAGGGATCTCGGGGTGGGTGCGGATAGCGGGGGGGGTTTTTTCCTTCCTTTTTTTCCCCCCCTCCTTCCCTTCTCCCTTTTCGTCTCCGGTATCTAGATGCAAAGGACGAGGGAGTTCTGAAAAAGTTCCGGTCGTGACGGAGAAGGAAATGCTCCCGCCTGACCAACAAAGCTGGCCTCCGAATGTTGGTGTTGGGTACCTGGTCCGTCGGGTGGGTGCGTTGGGGTGGGGCCGTCGCGCGTCGGGGACACTCCCCCCCCCCCCCCCTCCCCCTATGGCTGTTGGATGCGGAGGCGCGGGAGGAGACATGAAGTTGGTTTCGTTCGCTTGCCCGCAGTTGTCCCGAGCCTGGAGCCGGCCCCCACCCCACCACCGCTAGACTTGGCTGCAGTTATTCCGGGAGTTCCCGTCGAATGCACGATCCGGCCAAGCTTAACATGTTTGCCAACGCCCTGGATGCCGTCGAGGGGAGAGTGGTGGCGTTGGGCTGGGGGAAGGAGTGAAGGAAGGAAATGAGCGAGGAGCGAGGAGAGTGTGCCGGACGGCAGTGGACATTGGAGAGAGAGTTGGGCGTGCCGTTCCGTCCAAGTGTTAGAGTGTCTCGACGAACGTGAGCCATCGGACGTGAGACATGCTCGGCGTCCAGACCGTTCGATGCGATTCGATGCGGTCCGCGAATCAGGCGAGACGGTCGGCCGACCGACCGACGGACCGCCATCAATTCTCTCTCTCTCCACCCAGCGAGGGATACTGCGTCCGTCGGACTTCAATCTCTGTCTGCGAGGCGAGTCGGCCGCCACAACTGGCGGTGATTGTGGCTCAGCCTTTGTAGATTGCGCTTGCGTCCGCCGTGTCGAGCCGGTGCGTTACCCGGCCTGTCCTGCCGCCTCGACCAGCTCTGGGATCTGCAAACACATTTTTGCATACTCTACACGAGTCGAGCACGCACCCACGGAGTGCGTGTGGATATAGTTACTTGCTAGTTAGCTACTCTAGAACCGTCCTGGTGTCGAGCCCATGGGGGGGGTTTTTTTTTTCCCTCGCGCATCTCGCGGTGCGAGACGTTTGTTCGCGAGATGCATCAATCTCGCGAAGTAAGCAAGCAAAAAGAAACAGATCAAATGCAAACGTACATAGACGCAGACGCAAACGCAGAGGAAAAGGAAAAGAGAAAAAAAGAAAGAAAAAAAGAAAAGAAAAAAGAAAAAAGAAAAAAAAAGAGATGAAAAAAAAAAAAAAAACCGAGCAGCCGAGGTGACGGTCGGATATCCACTCTCGGTACGGGTACAACCTTCCGCTTCGGGAGTTTCTTGGGGGGGGGATGCAACCGATGCAGGGACGAGACTGTGCATCGCCGCCCCTGTGCGCGCGGCTTCTAGAGTAAGTATGTACTCTACATATACACACATACATATATACATACAACATACATACAAGGTAAATACATACATACATACATACATACATACATACATACATACATACATACATACATACATACATACATACATATCTACATAACATGCTGATCGTCGCCGCCCGCCGCCGCAGCCACCGCTCCAGCGCATCTGTAGAAATCCCCACTATCTACTGTAGTTAGTTATGTAGGTATCTACAGAGACAGAGAGTAGACAGCGCACAGATATGTACTTACATAACACACACGGTACATAGAGGCGAGCGGAGGAGAGGGCGAGCACACACACACACGTGCCACGCGCGTACCTGCGTCAGGCAAGAGCTGGCAGCTGCGGTGGAGATGTCCGCACGGAGCAGGACGGAGCGGAGATAGATACTCTAAATAGATAGGTACATAGTCGTCTATCTATGTATGTAAGCATGCATGCATGCAAGTGCACGCCGGACACCAACTGCTGCGGCGGCGGGCCGTGGGACGCGCATGCGAGCGACGAGCTCTGATTGGCCGGCTGTGTCGCCCGGGGGGGGGGGGGGCTGGACGCCGCGCTATGCCGTTCCGGGCCAGCGATTTCCCCAACATCTCCCAACATCTCCGGCTCGCAGACAGTTCTTCGAAGGCTCCGGATTCCTCAAATGCCGTACTATACTAGATATACATAGAGTAGAAAGGACAGCCATTTCGAGTTCGCGCGGAGGGCAGAGATACTCTAGATGTGTAGAGCAGAAGATACTTGGACACGGACAGACAGACAGACAGACAACTCCCGCCTGCACGGGGAAAACATATCTCGCGCGCACGGAGCGGCCGCCTCGCAGCGAGCACGTGCAGCAGGTGCGGCGTGTCGCTGCGGAGCACTTGTGTTGGAGGGGGACCCGTCGACCGGCAGATGGATAGAGTAGATACCTTCTAGTCTAGATAACTATCTAGCGTCGCTCTCGCGTCGCCAGCGAACCTTCCAGACGCTTCCACCCGTCCGGCAGCAGGCATCTACTCTAGATATGTACCGGGCGAGGCGAACGGATCCGCGTCTCTGTTCTTTTTTCTCTCTTCTTTCTCTCGTCCCTTCTCGTCTCCTGCATGCGCCCGCGGGCACGAGTGAGTGAGTGTATGTAGGTATGTAGTATGTGTGTGTGTTATGTATGTAGGTATGTAGAGCATGCATCCATACAGACATCCGGCTGGACTGCGTATGTATTTCCGTGCCACTCCGGGCCCCCCCGAACTCTGTATGTACGTAGAATACGCATGTAGGAGGTGTTTCGTGTTCGCGTTCGTGCAGCGGCTGCAGTGCGGGCGTGGCGCGACTGCAGCGCTGACCGGCTGTTTCGCGGATGTCCGGCGGCGCATCGCGGTAGTTACGTACGTAAGGGCTCGCCAGTTGGCTCCGCTTCGCCGGGAGCCGGATGCACCCCGCCGGAGCAGATACTCTGCAAACCGGTAACCAACACATACACACGCAAGTACTTATGCATCCGCACCAGGAGAGGGCCCTCCATCTGCGCGGGGGCGGGGATAGGCGCGGTACACGCGTGCATGCGGCATCTCGAGCAGCACGGCGGGACTCGGTCCGTTGCGCCTTCCCCCCTCCGGCTCCGGACCGGCTCGGCTCGGCTCGGCTCGGCTTGCCTGGCTGACTGTGTCTGCACCTCCCGCACCCCCCGCCCTGTGCGCGGCCGAGTGCTGCGGGCCCGATCGATGTTGGGGAGCGCGGCGGCCATCGCGATCGGAGAACGAGCGCAGTCCGAGGGTCCACTGTGGCTGGATCGCACTCGCGCCGCACGGGCGCTCACTGCATAAGCCCCCCCCCCCCGGGTGCATCGACTACTGCAAGTGCCGCCCTCCTCGCGCGCGACGAAGGCAGAATCCTGCCCCGTGGGTCTGCCGGTGAGACACGGCGTCGCCAACTCGACCAACCGGAGGCCGGTGCTCTTTGGTGCTGCGGTCATTCGGGCTCTGCGTCCACAGGGCCAACACCGACCGCAGCGACAAGACAGACAACAACAACAACGACCACGACAACAACAACCACGACAGCAACAGCAACAGCAACAGCAACAACGGGTATACTGCGAATGCAACCGCAGCGGAAACACAGCGGCAGCAGCAGCAGCAGCAGCAACAGCAACAGCAACAGCAACAGCAGCAGTCGGCCGTGGCTTCTTACCGGATACCTGCACCAACACCGACCGACCCGACCGACCGAGCAGCGCTCGAAGCTCATAGGCAGGCCGCCTCCGCGCTCGACACACGAGAGCGCCCAGTCCAGACACCAACTGCCCCAGCGTGATGGCCAGGATCGGTATCTAGTGGGTGAATTTGGGGGGAGGGGGGGGGGAAGCCGGACTCGACGCGGTCAGAAAGGAAGGAAGGAAGGAGCCCGGCCTGGAAGGGACCGAAACGGACTGAAACCTCCGAACCCAACCGGACTGGGACTGGGACTGGGCTGGCAAGCGCTGCTGAGGATTGGGGGAATCTTTGTTTGTTTGTTGTTGCATGCACACCAGCAAGCACTTGTCGGACGTGGCGGGAGGGAAACAACGCGGAGAAGTTGCGGTCCAGCCAGCCGAAGCGAACGGAAGCGAACGGAAGCGACCGCCCGCTGCCCGCAGGCGAACCGGCCGCGCGAGAGGGCGAGAGGGCGGCCATCGTCGCTACGCACGGTGTCTGGATTCCACCCTGTGCCTACTCTATCCAGAGTACATACTCCGCCGCACCGCACCGCACAATCGCCCAGAGTCGAGTATGTCGATATGTGCGGGAGCGGGCTGGACTGGACTGGGCTGAGCCGGGCTGGGAGTGCGATACACACAAGCAGATTGTTCCCCGGATTCGTCAGGCTATGTTCCCTACTCTACTCTACTGTCCGAGTCCTCGTTCGACGCTAAACCACTCTCAGCACACCTCACTTCCCCTCTCACCCCACGAGTGTTTCGCTCCGCCAGCAGCAGCGAAACACTCTGTTATTTCCGAGACGGGGGTTTGATTCGGAGAGAGCCTGATTTCTGTTTCCGATGCTCGTGTTGGGCTGTTGGGTGGCTGCAGCAGTTGTGGCCACGAACGAGGTGGTTGCGCTACCCGACGATTTGGTTCCTCCTTCCTGCCTGTGCGGGACGGTGTGCCTGTTCTGGTGCTGCTCTGGTGCTGGTGCGTGCGGTCGGACCCAGCAAGCCAAGTTCGAACGGGAACAGGAACAGAAAAAAAATCTCCCCGGGATTTCTGGCCTCTAACCCGCAACGGGGGTGCAGTGGGTTTGTTGCTTACATACATACATACTACGCTACTTTTTTGGCTGGGGTTGGGTTGGGTCGGATGCGTGGGGGACAAAACCAAACAGAGAATTGGGTGTCAAAGCTAAACAGCCTTGTTTTTCTTTTTCTTTTTCTTTTCTTTTCTTTTTTTTCCCGAAGCGAATTACCTACGACAGCAGAGAAAGAAAGAAAAGAAGAAAGAAAGAAAGAAAAAACTTCCGATCTTGACTTCGATTTCGATTTCGTGCGAGGAAGGATGGAAGGATGGAGGGATGGTGTGGGGGGGGGGGGAAGCGAGAGAACGAAAAGATCTGAGATGCGACAAACAAGGCTGCATGCACGGTGATGAGTCGAGAGGAATGTGTATCGTGATCGTGGGTCTCGCATAAAAGGAGGCCTCAGCGTTGGCATGGTCTCCCGCGACGACGACGCTTGGATCGGCGCGAGAATGTGGACATTTGCTCCGACTCCTCCGAAGCACCCCCAGCGCGTGCTTGGAATGTGAGCTAGTTACCACAGCAGCCGCGTTATATACATCGTGAGCCCCCCCCCCCCCACTTGTCGCCCGCTGCGGCCAGCCTTGTTGCATTGTCCGCAGCATGTTCTTGCCGGCCGCAGACGCACTCCGCTGACATATGTAGGTACATAGTTGTACGGGCGCTCCGCCGCCGCCAATGTCAAAGTCAACGCTGGCCGCCCGTCTGCAGTCCGCGGCGTGGGGTGGGTCGGTGACGTGCCGGACGTTCCGGTGGGGGGGATGCACGTGCCAGTGCGAAGAGGAATAGGGAGGAAGATGAGCACGGGCTGTCCGCGGAGCGCTGGTGGCGGCGGCGGCGGCGGAGGGGATCTCCAGATGCGGGCTATCTATCGTGCTGTTGCGGAGGTATCTGCCGGCAAACAATCACCGACCCAGCCCGTTGACGTCACGGAGCAGCATCGATCTCCAACCGGGCTGCTCTGCTCTGCTTTGCCGCGCAGCAGGCGATACACACGCCGTGCGTGCCCCGTACATGAGGGCGGACGGACGGCCGCAGAGTGTATAATCCCTCAGAGGAGGCCGATGCGGAGTCAACTGCGGTGTTCCTTGCACTCGAGCGGACGGGGGGGGTGGCCGCCCGCGAGTGCTCGGTAGGTACGGAGATATCGGTAGATAGCCCGCGGAGACATCTCGCACAGCACGCAAGTCGCGGCGGACTGGATTCTACGCAGCGCGCTGGCATCCAGGCTCGCAGGACGCACGTGTTCTGAGCGAAAGCCGGCGCGCGACATCTCGAACGACGGTCCGCTCGAGCCTTTCGTTCGCGGGACGGTGAGGGCCGGGCCGACCTCGATGCCGCAGTGGCAACGACGGGCAATCCGACTCCTCGGTCCCCGGTGGAGACACACGTCGTGCGGATCTTGCGGGGTGTCAATCACAGGCAGGCCCTCGTGGGAGCGGGCATGTCTGCAGGGCGCGAAACATACATAGTGGATGGACGAAAGCTGCTCGGCGCGTACGTCGTATCTATCGGGTTACATACGCAGATAAGATGGGCGGACAGGCTGAACGGGTCGCTGCGGAAAGGCTGGCCCGGTCCGCGGATATTCCACAGCTCGTCGTCCACCCATGAATCCACCCCATCCATCCTATCCCAGTCCGTCCAGGGCCGTCCCATCGCCATCTACCGATGTCGACTGCCCTTCTCCGGAATATTCCCCTTTCTTGGCCTTTGCACGTCCGATATGTGAGATGCTTGGGCAGCAGGTACCGCGCCCACGGTAGGGCCGCACTCACTCACTCATTCACTCACTTCACTCACTCACTCACCCACTCACTCACTCACTCACTCGCTCGCTCGCTCACTCACTCACTCACGTTCACGCCTTTCTCGGCGCTTGCAAGGAACATCGACAGAACTCACGCAAACCTCCCCCCCGGCCCCCGCAGCACACGCCTGGATGGATGGCAGCCAATGTATATAGACGGCTGTTGTTATGAACGGACGCCCATAACTAAGGCCCTGCTAGCTCCGACTAACCAGCTGTGTCTACCGCTTAGCTACATATCTACCACGGCAGCTAGAAAGCAGCTCGAAAAAAAAAAGGACTGAAACTCATCGGCATCTCGTCCCTCCAATTCCTTCCCTTCCTTCCTCCCTTCCTCTCCTTCCTTTCCAACATTGCATCACCATCACCACCACCCTCCCTTTTGCTGCGTCTGCATTCGATCTTTACGCCTGCCCGCAAGCAAGCCCCCATACCTCCGTCGTCCATATATACGCGCAGCATACAGAGACCAGCCCACACTCACTTACTGACCCCACACCCATACATACCTTCGTTTTCCCACATCTCGTTCCGCTGGTTTTCTTTGGCCCAACGCCTCGTCCATTCGATCCACCGCTACCCGCACGCCCCCGTCCACCACGTGCATCCGTACGCAAGCCCGCGGCGAAGATCCGGCTGTGGACCTTAGCCGCCGGACGCTCGTCGCGACTTCCCTCTCGCTGGCTCACCCGTCCGATCGATCTCGAGCCCGGCAACGCTGCGTGCCCGGCTGTCTGTGTGTGCGTGCCTGAGTGAGTGCGTGCGCAACCTTCGAATTTCGAATCCCCCAATCCGTTGAAAATGGCGCCACAACTCCATCCCATCATCAACCCCCCTCCCTCGTATATTCGCAAGCAGAAAGCTCTTGCCAAGCTGGCGTCGACCCATTGTCGCTCGTCTCACCGAGCCATTTCCGCTTCTTATTAGCTGGCCAGCTGTTCTCCCAGCCCGCTTTCTCGCCCCCAGATTTCCTCATGTTGGCCTTCTCCCCCTCCTTCCCGATCCAAAAAAAAAAAAAAAAAAAAAAAAATTACCCTCTCTCTGCTGTGTGTGTGTGTGTGCGGTTGCTCTACTGTTTTTTTCCCGCGTCAGCTTCATCCCATCGCCCTTGTTCCTCCCGCTGAAATTGCAAATTATCTCTCGCCCCCATAATAGTCCCTTCTACCGAACCATGGGTCGTATGGCTCTGCAGTGCGCTTACCAGTTGCCGGTGCAAACAGAAAACCGCGGAACCTCCCACCCCTTTCCGTAACGGGAAATCCCTAACCCCTGCGAGACATCGATATATACTCTATACCAAAACATATATATTGCATCTGCCACCCTTCGGCTGCCCTTTAACGGTGCCGTTGTACATATAACGAACGCGAAGCATCCATCCCATCCCATCCCGTCGTCCGCGCCTCGGCTTTGAGGGATCGGGATTTCAACAGCCCACCATGTTTCTTCTGAATAAGACCAGGCGCAACTCGTCGCGCGAACCCAGCTCGGAGGACTGCATGGAGACGGAGGATATAGACTTCATGTATGCCGGCTCCCCCGAGAGGCCGCCGCCATCTCGAGGCCAGGAACGCCCGTCCCGGGATCGCAAGCAATCGCGGATGAGAGTCTCTTTCTTCAGCAATGGCAGACGGAGGAGTTTGGATGTCCCTACCGATGAGCACCTCGACGATCCGCGGAGCCCGTCCGTACGAACCTTCACCGAGGGCGCCGACGATGCCAACGATTCGATATACTCGCGACGGAGAAGACTGCGCAAGATCTCTTCCAAGAGCAGCCTAGCGTCCATCGCCTCGTTCTCGACCGGTTCCTTGACGAACAGCCCCCACGAGGGAAAAACCAAGTCGCGTTTCTCGGAGACTCTGTTAAGAGCCAATCCCTGGGCCCCTACTCCCCAGCAGATTAATCTCAGTACGGGAAATTCCCTCCTCGGCGGTATGTGCGGTGCAAAAAACATGCTGACGTTCGATAGCGCGGCCAAAGATCTCAATCACCCTTGCGAAACAGTCCATCAGCGGCCCTTACAATTTCACCCACATCACGCAGGTCAACCCTCTGGACGCTGCCCGACTACACCACGGACAGAACCTGGGAGAAGAATGGAACCGGGCCCTGCATCGCGAGTCCCAATCGCGCCCCGGGACGGCCCAGACTTACCTGCCAACCCACATCAGGAACGACTCCGTGGCCACCTTCGAGACCAATCGATCGCAGGGCCGTTCTCGGTCCAACTCGATCAAGTCACTCTCTCGCCCAGATCCACATGTGGACCCCATACCGACCTCGCCAGAGCCCGTGCCGGCGACACCACCTCTTCGGTCGTCCCGACTCTGCCTCAGGATCGCTGAGCATCCCGAAGAGGAAATTCCGGCGCAACCGCAGGGAAACGGCTGCGACGACATCGACGAGGGCATCGCGCCCGACGAGACGCCATCGGTGAGGAACACGGTCAGCTCCCTCGACGACTGCTGCTTCGGCCCGAAACCGACCGGGTCCGACCAGGACGGCGACTCCGAGTTGCACTCGCGCGTGCCGGCGATTCGGGAGACGCAGTCGACGCCCGACCTGGCGGAAACCGACCGTGGAGAGGAGGAGGACACGGTATACATGCCCCAGATGTACCTGAGCGTACGGCCGCGGCCGATGTCTCAGCTGAGTCACGCTTCGGATACGCTGAGTGGCGCCTTCCACGTGCCCCCAAGTCCTCCTGTGGGACACGGCTCCAGGCGCTCGCGACGCATCTCGCAGAGGCTTTCGACGCATCTGAGGCTGCACGGAGGCTTCCCTGCGGACGGCGCAGACATCGACTCCTGGGAACAGGACATCGACTGGTGCTACGAGAACGAGGCCGAAGAGTACTGCGACTTCGACTGGCAGAACGAGGTGAGCAACGTGGAGGTTAGCGCTGCTGATCAGGACGAGGAGCTGGAGATCATCCAGCCACTGTCGCCTCGCCCATGGTCCCCCCAGCCGGTGTTGCTGGAGCCTAGCGTCACTCCCACCGAGCTCCACGGAATCCCGGAAGAGCCCAAGGACGAACCCGCGACTGAGCGGAGAATCACGGGCATCTTCGAGGACCGACTGCTCCTCCCGCCCAGCCCTCGGTTTGCCCCCAGTTCGTTCGGATTCCCCAGTTCGCAGCGAGCGCGGGATAGTGGTTTCGAGAGCACCCACAGCAACGACGAGTCGTACCCGTCGCGCGCCGGCAGCACCGCCATGCGTCAGCGATCCATCAGCATGTCTCCATCGCTGCCGGACTTGGCCCCCGGACGCCCCTACCGCGAGGAGCTCTGTCGCGTGGCGAAACAGCTCGACGAGCACATCGCAGCGCTAAACGCGGAGTGCTACTATCCCGCTTCCACGCTCCCGCTGTCCACGTACCCCAAGCGCACGTCATCGCTCACGGAGAACACGAAGCCGTTCGGCGGGACCAGGTCGCGGGCAGACTCCCAGACAACATGCGTCACTCTCTGCTCCGACACGGACACCATCACTCCGATCGAGACGCACGAGATCGTCACGCCTTCCAGCTCGGCACACAATTCATTCCAGTTCAGCAAGCAGCGCGCCGCGTCCGTCACCGGCGCAGGCTATGCCGTCGAGGGACGTCTTGAGAAGGGCCTGTCGTTCCCCGCCGCTGCGATTCCGGGCGTCGTCGAGGTCGGTCCGGACAGTCTGCACGGAGTCCCGCCGGAGGAAGCGGAATTCGTACATTACATCTAGCCTGGGGGCTCTTGCCATTCCGCGCAACCACCAATCGGGGGGGGTGATTCCCCCGCAGGACGGCTACGAGCGAGTGAGCTCCTCCGCCGGCGCGCCACTCGTTCACCCACGGTGCCGGACCTCCTTTCCGTGCCATATCTTCGTGTCCTTATCCGTTCGGAGGGCTCCCCTTTTTTGCGCGTGGAGCTCTCGCCACAGCACGTTTCGATAACTGCCTGCATTTCCGCCCATCCATCATCATTCGTCCGTCTAGCCCACAGCGCGGAGTCTGTGCCCGCCCGGGCAGGAGGCCTGCCTCTAGTTTTCCTTTTTGCATCGCGCAGAGCGATGCGCCGCCCCCGCCCCCCGGGGTGGGGGGGGGGGCCGGGGGGGGGGGTGGGACGCTGGGGGGGGGGGGGGGGGGGTGGGTGGGTTGGGGGGTTCGGGGGTGGGGGGGGCGAGC
>Ga0307516_10006846_pt1 | contig 13281 bp, 13 predicted proteins | sample 19_EM_MG_FD_203310 | JGI IMG/M metagenome (GOLD analysis project Ga0307516, IMG submission 203310) | Populus trichocarpa ectomycorrhiza microbial communities from riparian zone in the Pacific Northwest, United States - 19_EM | ecosystem: Host-associated > Plants > Roots > Unclassified | place... | reverse complement strand
TGCGCTTGCAAGCGTCACTGGCAGGGGCTGGAAGCGCATCCAGTAACAACGTATGCGTGTAGGCGCTTGTATGACCACCCTTCGATTGTGGCGATTACACGCGCATATACATCGATGCATGTTTTCCTGATGTGTTCAGGGTGGTCACAAGCGGCAGAGACAGCACGTACAAATAAATCTGGTCACCTCGGCGGTCGAATTGCTGTACATCGGAAATACCACCACATGGTACGCGGTTTGGAAGGGGAGCGTGTTTTGACGTGGTAACTGTGCTTGTCAACTTGCACTCACTCAACAACAGACACCCCGGTGTTCGCCCGAGCCCTGGATGCTTGGAAACGGGAGAACCTAACGCGCACTGGGAAATGGACGGGTTCGACTCATCAGGTCGGACGTGTGTTCCGACATTGGATGGATGGGTATCAGGAGAGTACTTGCCCGGCGAGGATGTGAAATGTGGGATGTCAGAACAACGATGGGGATCGCCAATGAGAAGGAATGTTAGTACTGAGGGTGGTACAGCCGTTGTGAGAACAGGGTGCCACACACGAAGAGACAAAACTCGTACCAAGTTTGGTTCCGTGGGTCGACGCGCTCCATCTTCCGGGTCCTCCACTACGGGTTCTCGTAACAGAAATGTTCAACGACCTCAGGCAAGAATTTACCCGTCGCCCCCTCTCGATGACACCGCCGCGACGGACTGATCTACCGACGAACCACCCCCGCGCCATGGCCCTCCGCCACGCCTCCAATCCCCGTGACGCCGTCATCGGGGCCCATCCATGATCCCATTCGCACCGAAAAGACCCGCGTTCGGGGGGGCCTTCACTTTGGCGAGTTCGCCCTTGTGTGTCTGTACATTGAAATCTACAACGAAACCATCATCGATCTCCTAGCTCCTCCATCCTCCCAACCTGTCCAAACATCTGGCTCTCGCTGCTGAGAGAGGAAGTCACGACCAACTTCTCGAGTGTCAAGAGGGTCCTGGAGAGAGGTGATGTGAACAGGAGGACAGTGAGTACTGACTGGAATGATAGGAGTAGCAGGAGCCACAGTGGCTTCCGTGTTGCCATTGAGAGCTGAGAGTGTGGGAATGGTGGTTCTTCCAGGAAGGATGACAATGGTAGCACCGGTGTAGGGATGGCCCCCAGTCTCCGACCCCAGACTCTGGGAGCATTTGCGTCTCTGGCCTTGACCAGAGATGGGAGGAGGTTGATTGATCTTGCCAGGTTGGAGAAAGCGACTTTGGACAAGGAGTGGACAAGGAAGGGTAAATACATCAATACCAGGTTAGTGCCCATGTCACTGAATGCCCATAAAACAAGCCTAATGCTGACCGAGTCAACCTGATCCGTTGTAAAGTTTCCTCACGTTGGGAAGTGTAATTTCTACCTTGGCCACAAACTCTGCCAAGGGCAAAAAGTAATACTCCTGGACAGTATTTGTTCCCACACATTGGCTGATGAAGATATGCACCATTCCAGAACTCCAGGTTGATGAGGATGCTGCAACCCTCCCCAACTGGTAACATGAGGATATCTGTAATTTGTACAGTAAACCTCAAGGCCCCTGCCGTCATGGAATCTACCAGCACACTCCAGTTCACCCAAAGGTTCAAGAAGGTTCAAGTACAAAGGACCCGTCCAAATTGTGGTGGCATAGCCACTGATTGTGTTGGCTTCTTCCATAGCTGAATGCAACAAAGAAAGAGATTGCTGACACTGAGGTGTTGATTGAGTGGTACTGTGGCAAAATCAAAGATCTCATGCACAAGTTAGAGGGGAAGGAGAAGGAAGCTCTGGCCAGGTCTAAGATGTATCTGCTTGTGGAGTAAGTCCCACCATTCCTTCTATTCTTTGTGCCTTCTCAATGTGTTGGTGGTTTGCTGGTGGCAGATGGATGAGAGCAATGCCATGAAGGACCTGAACAGTAGGATCAAGCAAACCAAGCTAATCTTGATGAGTCAAAAAGTTGAGGAGACTATGCAACCTGGTAGCCTGCCTTTATATCCCTGTCTTGTTTCAATCCACATCCACCCCCTTCAACCTGCCTTGTTGAACTCGGAGATTCTACTCGGAGTCCGTAACCCGACTGGACTATGTTCGGAGTCGGAGTCCGACGGACTTGACTTACAGTCCGTACATGTGGTGCTTTTATGGCGGCCTTATTAGCAGGGCGCTCTTAGTAAGCGGCCCGGTACATCATGGCGCCATTCCGGCAGCCTGATTATACCCGCACCCTTAAGGTGCCAAGCACGACCAAACAGGTCCGTGCGCATTATGCTTTCTGTATAAATAGACATATGTACCCATGCCTAATTCACACGCTTCTCTTCTCTCTCCCACCACCATCAAGCAACTACAAACTCACCCTAAGGTAAGCGTAGGGCAGTATGGCAGTAGAACTAGAATAGAACTGCGCCTGCTCAACATGCCTAAACTAACTCCAGGGGGCACAAAGTGATCTTCACTGAAAGGCAAAAGAACCACCTTGTAGTCTGCCTGCTGGAATCCCTCAAGATCACTGAAACCAACAAATTATCCATGAACACAACAGAGTCACCCTTGTGTGTGTCCACCAAGGTGAAGGTGGAAGGCCAGCCAAGCCCACTTGAGGAGGAATGGAAAGGGGTTAGTATGCATGTGGAGGACTTTGAACCTGAGGTGGTGATCACAAGTATTCTGTCAAAGTGGGTTATTTTTGAAGACAATTGGGGCTGAGGTGAAGGATATGTTTGGGGTGGGGAAGGAGAACATGCCTGCCACATCATGATATTTGGATTGTGTAGTTTCCATCACTGACATTGTAAACCTTATGCTTTGTTTCTTCTCCTTTCTACCTCTTTCCCATTCATGACCAATCCATTAATCTTCCCATTTTGTGTGTTGTGGCTAACAGTCATTTGTATTGTATGACAACATACTTGAACCATGTCTTACTATTCTTGGGCTTAATTCCTGTTGTTATTTTAGCATGGCCAAAAGATTCCCAGATACTTCTAATATGTGGTATTGGGGAACCCTGGATGATTGGCTATGTGGTTTTACAGGTGACATTTTCTCATTTAATTGTGTTCTCTTCATTGTTTCATGGGTAGTCTCATTCCATTTTTTTATTTTATTTCTGCCCAAGGGCCCCTGACTCTCAATATATTACTATGTGCATAGATCCTTCCTCATATGTATCCTGTCCCTTGCATTGTACATCACATGGGCAATCTCCCTGGAAGCACTTTTCTGGCAGGGTGTACAGTTCAGGAGCATTACACTTATACAGCAATGTTGCATCTGGTAGGTACTGGCACTCAAGGTGTGAGTAAGGAAGGTACACACTCTGAAAATCTTTATTATATATGCACACGGTTGAAGTCCAGAATTAACACTTCCCCAGACATATAACCAGCAACCAAATAACGACCATCCCACCGTGATTCAGCAGGGTTTGCAAATCTCCCAGCCAGCTGAAGAACCAGCTTTCCAGTGACTGCATCTTTGACCCTGTATTGGTCAACATCCCACAGCTTGGCATTGTTTGGGAGGGGCAAAGGTGAGTTGAACAACTGGACAGGGTGTGAGCCTGGGGTCCCAAAGTCCCACCCCATGGGTTGTGACTCAGGGGAATGAACCCAGACTCTTGAACCTTCTTCAACAATAAGGGATCTTTTGGGTGTACAAAACTCAAGTTCCACCTTGCTCACAATTCCTGTCTGGGTGGACCAAGCTTGGATGGAACCCCAGTGCAGGCAGAAAACATTGGATCCATCCCCTGATATCCTGAACTCGTCAACATCACTACCCACAGTGGCATCTACTGCCTGGAGGAGTTCCCCCCTCTCATCCCAGATGTGAATCTTCTCATCTTTATACCAAACATAGATCAACCTGCCATTGACCAGCTGAGCATCACTCCACCAATAGTGCTTAGCTGGGGTTTGGAATGATGCCTTGCAGAGACCAGTTGAGATGTCCCAGGTTTTCACCACCCCATCTGAATCACTTGAGATAGCAATACCGTCTTCTGCTTGTAGAGCAATGAACACAATTTGAGCTGAAGCAAGGGATGTGGACTCTGGATCAGCCACAAGTGGGTCTGCTTGTAGGGTACCAATCTCCCAGAACTTGACCGAGCAATCACCAGATGTGGAGATAAGGGAGGAGGGGGAAGAGAATATAAGGGAGGCAATATAATTAGTATGTCCAGAAAAGATTTTGATGGGGTGGGGATGTGAACTGGTAGTGTCCCATACATGGACAGTGTGATTGATGGCAGTGGCTATGAGCCTGCCATCAGGAGAGAAGCAGCAGCGATGGATATTACTGTCAGTCATATGGAACTTGGTCACAATCCCCCCAGAACTAGAGTTTTGAACCACAATGTCCCCCTTATGACATGAAACAAACTGAGTGCCATCCAAGGAGAAAGCAACACAAGAACCAGTGTGTGCAGAGTTGGTTTGCTGGGCATTCATGTTCCAATGCCAGACTTTGTCACCAGACACAGATATGAGGCACTGAGGGTCTGTGGGGGAGAACCCAACATAGTACACCTCATCCTGTTGCTCTATGAAATGATGACATTCCTCTGTCTGAATGTCCCACAAGCAGATTGTGGTGTCTCTAGACCCTGAAGCAATTGTGGTCCAGTCTGCTGAGATGGAAACAGAATAAATCCAGCCAGTGTGGCCATGGAAGGTCTTGACAACTCCACCAGTCTGCACATCCCAGAGCTTAATGGTCTTGTCATAACTCCCAGATACAAGTGATGTTCCATCTGGAGAGAAGGCAAGAGATTTCACATGATCAGTGTGCCCAGACAGAATGGCTGTCTGGATGCCTGTAATCCTATCAAGGGTAATGATTTCCCCAGTGCTCAAACCAACTGCAACGATATCTCTCCAGCAGGTGAGGGAGTCTGGTGTATAATCAAATATAACTGTACGGGAACATGTTCCCCATCCAGCTGGAAGTCCCTTCACCACCCTAACCTCTTGTGGGAGCTCTGCAGTATAGTGATCATAAATCCAAGATGAAGAAGGGCAGAATGGGAGGGCAAAATGGTATATCTGGGAAGGGGAGTTGCAGATTGTATCAAAGTGCTCCAAGATGAAACGCTGGCTGTCATTTAACCACTTGCATGAAGCCCCTGTCTGAACAGGTGTCAACATGGGTATTCTAAGCAGTTCCTCCACATGCAACTCACCAATGTGTACCATTGCTGTATATCCTTGAGGGCATAAACACTAATGTCAAGCTTTCCTGTCAGGATGAGGGCCTCGATCCAAAACAGAAGACAGGTTGAGAAGAATTCATCAATTGCTTCTTGTACCTCCTCCACACCTGAACTGCTCCCTGGAACCCCCAGAAGGTGCTTTGTCCAGAAGCAACATGCATACTCCAGTGCATCTCCAATGTAGTCCTTCCAACGATCTGGAAGATCCTTGACTTCACTGAGCACGGTGTAGTCATCCAGTCTACAGATATTCCTCTTCAACCTCTCCCTCATAAGGTTGAGACATGAGAGTAAGATCTCTCTGTGATGAATTGAAGGGTCTATGAAGAATTGGCTGTCTGTGCATCGCCTTGAATTCATGAGGAAGTCAGGAAATGACTTGTGGAAAATCTGAACTGCAGCATCCTTGTTTGCTGGGACAAGGAGGAGAGAGTGGAGTGAACGGAGAGCAGTGGAGATACCAGACACCCTGAGGAGGTCTGAGAGTGCCTTGACTGACAGGGGATTGAACACAAGCACCACCGCCCCAACCACAGTCTTGAAGTGGGAATGAAACTCATCATCCTCTGTATCCACATCACCAACTGCTTGCTTCAAAACCTGGATGTAAAGGATGTCAATTCCAGACCTCCCTTCATGAGAGGTGCTTTGTGGAAGTGAAGTGATCTGGGTAAGTTGTTGGGTGGGCATGTGGCTCTTGGACATAATAAAATTGATGGCTGTCGAAGCATAGATGAAGAATCCTGCTGCCTTTTCACAGAGAATGTGTATCTCAGATGGACTTGGCCAATCCTCTGTGAAGCTACAGTCACTTCGCCCCTTTGCAAGTTCAGTCAACTTTGTTTGAAAGAAGAGCTTGATGTCATTGTTCACTGTTTCAGGCTTGACTTCATGGAGCTTGAGAACTTCTGTGATGGGGAGGAGTAGCTTCAAACGAAATCCAGTTCGGATTCTGGGCTCAGGCCGTCCAGTGATGAAAAACTTGACACTGGGGATTTTGTCCACATAGTGAGAGAGCACTGAGAGGATGGCAGATGCAGGTTCCTCATCCTTGCACTCATCAAGGGCATCAATGATTATGAGGGTTGACATGTTTGCAGCTTTGAGTGGGCCAACAATGAACTTCTCCATCTGTGAACAGAGGGATTCATGTGCAACATCAGGACATCCCTTTAGGATCTGGAGCATCTTGTCTCGGAATAGCTGATACTGGTAGGCAAGCTGGAATGCAAGTGTTGGGAAGATTGCTTGAAGATTACTCCTGTCTGCAAAATCTCGGGAACAGAAGAAGCTGGCCCCAAGCTTCCCATCTGCAAACATCCTCTCAGCAAATGTCTGAGCAATGGTTGATTTTCCAGTCCCAGCAAGACCATTCAGCCAGAAGATTTGCTGTTTATGTTCTCCTGCTGACCAATGCTCAATCTCCCAGAGGATAGCTTTCCTTGTTCCTCTCAGGCACCCCTGCCTGTTCCCACTATGGTAACTTGCACCTGCAGTATGGGGCATTCCTTTGAGAAGTGCGAGGTTTGCTGGTTCCTATCTGTTGGTTAACTTGTGAGAGCAGAAAGCAAGGAAGTGAGACTCACAATGAGCTGACAGCTCTTGTTGTAGATATCATGTTGCAATGAAGTCTAGCATATAGGTAAGACATTGTAGAAAATGAGCAATTTGCCATGCAAACCTGATATTCCATCAATGCTTCATGAATATCCTCTACCAGGCTGTTAATCCTCTGTGCATTCTTAGGGTTGGCCAGGAATTTCATGACATCCCCTTGTTCTGTTGGTAAGGTTAAGCCCTGACAAATATTTTCCAGTTTCCTGGTTGTCCCCATGTAAGACTCAGCATTCAACCCCAGAGATTTCACACTTACTGTTCCAGTTCTCTCTCTCTCTCTTTCTCATCAACATCACCCAGAGGGATTGGTGCACAGAATGATTCAAAGAGAATTTTGACTCGGGGTACCAACAGCTCTATGGCTTGTTCATCCACCTCTGTTTGCTAGGATGACCATGAGTATTGTGAGCCTAACCTACAGGAGGTAGATCATACCTTGCAATTTCCCAGGATGAGGGAGAGTCCTTCAGCAATGGACTTGAGTGGACTGAGGTCATTTGCAGAGCCTTTTGGCACACAGAGTAATTTGGCCATAGCACCTGCAGCAGACCCCACACCTGATGTGGTCTCATCCATGACAGCATTCAGCCGGGTACCCCCGTCAAGATGAGGAACTTCCGGTGTACAATCAGGAATGGTAGCATCTACATTGTCTGAATAAATGATTGGTGTAGGAACTTGAATTGGGATGTCAACACACCATTGGGCTCCCCACTGTGTTGGACTGATGGAGAAGATGAACGGGAGTAAAATTGTCCATCTTCTTCTTCATCCTCATCCCCTCCTTGACAGGGTCCACTTCCCGCCCAAACTTCGGCATCTGAAGGGGGGTGCAAATGCATCGAGCTAGCTTTCCTTCCATCAATATCCGCCTCCCCCGCTCCTTGGTCATTTTCGCCCCTGTTTGCTAGCAACAGCTCTGGTTCATCCAGCTGTGGAGGTTGATCCGTTGGACCGGCTTGTTCCCCACCTTCGTCGGCTCTGTTCCCTACGACATGAGGCTCTGGCCTCGGAAGCGGATTATCTGGGCCGGCGCTCTCCCCATCGGCGTCGGCCCCTGCTATGCCCGGTTTCTGTTTATTACCCAGGCGCTTAACTTTCTTCTTTAGTCTGGAGAACGGATTTCGTATGTCCATGTCGTGTGTGTTGGGTCGGCGTGAACGGTTCGGTGATCGTAGATGGTTGTGCGATAACAGATGGGCGCGCGATACCGTGGGCGCGATGCGTCTTTTGCAGACGCCCAACGGGTTCCAATGGGGTCCCCGTGGTTTCTCGTCTTGTACCGTCCGAGTTCTTCCTCGTCTCGGCTTTTTAATATCGGTTTTTTATATGTACGCGCCACGTCAACTATTTTATGCCGAGCCTGCGTTCTGGGTCAATATATCCTCCAGCAGTGGCCTCGAGGGCCACAGCTATTGACTCCTCGACTAACCTCGGTCTGATTGGATTTGGATGCGCTGCTTCGATGCGCCTTTCTCGTTGTTATTGCCTTCGCCTCAATGCTACTTCCGGACAGGTGGGTTCTTGAAATAGATGGTACGGCTATAAGTATCCCTATTGCCATCTTCACATACAAATCACACGAAAAGGCATCGAGACTCTCCGCGAGATATGGATCACTCTCCACGCTGGGGGCGGGAATACCAAAGGCTTGCGAACGAAGATGGGTTTACCGGGGTTACCGAGATGGGCCCTGCCATGGTTTAAAACGACATCTGAAGGTTACCACCGAAGTCGAAACATACAAAGCCAACGCCTGATCAGCGCGAGTATAATCCGTCACCCTGCAGACTTCAGAGGCACCTAGATAATTCTCCCCAACACATGGGGGGTTTTATACACGACAATACACATATGAGTATCGATAGAGGGCCATGGACGGCGACAATAGAACGAGCGCTCGCTCAGTGAATAAGTGTGTCAGGAACGGGTACAACCATCGTGGAGGCGGTCGGAAGGGGGTGCAGTGAGGTGAGGTGAGCAACAGGAGAGGTTTCGGTTTCAAAGCGCTGAAGGGAAATTTACCAAGGTCAACAGTTGACTAGAGTCGGTGAGCACTACATCTGAGCGCTAGGAACCACAGGAGAGCTGTACGGAAGGGGGGAAGTGTGTGTCACGTTGGCCGACTCTGACGTGGAGAAAAGGTGGGAGTGTGGGTGGCAAGGATTGGTTGATCCGAAAACGCCACGAGATGTGAGGAAGTGTGGGTTCGGTTTGTGGGTTTCGCCACGAGGCGTACCGTACCGTTCCTTCACACAGTCGTAGGACTCAAAGCTTGTCGATAACAAGTGTTGGGTATTGGAGTTGTACCGAGCCCGGAGCCTAGGATCGGTCGGTTCTATGAAGCATGAGAGGTCTGAAAGGATGAATAGGCGGAGGTTTCAACGCACCTTCGAGTGCGGAGTACGGGAGGGATATGGATCGAGAGCCCCCCTGGATAACCAGTTCGCCCAATGTACCACGCGTGAAGGATTGGCCTGTATTGATCGTCTCTTGATCCAGAGGGACCGGCCTTGCAGAACATCCCAGAAGCATAGATAGAGTTCAAGTTCTTGAGGTTCGGCAAGGTAGGGCATCCAGTGTCTGAGATAACTTCGCGCCAGGCGAACGAGAAATGACGGAGTTAGCAAAACGTCGTATGCGGAATTCGTAGGCAGGTACTCCCCCGCGCCCTCTACGCATCAAGTCTCGACCGTGCCCAACATGGTACCAGGTTCCCTGGAACGGAACGTGAAGGTGGTCGAAACCTGAGATCCTCGGAGGTTGCGAGCCAAGGGAGGATTGATCGGATCGATCAGAAACCGTCTCCCTCAAGTCTCTTGAATGGTCCCTCTGCTGCACCGTTTCTCGGCGTCGCAAACCCCCTCCCTCCCACTTAACAACAAGAGTTATGCTCGGCCTGCTTCTCGGAGCCGTCGGTATCACGTTGACGAACCAGCGGTCACTCCGTTACGAACCGCTGGCATATTCACGGTACGCCCCGATTGACTTGGTTCACGACTTTATCTCTTGTGTCTCTCTTTACCTTTGGAATCTATTCGCTGACCGGGACCACCCAGGGACTGGTGTGCTGATCGACGCTGGCTCGCTCTCGTCGACTTCAAGACTCTCCCTTTCCACACCGGTCGACCCCCACACGCACAACCTATCTCGGGTCGGAATTGGTGGGATTTTCCATGCTTTAGGACAGTATCGGTGGGGTTAATGGTGCGCGTCCCCCTTTACGACATCTGGCGCCACTGGTGCTTTATCAGGGCCCAAATAACTCATTCCACCGCTTCCAGTTGACACTCCTACATCGTTCAAGAATCAATGAGAGGCGACAACTAAAAAAACCATGTGTACGGACTGTCGTGTTCCCCGCTATACGCGGCTGAAGAAGGGATGGGGAGGACGGAACATTTCGCCCCAGGTATCAACCGGGTTCATCTCCCGCCGCGACTCCAACGTCTGGGTGGAGGTCCGAATTCCTTGGATGGATGTCTACCTCTCCCCCTTCTTGGTTGTTTTCGCATCCGTTCACCGGCTTTGGCTTTGGTTCGTCTGATGGTGGATCGGTCGGTCGAATGGACCTACCGTCATTCCGCGTTATTTTCCAAGTTGCGATCGCCACCCACCACGAGATGGGGCACTGGTTGCGATAGCGAGCCCGCTGGGTCAAGTCTCTGCCATCAGAGCAGGATCTTGTTCTGCTTGGTTTGTGATCGCTTCCTGAGTACTTGAGTGCTTAAGTTCCTTCTTCGGTCTAGGCAGCAACCCCCGTATGTCCATGTTTGCGGTGTGTTGGTGCGAACCGTTTTGTGGTGGTGGGTAGTTGGCCTCATAGCTTCTACGGCTGCGCGCAGTGGGAACGCTTTCATTTTCAAACAGATGTCAGCCACGAGCAGTTTTGCATCGTAGCACGCTTCCTCTTTTATTTCCCCGTCTGTTACCAAAACCAGGTCTCTATGTGTACGCAAGACGTCTACGTCTCTTGGCTACGTGAAAATTACAACCACCACCTGCATCGTTTGAAGGCCAACTTGTTAGTGCAGAGCTCGATGCCTCCAACCGACCCATCTCAAGGTCGAACTCGAACGCGCTGTTCGGATGTGCCTTCAACATTGCCATCACTGTCGCCTCCTTCAAGCGACTTCCAGTCAGGTCGATTCTTGAAAGATGGTATGACAATACGTATCCCTACCACTGTCGTTGCGTACAAGCCACGAGAGAAGTATCCAGATCCCCAGTGCTGAGGTATGTAACACTTTCCACACAGGCTTCGGAGAGCTAGGGACGCCCAAAGACTCTTGAATGGGAACAAGTGTACTGAGAAGTTGGAGGGACCATCGAGGTGAATGCCAGAGGGATCGCAGGGATTGGAAGGAAGGAGTGAGCAGGCGGATCACGCGCGTCTGGTTTCACCTCAGACGCGCGAAGGGACTTCTGCTCCCTCGTTGAACTTTTCCTGTCTCCCGGCATCGCGAATCCCTCCCTCCTTGCTGACGACGAGGATTGCACGCGACGCGTTTCTCAGATGCATCGGCATCGTAGACAGCTGGGATATGGGGAAGGCCACCCCCAACTGAGTTGGGTCACGGTGCTTTCTCGTATGTTTCTTCTTCTTTGCCTTTGGGTTATTTGCTGACTGCAATCGCCTAGGAATTTGGGCGTTTATCGTTGCTGGTGTCCAGACTCGTTAAGAATGGCGGCAAAACGTGCCCCGCCAAGTCTCTTCGAGACTCTCACCTTTCAAACTGGCTGACACCGACCCGCACGGCTCATTCAGACCGCTGGCCTAGTATCCATGCTTCGGGACATATTGATAGGGCTGACGGTACGCATACCTTTTCTACCCGATGCTTTGCCATGGCCCAACATATTCATTCCAGCACTTTTAGATGGCATTCAACGACCGTCCCGTTTTTCGAAGAGTCTCTCAGGCTACCCAACAATCGTCTCGCTAATTCCTCCCGCTCCTCGCCCACCTTCCACCCCGAATGCCACCCCGAAAATGCCTATGAAAACATTCTCCAAGAATCTGAACGGAGCGCGTAAGTGCCAAGGTTCTAAGAATCCACGCCGCAATCGATGGCATCCACATACACTCGAATTACCCGACTTCGGGCCTAAGATCAAGCTTCCGGTCACGGTCACGGTAAAGGGTGAATCAAAGAGGAGACGCGGTGCCGAGACTTCACCCCCACCGGAGGTCTTTCTTTTGTCGGTTATCCACTCAAGGAACTACCATTGGTCCCTCTACCAGCACACTAAACTCGGTGAACACGACGACGAACGGGGTACCGCAACCAAAACTCCCAGGAAAATGGATACGCGGCTCCGCCTTCCAGCTGAATTCAACAATCACCCCCGTCGCCTCTTCTCCCATTCGACAAACTCGGAGCCAGCACAATATCCCATCCCAAATTCCTCGCCTACCTCTGTTCCTAAGCCACCGCAGGCTGCTACCTCCTTCACCAAATTCATTCGCAAGGCGGCTCTTATTGAAAGCCCGCTAATTCCAACCAAACCGCTAGTTCGGTGAAGACCGCGGACCCTTATGAAGAAGCCAAGCCTGCTTGTGAGCCCAGGGTGGTATCTTACCGCCCTCCGGAAGAGAAGAAGTGGCCTGAGGTGTCAGTGCAAGCGATCATCGTCGCCGAGTCCTCAAAGGTGTGTTCGAAGCCTTGATATACATCTGGGCTTTGGGACCAACGGGCTGGATCAACGCGGTTAGGAAAGCGAGGGACCGCGACCACCTCCCCCCCAGCGGACCCTCTGGGACTAACTCTGTCAACTTGTCTTCACGCCCCCCAAGTCCGTTACCAAAGCAACTGCCATTCCCCTCCTTCCAGAACGGACGCCTACCACCCCATCATTTTTGGTACGGTGTTGACAGTCCAGTGCATTAGACTACCAAGGTTCCCGATGCCAATATCACCGGTTCAAACAACACCGCCTCCCAAGTCTATCGTGCAACTGGCAAGCGCTCCCAAGACTTGGGTCTTCAGGATCCAATTTGTCGCGGGTGACCTCACGAAGCTCGCCGAACGGTTCTTGGAGAACTCGTGTGAACGTCATCGAGGCTGTTTGCCGCGCAATCACTAGGAGAGCGCCAATGGTGGGACCCTCAGAGTACTCGAGCCCGGAATGGTCGTGAGTCCCGCCTAGTTTCGTCCCTGTGTCTCCAGTCTCACGTTGCCTCCAAATTCGGTGCCTACGAATGGTGTGTGAACGATGAGTAGGACCCATCGATCACAACGCACAAGGTTCGGGACGGTTTGGTACGATGGGGGTTCGGCGGACAAGGCCGGACCAGGCGGAACTACCCCCTTGAAGGAGGTATCTGAAAGGCTCAGATCGCTTGGGACATGATCGTCGTCTGAGATCTGGAGCGGGGTTCTCATTACCCACCGGATGGCGGAGCTTGTGGAAAAACTACTAGAGGGAATATTA
>Ga0307516_10006845_pt1 | contig 13281 bp, 17 predicted proteins | sample 19_EM_MG_FD_203310 | JGI IMG/M metagenome (GOLD analysis project Ga0307516, IMG submission 203310) | Populus trichocarpa ectomycorrhiza microbial communities from riparian zone in the Pacific Northwest, United States - 19_EM | ecosystem: Host-associated > Plants > Roots > Unclassified | place... | reverse complement strand
TGACTGCGATGCAGCGGATGGCGAGAGAGGGACAGAATGCGTGGGTGTATGCGGAGGTCCAACAAGGTGCGCATAGAACAATGGTAGTGCTTGACTTCCGTTGGATGCTAATTCAGATGCTAGGGACTGTTGTGGGTTGTTTTCGGTGTCCATCTTGTTGGTGAGGTGGAGAAAGAGATATCGCTGCAAGCAGAAGGGTGTAATTAGTTCACCTATCGGTGGACGCGTCGAGGACGTGCAATCAGTGGCTGATGTCAGCATGCACATGGTTTCGTATATGTGCTCGATATCAAGCTCATGTTATAAACAGGCCTGCTTTTGAGCGACGAGACTTATGTAGCAGCCTTTAGTTGTCTTTTTCACAAGCTTTTCATGAAATTGTCGTCGAGTTTGTGGCCATTTCGTGATCGAACTTCATCACGGCCCAATGACGCGTTTGGTCTTGTTTGGTTCACGCGTTATGGCTTGCATCCGCTCTGGCCTTGCCCGCTACTTTAGACGAGGGGTAGTTCGTTCATATGCGACTCATGGAATGGCCTTGGAGCCCAAAAAGGGCGATAGAGGTGAGTAAGCCTTGATATGCTGCTCAACGATGGCTAAATCGCCGGTAGTTGTCGTCGGAATGTCAGGCGGTGTCGACTCATCCTTAACTGCCAAACTGCTCACAGACCAGGTAAATGCGCGCAATTGTCTACCCTAACGCATCAAAACTAATGTTATCCATTAGGACTTTGATCTATCAGGAGTCTTCATGCGCAACTGGGACACCCGAGACGAGTCTGGCACGGACCAAGGCTGCGAGTGGGAAAAGGACTGGGAGGACGTCCAACGGGTATGCAGGCACCTGGATATACCATGCGAAATGGTCCGCTTCTCTCCTTTTATCTCATGTTACCGCGTCGCACAATTGACAAGCGAATTTTTGTCGAAAGCTAGATCTATCAAAAGAATACTGGAACAGAGTTTTCCAACCTGCCCTACACCAGTGGGAATTGGGCGTATCACCAAACCCAGATGTATGGTGCAATAAGTGCGTTCTTGAATCTAGTCTTTTATCTAGCATCAACTCAGGAAAATCTTTCAGAGAGATTAAGTTTGGTGCCCTCTTAGAACACCTACCCGGAACGCTAGGCGGAAGAAATAAACCCTGGTTCGCGACAGGTATATTCCATGCCCCCTCTTCCTGCATTTGCCCAACCTCAAATCAGGTCATTACGCTCGCAAATCATGGTCGACCCAAATTCCTCCTCGTCCCAAACTCCTCCGAGCCGCGGATAAGACAAAAGACCAGTCGTATTACCTCTCCTCAATCTCTGAAGAAGGGCTTAGTCGTGCCTTGTTCCCTCTTGGCGACATGACAAAACTCAAAGTTCGGGCATTAGCAAAGGAACATAATCTACCCACCGCCGAAAGGCCAGAAAGCATGGGCATCTGTTTCATTGGCGAGAAATCCAGGTTCAGTGATTTTATCTGTTCGTTTCTCTTCTGATGCTCCCTTTGTCACGATATTTATTGTTACTTTCCTCTCTCGACCCTTAGCTTCTTACCTCTCTCCAAATCCAGGACCCATCATCGACCTTCAAAATGGGGAATGCATTGGCGAACATTCGGGAATCTGGAGCTTCACAATTGGCCAAAATGTTAGGATTGGCGGAATGCCCCAAAGGATGTTTGTGGCGAAGAAGGACGTTTCGAAGAACATCATTTACGTCGTCCCTGGCCCGTCAGTCTCCTTCCTAATCATATCTTTCCTCACAAAGTCCGCCAATACATCTCAATACTGTTCCTCACTTAGGAACAATAAAGCACTGTTTTCCGCCGGTCTATCGATATCGAACTTTTCCTGGATCTGGGGGGATTCTCCTCCCGCTGCTATTACCCACCCACAGGGCTTTCGGGCCCGTATAAAACATTTATACCGCATGGAAACAGCTCCGTGTACCGTCTTAAGGTTGGTGGACATTCAAGTCGATGAACATGAACTCAGTAATCTCTCAGATCAGAGGCAGACCAGAGCGGACTCATTATCAAGTTGGATGATCCTGAAAAAGGTGTATCACTTGGTCAAGTTGCAGTGCTCTGGGATATCGATGGCGAATGGGTACTTGGCTGCGGTGTTATTACTGGGGTCATGTTTTCATAGTTCTTCGGAGGCATGCTAATGATGCGTACAAAAGTCGGTACAAGTCAACACAAGGCACCACCCGGAATCGAACCGGGGTTACGAGAAATTCCCCCTCAGAATCTCGTGTGATAACCGCTATACTATGGTGCCACATTACGAGTATATTCTGAGGCATCCCTCAAAAATGTCGGCGCATCAACATGCGAGCTTCAAGCACTCATGGCTATGTCATTTTCCGCTGTTTTTACATTATGGGGTTTTATCTTTTGCAACTCGTCCTCCCCGGTTCCATGCACAACGTTCTCGGTCGAGCCACATACTCCATCACCGACAAGAACAGACTGGGTTTGCAATGCCGCAAAACACAGCGGACCGTTGTCAGTCAGCTGATTAGTACACAAAGGGTCGTCTCGTTCCTCCTCCAAGTCGGAATGACGGTACTCGCGACAGACCATTACATTGGTCATGCCTACATTAAAAACGGCGAGCGAGAACCAAATTACGGAGTGATTCTTTTTCAGGAAGACGAGAACGACGACGGTCCAGTTACACAGGACAACAACTCTTCGATGATTGAGAAGTGGATCTATGTTTTTTGAATGGACTGACTCACAAATAATACAGTTGGCCTTTAAGCACAAATGCCCTTGCGAGCGCCGAGAAGAAGCTTGCCGCCTTCGTGCTGGACGTGGAAGCGTTCGCCACTTCGACGTCTGGATCTCTTGAAGTGGGTAGCCGTCTCCACGCAGCCGCAAGAAGAAGAAAAGTATAGTTCGCCGCGAGCACGACGGGACCGACGTTCGCGCTTGTCGCAATAGATCCATATGCGCAGTGCTCAGAAGAGCCATGGAAGCTGGCCTGAGAAACGGCCATGTGCAACGGGATGGTAGACCCTATGACAGAGAGCCACAATACGAGAAAGATTGCGATTACGGAGTAGTTCTCCTTATACTTGGCACAGATCTGCAACAAGGACAACAAGGCCGTCAGACCAGACGCGACGTGGTTTAACGCATTGATTGCGGTCTGGATACTCTGGCAACTTCCAAGTGGGGAGGCTGGATAACGCATCTCAGCCATCAGTTCTGATTCAGTGGGATAAAGGGGAACGTACTTTGGAAGTGTGCGTTGGTGAGCGTGAAAACCAAGATTGCCTCTCTTTACTTAGCCGCAGCACAGTGAGCAAGATGGCACGAAGAGAACGGGTGGTAACGCGTCTTACCTTGACAGAAAGTATACAACAGTTCTTATTGATATTCTGCATTTGAACAGCAACTTATAATCCCCGCTGATATTGAGAAGGATGTCCCAGACGAGGGCCTACACGTTCTTTTAGTTCAGAAGAGCATTGACAAATATGGAATGTATCTGGTGCTCACCCCTGCAACCCCTACCACCAAGTAGGCGGCGATCATGGTCTCATGCGCCCTCCTGGCCATGAGGTAGTCCATAGAGGGGTTTACAAGTTGGGGTCCGCTCGACATGAGGAGCTCCATGAGGGCAGGTGAGGAGCTCGTCCCTAACTCAACGTCCCTAAGCCGAAGTCATATTCCTTATATTTGCAGTCTGGACCCGGTTCCCTGAGAAAAAATTGAAAGAGCCTACGGCAAGTACCATATATTCGTTATCAGGACCGCAAGCTTTATCGCGCCAACCGTTAAGCCGCGGCAGAAGCCATCAAAATAACCTTTCCAAATTCCATACGGAATGGGTGCCGTTTGTTTCGGGCTTACGTCCGACTGCCCCGGTCCAGGTTCAGGAGCTGTATCGTGAAGCGATATGCGCTGCCACTGCGTGATGTACTAATGCGCGCACAAGGATGCCTTCGGAGAGTAGCACTATCACTGGCAAGATAACATCGGAGCGACGCAGAAGCAGCGTGAGCGAGCTTTCGCCTCTACGCCCCGAGTCTGCGGATCTCCGTAGGAGTCGTAACAGCGCCGAGTGAATTGACACTAACACCACAAAAACGGGTCCCACTCCAATACAGTATAGTATTTCGAATAGCATTGGACCACGCCGCTGGATCGGTTTTACCCAGGAGAAAGCAGAAAAAGCACACTTGGCGCAGTCAGGTTATTCTATCCGTAACTGCAAGGGTAAGGTCCGGAGCGTGGGAGTCCTCGAATGTGCGGTTCGATGTCAAGTTGTGGGTTGGAATTGTATTGACATGTCAAAGTCCAGGAATTTGTGCGAGATACTAGTACATTGGAAGTTCGGTCATTGTACCAGAAAGATCCAGTAATTCTATGCTGTTTCGAAAAAAGACGCTCTAGGGTTCCTCAAGGTCTTGCAGAGATATAGACAAAGGAAAGGGAACAGAAGCATCGTAATTGCGACCGTCCACAGACATGCTGTTTGGGCGCGACGGCGTTTACTTGCCATGGCATCACCCCCCTTGACGTCCTTTACACCGTCCAGCTGCACAATGCTGTCCAGAGTGGTGCGCCATGTATCATCTTCTTCGCGACTTAGCCGCAGCTTCGTGTTGCGATACACACGGCACGTCATCATGTTGGTCAACACACCGTTGAAAATAAGCATGAAACGATACGTCGGAGGCAGTGCTTTGAGGAGTATGATTATGGTGACCGCCAAATTGCTTGTTACCGCAATCCTTTTCAAAGCGGATTGGCAATTCAGTTCAGCCCCATTGATGAAATCCTTGTAATACTTACGAGTAATATAAAAACCCATCCCGGAACAAAACTCGAAAGGATTTGGCGAGTAAATTTCCAGAAATCACGTCCCAAAGACTAGGTCTGCGATTGGGTTCCACCCAACCGTCAGCAAGCAGACGCCATGAAATGGCAAGAAAAACGCATGTGTCGAATGTAATGGAAGCGATTGGAGCCAAGCTGGCGTATGACTCCAATGTCTTGACATGGCAATTATCGGCGGGTTCAAGGATAGCGGAACCACCATCCGCTAATATGGCAGCTGCCAAGGAGCCACCCACCACCCCCAGCCACAATGTGGAAAAAGTCGCGAGAACATATTTGTTGTTGGCAAAGACCGCCGAGACGCGAAGGAGGAATAGGAGGGCGCTGGAGGAGCATGCAACATGAAATAACACCCAAATGACTCTTTCGATAAGGCCGCACTGCGCACGTAATGCAGCAGCTAGAGTAAAGGTGTTCAAGTTAACGTATATACATAGGTTCAGCTATCAGGGGAGACTCACATTGGAGAATAACGTTCAAAAGGGTGTACGTCAAAATACTCGCCCTGCAACTATGAGGTTTTTTTGAATGGCACAAAGAATAATCATGTCTCACCTAGAGAAAAAGTAGACGAATGTTGGAAAAGTGAACTTGAATCCGACCAACAATGTATAATCGCTGGTCAAGTTGATCAAAATGTCGAACAAGAGAGCCTATGAATCGGATCGTAAGGAAAACTGAGATCTCTTGGAGGTGGACTATGCACCCCCAAAGATCCTATCTCCACGAAGCCTGTGATGCTGTACTGGTACGCCAGATCAACAGGCGAGTTGGCCATGGGTGTTCGAAGATTTGAATTTTGGAAAGATGGTGCCCATTATGTACCGTTTGGCTCATCAAAGAAACCTGATCCACTCGATGCGGTACACGTTTGGGAAAAGGGTAAGGGCTAAAATGCTCAACTTGATGAACACCAAGAGTCTCTAACGATTAAATTCTAACTTACCCGTGATCGGGGGGCTGCCTGAAACCTTGTCAACAATCATGTATTATATGGTGGGTCTCCGATGCTGCAGCCACATTTCTGATGCAACCCGTTACTTGAAGGCGATCAGGACTGGTGAATGAATTGTACGCCTGTCAACTTTGAAAATCCAACTCACCGACAACAAGGCCACGAACAAAGTCTGCCTCCATTTTAGGGCTCCACGAATTCATCAACACAGTATTTTTCCGGTATGTAAAACGGTGTTTGCTGGAAGATCCGAACAACAAAATGAAAGGGCTTATCAAGATTTTCGTCGATGGGCCCATCAGTCAATTGAGAGTTTCAGCCTATTCAGTCATGTCATTCTGGTCCTGCAAGGTACGATGGTGATGTCGACAAGAGAGCTATCATCAAACTGAGGTCGAAGCTCTACACAGGGACGTGACTCGGAGTAGCATCCCTGAGCGCTCAATGTCGAACATGAGGAGGCACCTGAGGCCTGAGAGGAATGGGACGACATCGATGATATGCCAAAGAGACCATAAGGAAGCTACAGACATACCATGCGGCTAGCGCTTCAAGTCAAATAAAATGTCTGAATGAGACTGAATGAATGCCAACCAATATCGCATGTCGCGCGTGGTGAGTACGGCTTCCTGGATGACCGATTAACAGGGTTGAAGTCTGAAGCCTGATCCGAGAAACGATGTTTTCCCTCGCCATCTCGGATTCTCAGGATGACCGTGGTACTGCCGTCACGGTAAGTGTCGACGTATGTGTTCAATTGAAATGTGATTGGAGCAGTGACTCAGAGTGTAACTTAGCCGTGCTGCTGCCCGTTTGATCATGATCAGAGAGAAAGGGCTTGTAACTCTGTGTGACACATGTCAACTCGAACGAAGTCCTCCGACACCATATTGCAAGAAAAAACTTATTTACATTCAGCGAGCGACAAACATACTTCAAAACATCTAAAACAGCCCAGACCCGGGGAACAACTGTGAGGACCGCGCCAGCTCCTCACCTTCACCCTCATCCGAGTCACTTTCCATCGACGACCGCTGAACCCCTAGCTGACTCCGCAAATCGTCCGGTGCTCCTACTCCTCCCTTCATCCAGCTTTTCATATTCAACTCCGCGCTAGTCTGCATCCGCTGTTCTTGGGCCGCCGGTGGAAGGGCAGGGGGGACAGGAGATGCGGGCGCAAGCACTGCTTCACCCTCTTGATGACTCTGCACAAATGGGTCGAGGCTGTCCTCGTCCTCGTTGTCAGCATGAGGATGCAATGACGGGGACGGGGGTTCTAAGGGTTGCCGCGGTAGATAGCGTGAGGTGGACTCGGATGGCATGTACTGCGGCGTCGGTGGCTGTTTCCGCGGATCTGGCTGTTTCGTTCGGTGCTGCTGCCGCGATTGTTCTTGAGTTTTGTGCGGTTGATGGCTGCCAGCGGTCGACGGACCAGATCGTTGAGCGCGGCCTCGGGGCTGAGTGTCGTACTCGAACTAGGAACGATTGATGATGAGGTGCTTGAACGAAACAGAGGGGCGACGAGACATACGATGACAAACACGTCTTCCTTCCGTCGTTCCCCCACGTCTTTGTCAATGCAGTAACAGATGTACAGTGTATCCGCCCTAAGGTCAATATCACAATGAGGTCACACAAAATAGCACAGTACCACCAAACTTACGCGTCCTCGACCAGGCCCACGCAGAACAGTCCAACAAGCCCTGTCACACCTGCTGCAAGTATCGCAGCACCCAAAGCCTGTTGGGGTGCATCCAAAGTATGTGCCACGAAAAGGTAAGTGATGAGGGCGAATGGGAATGTCAAGGTAAGTGGCGCCACTGTCAGGAGGGTCAATGGTGCTGTCACGAAAAATAAAAAATAAGCTTAACTCCGACGACATAGAGCTAAAACACCTACGTTCAGCCGAAAGACCCAGTCTCCTCGTCCTTGCGGCTTTCGCCTCGACTGCTCTTGTCAGAGCCTGAGCTCTCCGTGCACTGTTCATAAATGGGTCCCCGGTCAGCCCAGAGTATACTAAAGCATATTTGCTCAATGCCGTAGTGATCGTTTCTAGATATCCAACAACCATGCGAACGCCAGTGACAAGGAAGAAGGCACGCGCGGGGATGTAAACCGGGAGGCGATGAAGGAGGAGAGTCAGGAGGGTAAGGAGACGGATGATCGTGAGGATGAGAGCGGATAGTGCGATGGTGCCGAGAGATGTGCCTGTGGACCGCATGACGGCGGAGTGGATGATATGCGTCGAAGTAGGAGAAGGGAGGAGCGCGTCGGGGCTGAATGCAAGAGGTGAATACTGGGATGTGAACGCAGGGGGAAAATGGACGTACTCTGCGAAATACCATGCACCGATAACGCTAGCGCAAGTCATTCTCAAGATGCCTCGAGCAACGCCCCATGACCATAGCCAAATTGCAATGGCCCCGATTATAGCCCAATTTGCCCAGCTGTAGACATGCCATTCCCAAGCTGAACTCTCTTTAACTGGATGTCCTTTAAGGAGCAGTCGAAATATCAGAGTCAGGAACGGTATTGATAAGAGGAGAGTGGTGAGAAGAATGGCTGGGGACAAGGCCAGAAGGAAAGGGTTGGCGATTAGGAGTTCTGTCGTCAAGGTTAAGGTTGATGAGGTTTTGTGGATATGGCGAGGTAGGTTGAGTAGTCGACGGGCGGTCAGTAGGGAGAGGGCTAAGGGGATGAGGGAAAACAGTCGAAGCCTGGAGAAGTTGGTCAGTGATTGGAATAGGGATGGTGGAGATGCAAATAAGGACATTTAGTTGTCACTCACCCAACGGTCTCTCCCCAAGTAGGTTCAGTGTCTCCATCCCACATAAAACTACCCACGAATGCCCAAATAGCGGAGACGAAGAGGGTGACCGGAACAAATACCGACGTTGCAAACATGACGGGACGGACGAATATCCGAAGGAGTAATATGTGTGTATATGCAGCAAATGCACTCGAGAACGTGAGAATTGTGAGCATCGGCACTGTATGCAACAGAGTGGTATAAGGCAATGTGATTGGTGGTAATCTGGTTGGCTTGCGAGTAATGAAAAGGAGAAGAATCGAGAAAAAGACGCAGAGGGAAACGCCAGCGCACCAGAGGGCTGTCCATATCGAGTCGTGGTATTTCCGGCGTCCTCGAGGAGTATGGCGAGGATCTGGGAGGGAGAATACATCGAGTGGTCGAACACGGCCGTCTCGGGGTAGCAGTGACTCTGTCAAGGACAACGATATAGGTTCTCTACTCGTTGAAGGGATTTGTGGCGGCGGCGACGGGACCATACGTATAGCTTCGCGTCCAAACAAGTCGGGAGGCGGCACAGAGTCTTCAGTGGAGTGTGAGGGAGCTGGTGAGGGCGACCTCGACCGCGACCGCGAATGTCTCATCAACGGGGACGCGAGATGAGCAAGCCAGCCTTTCGGGGAGTCATCTGGGCTCAAAGACTCGTCGTCGTCATCGTTCGGGATGAGAGGAGCTGACTGGGAGTAGCCGTGACTTGGATTGAAGCCCGGCCTTCCTGTACGTTCGTCCTCGTCGAGACGTAGATATGGGTCATCATCCTCCTCCGCGTCACCGCGATACCGATGGCTCCCTCTGCTCGTCTCGCTTGCTTTCAAATGGGGATCATCAAAGTCGTCGAGATCAGCATCCAAGTCATGGCCGCCGCGTGAGCCTTCATCGGTGGTGAAGGAGAAGAACATGGGCTGGGACGAAGCCATGCTGGCCGAGCCGGGCTGTTGGCGGCTCAAAAATTGTGAAGCATACGTTGCAAACGACGTTGCCATTCTATCGAGCCCGTCGTCGAGAGCTGGGAGCAAAGAGTTGCTAGACCCTGCGGAGTCTACAAACTCCAATTGGGGGTGTTCAAGAATTTCGTAAGTCTTCCGTCACACCCGTCACATCACCTCATGTTATACCGACAACAGCTTCGGGATTCTCACCTGCGTGGCGGGCTTGCTTATCTGGTGGTGCCTGTGGAGCCCAGCTCCTGGAAATCTCAGCGTCGAAACTTGGTTGAATCAGCAAGTCAGCTCGTTATCGATTATCCCGTTGGCATTTTACTAGGAAGAGAGCTTCCCTTAAGCTTGGTTTTGAATCTGATGGACTTCTTGGGGACTTCTCGGGACTAAACAACGCTTGCTTAGCTTGATTGAGCGACTCGCCATACAACATCCCTACCGACCATACATTTCATTTCGTTCTCGACATCTTGTCTATATCAATAAAACAAATGAAAGCGGTGAACGTGTATTTGTCGTAATAATGGAATATACAGCGTCAGAAATCCCAATCGGAGTCTTGAATCATACGATATCAGGGTATTATAAGTTACACATGCGACGGATAATCATAGCTAAGGTATGTGATGAAAACGTCAACCAGAACACAACACCCCCAAAAATTATTGTAAGCAGGTCGCCAGAACATACGAGTACAACCGGGGCAGAGAAAATGCAACAATAGCTACGCAATGTCAATGTCTTGCATGCTCTCTGGTTGGTATCATAATGAATGCCAGTGAAAAGTAATGGAAAAGGGGGGGGAAAGGAAGAAAGGATCAATCATTATGATCCTTCTGAGATTTTTTCCGCAAAAACCCAGGGCGCACAGAAAAAAGATGGCTCCCTCTCGTACTTCGTCCTTGAGGGCGCGCCGGCGGTGCAAGATTACGACTGCTCTGCCGCCGTTCCGACAGGTTCGTCTGCATGCGCTGCATAGCCACGCCGTCCTCCTCAATCGAGAAATCAAAACCTCGGTAAACCGTCCGCAAACCGGTCGACATGTCCGTCCTGCTAGCAGACCGATGATCCACAGACGGTTGTGCAGGAAGGGACACAGTGCTCTCCGTCCGATACGTCGACCTCGAAATGACCGACGCACGCCTGTCCGGCTCTTGCTGTGCAGGCGATCGTCTGAAGAACACTTCATTCACAATATTTCGGTCCCGGGACTGCTTTCGGATGTACCGCATGATGTCGATGTCGTCTGGTGCAAAGCCAAACTTGAGAGCCTTTGCGAGGTAGCGAGGTGCCAGGGCAAGGCAAACGGTAAGGGGGAGGCAGAGCCAAAAATATGCGGACTGGAAAAGGAAGTGATTATTCCCAAAAACTTTGGTACGGAACCATCCAGGCGATATGACATTGTAAACGGCCTAAAATCCTTGTAAATGACTTAGCCTGCGACTATATCGAAAAGGGCTCACCGTGTACAACCAAAGTAGAGCGACACCAATGAAGACAGCAAAGAAAACCCAAGCTGTCCAAATGTTGGTGTTGAGCCCATTGAACAAGTTGGCTGTCACGACAGCGGCGAAAACCATTGTCTAGGCAGAAAACATAGATGAGAAAATGCACAGTAATCTTCGCAAAAAAACTAACTGTTGAAAATTCATAGAGACCGACATCCCAACCATCCGTCCGCGCAGAAATAGTGGTATATGTATAGACGATAAGGAAGTAAATGACGGCAGACTGTCGGAAAAGAAATCTCGTTAGGTTCCATCTGAATCTATAGGGTGAACTACAAACCTGGACGACACCATCAAACATGTATACACTGAACCACTTGAGCCCGAACCACTTCCCTTCTCTTCCGTAACGATAGAGCTCAGGAAGATCCATAAGGACGTCAGCATCTATAGGAGAAAATGTCACTACGGTCTGTGTCCACAACAAGAACTTGAACTACATACCGACGATTCTGTCAAACAACCCGATACCAATCACAGGCGCAAGCGTCCAGAAAGAATTCCAGAACAGGAGATACGTATATTCGAACACGTAGTTTGAACTCCAACCACAATGAATCTGGAACCACCAGAGGACACCGATACACACGATATTCTTGTAGAAGAAATTCAGAATCCTGTCAACCATTAAGTAGCCAGACCTATTGTCACAGGGAAAGATTTAAAACGAACATGTTTCCATTACGAGCATATGACCAATGCCCATGGACCAAAAGCAGCCGTTTCAAAAAGCGGAACTATGATAAGGAACATCAACCAATTTCGACAAAACAAGCCAACAACTCGGCTTACCTGTGCGATAGCATAATCCGATGAATTCACAGCCTGCAAACCTTCCTCGCCGGAAATGCCAACTCCAACATCTGCAGACTAAACCACCCAAAAAGACAAATCAATTCCACGGCGCCAACATCGCCAAAGGAAAACAAAACAAACCTGGATCATGCTAACGTCATTGGCACCATCACCGATTGCAAGCGTCATCACCCCGAGACCTTCCTTCACCAGGTTGACAATAAGAGCTTTCTGAAGTGGAGATACACGACAGCAAATGACGCCCTCGCACATGGTCGCCAGTCGGAGTAACAACGTTCGATTTTCTTCGTCAGAAAGCGCCTACACCAAGTCCGAGATATATCAGCCAGAACAGCGACCCAGAAACAAAATCGACAAACATGTTCCAACGCGGCACCATCAATCACAAGTACAAACCCTCCAGGTCGATCGCCATTCCCAGTGCCAACAATCGACGAAAGGCCCGTATCGACACGACGAAGAGGGAATTGCTGCTCGATGTCAGGTGGATTGGAAGAAGACGACGGATCAGGCTCTTTCAACAAGTTGCTCTCAGGGAAAAACTCCTCTGCAGCGTTGACCATCTGCTGATACACGGGGAAGCCATCTCGGTTGCCCCGAATGACAATGATGTTTGCGTCCTGGCCGATGAGGTTGGTGCTGTGTCCAATAGCTACGTGCGATAGGTCAGCACTGAGGGTCAAAAAGGGAGGGAAAAAATGGGGGGTGTCTAACCAATGGCTGTTTCAAGTTTATCACCAGTGGCCACCCAGATCTTGATTCCAGCTCTCTTGAGGTCTGCGATAGTTTCAGGAACACCATCTTGCAATTTGTCCTCGATAGCTGTAGCTCCAAGGAGCCTCAAATCCTGTTCGAGTTCATCCGAGACTGCCTGGACCCTGTTTTCCCTATCCTCCATGGTGACAGTAGCCTCATCATATCGCACATTCCAAGCAGCAAATTGGTCCTCTGCAAAAACAAAAAAATTCAGTTAACCCTTCAACATTTAAACAAAAGAGGAAACCTCACCTGGAATAACCTTGTACGCCAAAGTAAGCGTTCTCAATCCATGACTCGCAAACTCCGAAAGATGCCTCTCCGTCGCCGCCTTCAACTCATCCACTCCAGGCCTCAACCTCTCAAAAATAACATTATCCGCCCCCTTCGTCAACAAAAATATCCTCCCATCTTGCTTGTCCAGCTTCCTAACCACAACGCTCATCCTCTTCCTCTCACTTGTAAACTCCAAAATATTCAGCAGCTCGTAGCGCTCCACCCCATCCGAGAACGGCGTCTGCAGCGACAGCACCCCCGCCTCAAGTCCGCGAAACACGAACCCCATATCCGCAGCAGCCTGCACCAACGCGGCCTCATCAGGCGACTGTGCCTTGTACTCGAGCGCACCCGTTTCAGAATTGGTGCCGGTCA
>Ga0307516_10006843_pt1 | contig 13286 bp, 19 predicted proteins | sample 19_EM_MG_FD_203310 | JGI IMG/M metagenome (GOLD analysis project Ga0307516, IMG submission 203310) | Populus trichocarpa ectomycorrhiza microbial communities from riparian zone in the Pacific Northwest, United States - 19_EM | ecosystem: Host-associated > Plants > Roots > Unclassified | place... | reverse complement strand
CCGGGCCTAGATGTCGCCGGTGGCCATTTGCCACCTGCGCCACCCGATACCTTCCGTACGGGCATCTGCCCGCAGCGGTCCAGGCAGGCCTCGGCGGGCCTCGTTGGGCGATCGATATATCTAACAGTCAGTCTATCTAGACTATGGCGGGGCAATTTTGACGGGTTCCCGTCAAGGGTCCGCGCGACGGCGGCTCGTTGCAAGCTCCCCTTTACCTCCGCCCTGGTCTGCCCCTATAAGATATATCACCCAGGAAGGAAACATCAAAGGGGCATACAAATGTTAGAGAGCCTTTCTCAATTGTCTGCCAATGCCATGAAGGAAGATGCGGGTAGGAACAGCAGTAGCCCCACCCCCCGCCCACGATACCCAGCTCCACCTTCTCCTCCCCCCCCGCCCCCCCCCGCCCCCCCCACCTCTTTCGCACCTCTGCCAATTGTACCTTTTGTCGGTCTTCCACTCATGGTCAACCTTAAATTGGTGATCTCCTGTCTGTGTCCGGCAACGACACCAGCGGCACCGAGCGGAGAGTCGATTCTTCGTCCTGTGTAGGTAGTGCCCGGTGAGGAAGTGACTTGTCTTCAGCTGAAAGAACCTTGAGGAAAATCTCTTAGAGATACCCACAACCACGCCACCGGTTTCCTGTCTGCTCGGCATGTTGTACATCTTCCTAGAGGCGCCGTTTACCGCCCATTGCCGGGACTCTGCCCACTTCTTCGCTGAGATCTCCGCTTGGTGTGCGCGAGAGACCTGTGGAGTGGCATCATCCGTACCTCTGACCAATCCGAATATCAAAGCCTTTCCACCGCACTCTCTTCTGGCTCCTCCACCGCGAGCTTGACCCACTAGTCGGCCTCCTCATTTCCTGGAACTCCCTTATGTGCCACGTCGTGCAGCGATGAATGGCGGTAACGACGACGGAAAATCAGGGAGCCGGCTGCGGTGCGGATTCAACTTGTCAGAATAATGGGGGTCCGGAGATGACGGACCGGAGACGGCACGTCCGGAGATGACAGCTGCCTGAGTCTTCGAGCACCGGCTCGGGAGACAGTCTTCCGTCCTTTCCCCTTGTCGAGTCCCTGAGGCCCGTTGTATATAGAGAGAATGTTTTTCCTTCGACGTTGTATCAATCAACCAATTCACTATCTTCGTCTCTATCGATCCCTATATTCCAACACAAGACCAAAGGGCCAATGCTCTGAAATCAACTAGCTATTCAGTCCCACAGAATAGCAGCTACACTCCTCCCACCGCGCCGAGTATAACTGCTTGAGACTTTCGATTCAGCGTAGTCAGAGACTCTGCTGCTGCATCCTTGAGCATACGTTTAAACGAAAATCGTTCCCGTGTAGCGTGTTTTTTTTTGTTTTTTTTGTTTATTCATTACTCGCGTGCGACCTATGGAGATCATGGCGAGAATATGTACAGTCCGTTTCCTGTCCGCTGTCCGCGCAGTGGCGGCTCGTGTGCGCGGCCCTGGCTTGAGTGCTGGAGCTGGCACGAAGAAGAAACCCGCCCCCGGCGCGAGTCACCGTCTCCACGGACGCACAGGCGGCGATCAAAAGAATGGAATCGGACGAGCCAGGACCCGGGCAGAAATACGCTCTTGAAGCAAGGGAGCATATCGCGGCACTTCGGAGGGCAGCCCCAGACATCGTCATTGAGGTCAGGTGGTGCCCCGCACACGAAGGCGTGGAAGGCAACGAGAAGGCGGACGAGTGGGCAAAGCTGGCGGCGGAAGAGCCAGACGCCCGAGGGGTGGAAGGGCTGAAATGGTTCACCTACTCGGACCGGCTAGAGGAGCGCGCGATGCCTCTCCCTAGGTCCCTTGCGAACATCAAGCGAGAGATCACCGAGAAGAAGTGGGCGGAGGCACGGAAGTGGGCTGGGGGCAGGACCTCCAAGAAGAAGTATAAGATGCCGACGAGCCAGAAACCCGACAGCACGGTGGCTGGGAGTGCCAAACGACTTGCCGAACGGTTCTACCAGCTGAAGACGGGGCACTGCCGCACGGGCGAGTACCTGCACTGGACAAGATCCCGGCTGGCGGCCCAGTGCTGGTGGTGCCCACACCCAAGGCAGACGAGAGAGCATCTCCTGAAGGGGTGCCCGAAGTGGAGGAAGCAGCAGAGAACGCTGTGGAAGGAGGTGTGGAAGGAGACGGGGAAGGGGAGACGGTGGCGGAAGGCACATGAGCTCTTCGCCGACCGGAGGTGCAGCCAGGCGGTGCTGAACTTCCTCGCCTCCACGGAGGTGGGGAAAACAGTCCCAGCTGCAGAAGAAGACGCTAGGAGTGAGGCGTCGGAGTGGGAGCTCCGGGAGAGAGCGGAGCGGGAAGAGGAAAGGAGGGCGGAGGCGGAGGCGCTGGGCAGGGGCATGGAGAGGGAGGGGCACCCGCTCTTCCTCCCCACCCCCCCCTTCATGGCACTGGCGGGAGAGGAGTAGGGTGTTCTGTTACTTTTGTTTTTCCTTTGTTCATTTCTTCGGGAGGGCCGGGCGGAGGGCACAAGGGGAGCTTGCACTGTGCCGCCCTGCGCGGTTTGCAGCCAGGAAACGGATTGTAAATAGCCCCCTCGTCATGATCTACATAGGTCGCATACGAGTAATTATAAAAAAAAAAAAAAAAAAAAAAAAAAAAAAGCAGTGGCGGCTCGTTGCAAGCACCCCCTTTGCCCTCCGCCCAGGCCTGTCCCGAGAATATGTGGCGCGCACCAAGAAGATTACAAAGGGGAAGAAAGCGAGTGTGCAGAACTAAAGAAAAGGACATAGGAAAAGCGTCGCCCAATCCGCCCCCTTAAGCCGCTCCCACAGGTGCCATTCCCGTGTAGCGTGTGAGGAGGCGATATGTTATGCTACCAGAGTAGAGAGTGCCACCACACACTGGGAGTTGGCTTGCGAGCGAATCAAGCCGGATGTGACGCTTTCCAGCTTCGAGTCGAGGTATCCCACACTGAAGACACAACCACAATCAGACTGGCGAGTCTCTAGGATAACCGCCCAGTCAGAGTCCGTACCGCCGACGACCGAAAGATGCCGCTGCGGAAGGCCGCGGTAGTGAATGCGAAGCTACGACGGTGTGCCGCGATACCCAAGGAGTACCTAGGTGTACCTCGAATGGTTTTACATTGCATCGGCTGAGAGCGGCAACACTGAAGTCGATATCCGGTCAACTTCCAAGTGCCGCATATTTGAGCGATCCTACCATTGGCAGATACTCCTTGCGATTAACTGTTGCATCCGATTCGCATCCAGTAAGCCTGAACGATCCAGGATCGCGAGGACATATCCTCGCTGGCAAATACTGTATCCTCCATCATTGTCACTCTCAATCTCGATTCCAAGAAACTTCCTGGCTGCACCCAGGTCACGCATTTTATATTTTTCTTGCAGTAGCTGATCGATGTGGAACCCCTATCCTTCGATGACATTGTGAGAAAAGAGTAGATCGTGCACGGTACCAGGAAATTCCCGGCTGTAAATATTGGTTGGGATCAATGGCCGATTGTCCGAATCTCTTAGACTGTAGGTATCCATAGATATTTTTGCACCATAGCCTTGGCGCCAGGCTTAATCTGTATAGGGCACTCCGAAAGATTAACACGCTTCCGGACGATACCCTCGAAAGACCTAGCCAGTCGATTCCGAGAGGAATCACCATATAGATGTTATCGTGGTCAATATTCGGATTTAAGAATGCCGTTGCCACGCCCAAGTGATCCTCATTCCAGCCGCACTAGGCGGCCAGTGCCAGTAGCAGTCGGAGTGTTGCCATATTGGATATCGGCGCGCAGGTCTCGTGGTAGTCGATACCCTCCTTATACTCACTGCCCTTAATTATGTCAGAATAATGGGCGTGTAGAAGACGGACCGGAGACGACAGTTCCGGAGATGACAGCCGCGCCAGCCTCCGAGAACCAGCTCGGGAGACTGTCTTCCGTGTTCCTCCCCTGGCGAGACCCTCAGGTCCGTTGAAAATAGTGAGAATGTTCCTCCTTCGATGTTGTATCAATCACTCAATTCACTATCTTCTACAGTTGGAAAAGCTTCTCGGCGCTGGAGGCACGGCGCTGTTGCCGACTAGAGTTGAGCGGGCGCTGTTGCCGACCAGAGTTGAGCGGGCGGCGTTGCTGGGGGAGCGCACGCCGGAGGAGCTAAAGCAGGGAGCCGAATGGGGACAAAGCGGGGAAGCAGCGAGATGTACTTTGTGTTCTCTGTTCTAAGGTTCTTTACACTCTTACAACCTTCTTCCTAGCAATAAACTTCGCTGTCACCTCTACTCCCTCCACGCCGTGAAGAATCTTGTCTCTCTCTCTCTCTCTCGCTCTCCGCTCAGGCGCCCACGTAAACGACCTAAATTGTTATAGGTTATGAGCCCGGGTGCCGCACCCGCCACGCACAAGCCGAACACCAAACTGCTTGCCGCCATTTCCCCTCACGATCGAATCAAGATGTCTGCACCCGATGCTGCCGCCGAGAAAGTCTTCAAGCGCTCCCTCGGAACCATTGCCCTCCTGAACTACGCGAACTATGCCTCCTGGAAGGAAGACTGCGAACAGGTCTTGCATGGGATCAAGGCCTGGAGGATTGTTATGAACGAAGAGGAAGAGCCGGAAAATCCGGAAGGAATGACCAAGGCTGCTATCCACGGAAGGAAGGCCTATGAAGATTTCACCACACGAAGGGCTCAGGCTGGTGCCATCATCTACGGATCGTGCAGCCCTGGTGCCAAAACTCATCTGAAGGGAGTTAGAGACCCAGCGAGAATGTGGGAATTGCTAAAAGAGAATATGGACACAGCAAACACCAAAGTTGGCCGTCTGACACTCTTCAGAGAATTCAGTCAACTGCGCCCGGTTCCCGGAGATCCAATCAGCGTCTACGTCTCCCGGCTCCTCGATATCACCAACCAATTGGCCGGAACCCCCGAAGCCGTTTCCGAGATGATCTTGAGAAATAACATCTTTACAACTCTCCCCGAAATGTTCAAATCAGTATCAAGACGCTGCAGTCTCGAGCAGACATCACGGTCCACCAAATCATGACCGAACTGAAAGAATGTGAGCTGAATGAAGCGCTTTCCATGAAGCCCGACGCCGCTTCAGAGGCACTGTACTCTCAACAAGGAGGAAGAGGTGGCAACAAAGGGAGTCGAGGAGGTCGAGGGAACTACCGAAACGGAGGAGGAGGAAACGGAGGACGCGGTGATCAGCAATCTCAGAAATGGTGTAGCTGGTGCCATTCAACTACCCACACCTTCAAAAATTGCTGGAAAAAGTATGGCAACAACACCAAACGACCTCGGAATGACACTCAAGAAACGAAGTCCTGTTATGGGTGCGGAGAAGCTGGGCATCTTATAAGAGATTGCCCAAAGCGAAGATATGAAAATGGCAATGGAAACGGAAGCGGAAACGGAAACGGGAACGAAAATGGAAACGGGAACGGGAATGGGAGTGGATTCTACAGCCATGGAGCTGGCCCTGGAAATGGAAACAGGAGCGGATTCTACAACCATGGAGCTGGTTCCGGAAATGGAAACGGGAGCGGATTCTACGGCCAAGGCCATGGAACCGGTCCCAGAAATGGAAGTAGATTCTACAGCCAAAGCCAAGGGGAAATCCTGGATCGGGAGGACACGGATTCGGCCAAGGAGGAAATGGATACTACGGACAGAAGTTGCTTGGAAATGGCCCCAACAATCCGCAATGACTCGCGGGGTAGACCTCCCTCGATTCGGAGGTGATGGTCGCGTCAAGGTCCTCAATGGACTCGAGGCTTGGGATCTCGGCCATTGACTCCAGAGCCTCCCATAACTATTGCAATGACTTTACTGAATTCAAGAAGGACTCGATCACTGAAGCCAATATGATCATCAAGCTGGGGGACAAGAATGAAGTGCACGCCAGGAAGAAGGGGACGGTACAATTGAATGGGGTATGTATTGAGGCATTCTTTGTACCAGAATTTCGAATATCTCTTCTTTCCGTCAGCCAGCTCGACTCCCACGGTCTCACAGCAATATTCAAGAACGGAACATGCGCAGTGATCGACCACCTCGGCAACAACCCTCTCAGTGCCACACTCGATCATGGTCTTTATATCCTCCCACAATACGGATCTGCTCACCCATCCTCAGCGACAATCCTCCCAAGCCTCGGATCCCCTCACACATCATCCACTACAAACATCCGGAAATCAGACTCGTTCGAAGTATGGCATCGACGACTCGCACATCTCAATTACGCAGACCTCAAGGTCATTCTGGATTCGGATAACAAGACCAAAACCCGGACCCCGTGGGAAATGCCGGGACTATGCGAAAACTGGATCAAAACGAAACAACAACACATGATCCGAACGAAGTCGACCCGCTCCTCAACGCCCTTTGAACTCGTACACACTGATCTCTGTGGACCCATGAATCGCAGTATCGGAGGTGCTCAGTTTTAAATCATCTACGTTGATGATTGCACGCGCTACACCAAGGTGTATTTCCTCATCTCGAAATCGGCAGATGAAATATCGGCCAAGTTTCAAGCGTACCAGGCATGGATCAAGGCAAGAGGATTTGGGATCAAGCGGTTACGATGCGACAACGGAACTGGCGAATACAACAACTCCCTGTTCCTAGAGATCCTGAGGGAAAATGGAATCACCTACGAACCGTCACTGTTACACCCTAAATACTACAGGGTCGGAATTCGGATACGGACCAGGCAGGAAGGTATCGGAAACTCGTCACACAGTCTTAGGACGGCATACCGAGACCGAGCAACCGACAACGTCGGGGCTCGACTCGGGTCGACCGACTCTGCAGCACCGGATGATCCCGGGCCAAGTACCGGCGCGGGCCGGGAAAGCGCAAGTGCTGCCGCAGAAAAAGACAACCTTGGTGGTCATCACATGGACAAGCTATCGGAAGGAAATGGGAACGCAAGGAGTTGCGAGTCTAGATCGTGGGATAGGAGTGGGGTTGTTTCCAGAGGCACGGCGCCCAGAGGAACAACACCACGAGTCGGGAATCGCGATATCATTGCAGACGGCCAGAGGCCTGAGGCGATACCGCTGCACCCCGTTGTCAGGAGACACGAGGAATCATGCTACCACTCGCATCCTCGTCATTGACACCCGATTATGGCGATGAACTCTGGGCTTTGCCAGCGCTCGACAGCGTGAGCGTATCCCCCACTTATCCGAGACGCTTACAACGGTTATGATGCAGGGCATACGCCGCACCAAGGTGAGTTCGTCGAGTTGAACGAATACTGAAGCGGACGCTTGACTTCAAGCCAATCCGGTAGCGCTGGGTAGCCCCCGGACCAAGTACCGGCTCGTGATCGGGAAAGTGCAAGCGCCGCTTCAGGACCGCACCTCAGGAGCAGTTCGAGAGTCTGATGGGAGTGATATGGGGGCGATGCCGTTGCGGCCGAGAAGGAGTGGCTCTGCGAAGGCGAAGAGTTTTCACGTCTCAGAGCGGGGTAATCCCCCGCAGCACGTGACTTCGCCGAGCCGGATATTTATACGCCGCGGAACCACAAAACGGTCAATGATGAAGGGACCACCTACCGGTCATCAAGAATCATCGGAATCATCAGCAGAACCATCAACCACAAACGGTCAATCATCGACCACCTACCGGTCATCAAGAATCATCGGAATCATCAGCAGAACCATCAACCACAAACGGTCAATCATCAACCACCTACCGGACACCAAGACATCGAGTCAACGACCATCCCCCCGAGCGATCCGTCGAGCGAGTCGTCGCCATGGAACCGCAAACGATCCGTCGAACGAACCGCCGCAGCGATACTCGCAAGCCTCCAGCAGCCGCGCGAGTCGACGATACGCCTAAGCGATGCGAGCGGGACAACAGCCGTTCGGGAAGAAGACGGAAGGATACGTGAGGAGCTCGAGAGTCTAGGCGGGAGATGAGGACCGGAGTCGCGGATTCTCGACCGAAGGTCTCGGCGAGAAAGGGTGACTCCGGAGCTGGGCAAGGAAGGCAATCAGCAAGGAAGAAGGGCGAGGGCTTACTCCTCGCGCGCCGGCGGATCCTTGCTGGGCCGCGTCAACAGAACTCAGTCCAGAGCTGAGGGATTTGCGCGGCGGCGCTGATCACCTACCCCCCCTCATCGTCAGACCGACCAGGACGAGTAGCTTTGGGCTTCGGCCCACTTCCAGGAGGACCTGGAGTGTGAGCGTATCCTCTACCATATCTTACGCCGAATCTTTCGGGCCGGAAGCAGTTCGGCCGGGTGAAGCAGCCTTGAGGGGAAGTAGCCGAGTAGTCCCCGGGTACTGGGGGGTGAGGCCGGTCCGGCACCAGCCGGGCACGCCAATAATCCCTAAATCCTCAGTACGCCGAGCCAGTCATCCGAAGGGCTGTGGTGACCTAAGGAAAGCTGAACTCGGTAGCCGCTGCATACGAACCAGAGATAAGGATACCCGTGAGGCAGTTGTCGAGCGAGCCGTCGGGCAATACGCCGGGCCCGCCTCGAATCGAACCATCCGCCGAAGCACCGCGAGCGAGCCGTCGGGCAGTACGCCGGGCCCGTCTCGACCGAACCATCCGCCGAAGCGCCGCGAGCGAGCCGTCGGGCAGTACACCGGGCCCGACTCGAATCGAACCCTCCGCCGAAGCGCCACGAGCGAGCCGTCGAGCGAGCCGTCGGGCAATACGCCGGGCCCGTCTCGATGCGAACCATCCGCCGAAGCGCCACGAGCGAGCCGTCGAGCGAGCCGTCGGGCAATACGCCGGGCCCGCCTCGAATCGAACCATCCGCCGAAGCACCGTGAGCGAGCCGTCGGGCAAGCTGCCGCGCCCTTCTCGAACCGTCCGCCAAAGCGATACACGCAAGCCGTCGGGCAGCCGCCGGGCATGCGCCGAACGACCTACAATCCGTCGAGCGAGCCGTTGCCGCGGAATCACCAAGCGATCCGCCGAGCGAGCCGTTGCCGCGGAAACACGGACGAACCGTCGCGCAAGCCGCCGGGCAGCCGCCGGGCAAGCGCCGTCCACCAAGCGATCCGTCGAGCGAGCCGTTGCCGCGGAGCCGCGTACGATCCGGTGCTCGAGCCGCAGCCAGCGGGCGCCGCAGATATCGAACCGAACCCCTTAGATTATTTCGTTGTGAATCCCTTAAGGATGGGCGATCTTGGGAAGGACGGTCGCGAGGGGTATTATTCCCGTATAATAATAAAACGCCGGCGAAGACCGCGCGCGCCCCACCTCCTTCATAACTATCGAGAAACCTGACTAGTTCGATAATCCGTGACTCCGACGTCGACCAGACGTCCTAGTCTCGCACTCTGCCTCACTGCCGTTGTATGATTACAACCCCGGTGTCACAGTCACCACCATACGCACAGCACAAGAATGGTGTTGCCGAGAGAATGATCCGAACGCTTAACACAAAAGCAAGAAGCATGATGAAGGACGGAAATGTGCCCATCAGATTCTGGCCTGAAGCCATCCGAACAGCTTGCTACCTCCACAGGAGATCTCCCACCTCGAGTCTGTTCAGAAACCGCTCACCCTACGAGGCACTGTTTGGAAACGTTCCACAAATTCAGCATCTGCGGCGATTTGGCTGCAAAGCATACAAGCACATCCCACCTGCACAACGAACTGAGAAAAAGTTCAGGAGCCACTCAACCATGTGCATGATGCTGGGATATGTGCATGACACCACGAAGATCTGGAGAATCTGGGATTTTAAGTCCGGAAGAAGCGGAAGAGCTGTGGAATGTTCAAGCTTCATATTCCAAGAAGAAGAGAATGCACGGAAGAAGCGTGGAAGAAGAAAATGCGCATGAAAGAAGCGTGGAAGAAGAAAATGCGCATGAAAGAAGCGTGGAAGAAGAAAAGGATAATGTGTTTCCCGAGCAGACAGAGAGAAGCTATGGAATTGTTGAAGACCATCCGGATCCACAAGGTAAGTAGGAAAGAAGAAAGAAAAGAATAAGCCGTCCTCCCTCCCTGTCCCCCCCTCCCCCCCCCCCCTCCAGCGGACACTGCTCGGAGAAGAAGATACCAAAGAAATTCCTATCTATAAGACAGAGTGGAACAATGCCTGTTGGGAAAAGATAGTCGGAAACAAGCCTATGAGGTGGGAGCCCGAGACAGGCCACCGGGAAAGGCGGGAAAAAAAGGAAAAAAAAAACAAGCCCGAAAGGCGGAAGCCCGAGACAGGCCGCCAGGGAACGCGGAAGCCCAAGACAGGCCGCTGGAAAAGGCGGAAGCCCGAGACAGGTCGCCGGGAAAGGCAGAAGCCCGAGACAGGCTGCTGGGAAAGGCAGAAGCCCGAGACAGGCTGCTGGGAAAGGCAGAAGCCCGAGACAGGCCGCCGGGATCTATTGTTGCATTTGCTTTCTTAAATAGCGTTTCCCGTCCAAATTGCACAAAAAAAAACAAAAAACAAAAACAAATCAGCTAATGAAATCGACTAGATGACTACATATCCACACGGACGAGGAGCAAGCAAAGGCTTGAAACGAATAAGGCTGTAATGCACAAGGCGCACAAAGAAGGGGGTGGTTTGGTGTCTTCGGCGTACCTTGCATCAGCCTTTTTGACTCTGGGGATTGCCGGGAATACTGGAGTGGCGGAAGCCGGAAATGCTGAAGCTCCAGCTGGTGGAGATGGGATTGAGACGATCAATGGGCCTGAGAATGAGCCAGCCACATATGAAGTGGCACTTAGGACCCCTCAAGCAAGAGAATGGGAAAAAGCCATGCGTCAGGAATGGCAGGCGCTGCTTGAGAATCATACGTTTGACACTGTCCAAGGAAATCACCCGTTTGGTGCTAACCGGGACCGAGGAAGAAATCACCCGATTGGTGCTGACCGGGACCGAGACCAAGGAAGTAAACAGACCGAAGGCAGCGCAGTACCAATTGGATGCAAGTGGGTCTTCCGGAGAAAGATTAACCCCGACGGATCCACTCGGTACAAGGCACGATTGGTTATCAAAGGATATGCCCAGAAGGAAGGGATCTACGATGATGAAACATATGCTCCGGTCTCCAAAATGACAACCGTTCGACTCTTACTGGCACTCTCGGCGCAACATGGCTGGAACGTGGATCACATGGACGTGGTCACAGTATTCCTGAATCTGAAAATCGATCGAGACAATATCCATATGGCAACCCCTCCCGGGATTGAGTGGCTGGAGCCATATATGCCAGATGGAAGCATGCTGCTTCTTCGAAAGGCACTGTACGGACTGAAACAGGCACCGAGGCTGTGGTTTGAAGACATCAATAATTACCTACTGTCTATATGATTCCGGCAATCGGCTGAGGACCCTAACCTGTATCTCCAACCCGGAGTACTACTGATACTCTATGTGGATGACTTGCTCATCGCGTATGATGGAACCAAAGGAAAAGGCCAAGAAATCAAGAGGCTACTGCAGGCAAAATACAAGATGTGCGATCTCGGAGCAGCCAATAGGTTTCTAGGCAGAGAAATTGAGAGAGGAAAAGACGGGAGCATAAGTATCTGCCAGCGAGCGTACATTGACACAATTCTGAAGAGGTTTGGACAGCAGGATGCGAAATCAGCAAAGACGCCCCTTGATCATCAAGTGGATCTTGCGAATACCGACTGCGAAGACAAGATTGCCAATCGTAAGGAGTACCTGTCTATCGTCGGCTCTCTGATGTATGCGGCACTGGGAAGCAGACCGGATATCGCATTCAGCGTCACTGCCTTAAGTCGGTACAATGTTCAACCTCTGTAAATGTACCTGACCGCTGCAAAGAGGATATTACGATACCTGAAAACGACGTCCGAACTCCGCATCCATTACCGACGACTCACTCATGGACGGAGCGGAACTCACAACTCACACGGACTAGGCATACACAACTCCCATGTCTCCATTGTTGGCTTCATCGATTCCGACTGGGCAGGAAACCTCATGACCCGAAAATCCATTGGAGGGTGTGTTTTCGGTCTTGGACACATCGATGACAACGACGAACTGGCCATATCCGGACTGATCCACTGGCAAGCAAAATCACAGAGCGTGGTGGCTCTCTCAACACTCGAGGCCGAGTATATCGCCTGCTCACACGCTACTAGAGAAAGCCTCTGGTTGAAGCGCATGACCAAGGAAGCAGCAGATGCAATGCAGGTGCAAATGTCGGAAGGGCCGGTGCCTATTGGATGTGATAATCAGGGTGCCCTTAAGCTGATCGCCTCCAGAGTTGTACGCCAGAAGTCGAAACACATTGATGTCAGATATCACCATGTCCATGATGAGCAGCAGTGAGGATCAGTCAAGTTCCAGTACGTTACCTCGGCAGCGAATCCGGCCGACCTCCTCACGAAACCGCTCGCCTCACCCCAACATGAGCAACTGTTGCAGCTCACTGGCTTGGTAAGGCATCATTCGCAGCTGCACCAGCAAGGAACAGGGCGTGTGGATCTCTGGCAAGGATGAGGGGGTGCGGATCTCTCGCAAGGAAGGAAGGATGAGGACCCGATGGAAAGGGGAACCCAATCAAGGAGATTGAGGAACCAGAGAGGCGAGCAACAAATGGAATGAGAGGGAACGGAAAAGTTGTTTGGGCTGGGTTGTGGTTTTGGTTTGGTCTGGCGTTTGGTTTGGTTTGATTGACTTTGGTATTGTTGGAGTCGGCACTCTTTTTCCTGATAGCAGCTATTTTTTCCCACAGGGTTTTCACTGCACAGGTTTTAATGAGGTCGACGGGAACGGGGTAATGGTTGTCCTGTATTTTGTTTTTGCATTTGGTCCTTTAGAAAGTCTCAGCGCGAGAAGAGGGGGTGTGTCGGAAAAGCTTCTCGGCGCTGGAGGCACGGCGCTGTTGCCGACTAGAGTTGAGTGGGCGCTGTTGCCGACCAGAGTTGAGCGGGCGGCGTTGCTGGGGGAGCGCTGTGGGACCGAAGTGCCAAGAGCATTAATTGGGGAAAATGAGGGCGCCAAGGGCGCAGCGAATTAGTCATTACAGGTCATTCTCTTGGGATATAAATTGCGGGTCCCGGGGACGTTCCTCTTGTACTTAGACATCTACCTACACCGCACCGAGAGATAGCCACCACTCAATTCACCACCCTCATCTCTCTCTCGTAAATATTGACCACCCCCCCCATTTTGGACGGACACGGAATACCTACCCCACAGCAGGTGCGCCAAACCCGGAGCTCGGTAACCTTTCAGATTTCAGCGGGAGCGTCGAGGGCTGTGAGAGCCTCGAGTACCGTGATATCGTGAAACAACGTCAAGAACGTCAAGGACATTAGCAAGAGGGAG
>Ga0307516_10006842_pt1 | contig 13289 bp, 17 predicted proteins | sample 19_EM_MG_FD_203310 | JGI IMG/M metagenome (GOLD analysis project Ga0307516, IMG submission 203310) | Populus trichocarpa ectomycorrhiza microbial communities from riparian zone in the Pacific Northwest, United States - 19_EM | ecosystem: Host-associated > Plants > Roots > Unclassified | place... | reverse complement strand
GGCGGAGAGCACAAGGGGAGCTTGCAACGAGCCGTCACTGCGCGGACTGCGGACAGGAAAACTGGGCAAAATGTACGCCGCCATGATCTAGATAGGTCGTATGCGAGTATGATTAAACAAAAAAAAAGAAAAAAAAAAGAAAAAAAAGCACCGGGCGATCGAGTGATAACGGGGGGCTGTGATCACCGAACACAGCAAGATTTGAGGCTGATGAGAAGTGTGGTATGGGGTAGGTTTTTGCACCGTCGCGAAGTTCCCGGGTGAAAAGCGATAGTTAGCGATGACGGGTGTAGGTTGCCGATGCGAGGGCAGGTTGCTGCTCACGATAGAATCCCTGGATGCGAGCCGACCACCAGAGGGACCGGAGGCTGGAATCTGGCGTTGTTGAACCTCTTCCCGCAATAGCAAGAGGCTGCTGCTGAAGTGTCTGCGGTACCGCATCGCCGCGGGAGAGTCACCACGCCTCCTGAAAGAGATGTCGACGGGTTGGGACAAGGCTGCTTTAATTTTGTGGAGTGCCGTCAGTCAGTGAGTCTGTTCGCCGAATTGGTGAGATTCGTCGCGATACATAGCCGGGGGGTGAGCGCGACTGGTGGTAGGTCACGCCCTTCAGCTGAGCAACACTCACTGCCTGAACCGTGTGCTCATCACCACAAGACCGCCGGAAAAATCCTTCAACAGCAGCCCCCGGTGTCCGATATTGCGGTGTCTGAAATTACGCCCGCAAGAGTCCCGAAGGGCCACGACCGTGTGAGCGCCACACGACTCCAGGTAGTCCATCTCCAAGGATACCCGCATCTGCGACGGAAACCTGGTGTGGAGGAGGCAGTGCAGTGGCAGAGTGCCGAGTAAGTAATAGAAGCAGGAAGGATCGGGGGCGAGAGTCTATTTAGTGACTCATCGAATCTAGAATCTCCTTCTCGAGTCGTACAATTTTCACAGGTTATGAGTCCGGGTTGAAAGCATCAATTATTTCAACGACACGACGATCTGGTTACCCTCAACGGACTGTTGAACTTGTCCCCAAGCTCATTAGCATCCCTATACTACTCAATTATTGTTTTTTTAGCTTCACACCATGGGATACCTTGACGTCAGAATGACCGATTCCAGCAAAATGTACCTCCGAACACGCTTCCGCTGCCTTTCCCCAACACCGGAAACTGACACCAAGGACAAACCACGGCATGAACCTACTCTTTCAAAGGACGACTCCCTCGAGAATGGTCTCGGAAGCGTGGGATCACCGATCGCCAACGCCATGGCGCAGATTCGAGACTTCCGCAAGCGATCGAACCAAGCCTTCGGAATGATCCGGCGTTCCACCGACCGCAGCATTCGCACCATTCTCAATCGTCTCAGCCATCGTCCCCATCTAGCCTCGGATGATCGGTGTAAACCATGCATGTCAATCTGCACGCGTCGCCACCCTTGCCAGGCTTCACACCGCTGTCATGAAGCTGAAGACCTCAGTGCCAGACTACGTCTCCCAGGAGCTAGAAGGGACTCGGGTCAAAGTCACCAAGAGATATGTAATCATGCTTGCCTTCCCGAGCAATTTGCCAATACCGACCACAGCCTCAAGAACAAGCCTATTGAAAAACAATCGCTGAACTTCTTAGTACAATTCTACGCGAACCCGAAACCGCTCGAGCCCTCCGCAATACTACAATTGGCTCCAATCTGAACCTGGCCGAAACCTCCAATATCGCTGGCCGCAGATATCAACGCTGGCAAGCACCGTCGGGCCAGCACGGGAGACAAACACCGACGAAAGCCCAGCAACTAAAAGGAAGACGCGTCGGACACCAGTGATATCCCATGCCAATACTGCACGAGGAAAGGTCACCACCCAGTTGGTCGCCATGTCAAGAAGAGAGTCGCCGAGATGAGAAAGGTAAGTAAAGCCAAGTGCAGATATTCGGTATCTGCATACTATATCAATACTTCCGGCGCTCTATTACACCGCCCCCCAGCGACGGCAAGAGTGGCCGGAACATCGGCGAGTGGTCCGCCTCCACCCACGGTGCCACCTCATCTCCTCAAATCCGAACGAGTTCGATTCATGCCATACCCTCAAGGAGCACCTACAGATACACTCTGCCGATTCTGTCACTCCAGCAACAGCCACTGGTAGCATCCACTTCCAGCTCGAGTGCGAGATGCTTCTCAGGGTGGATGCTGTATACCTCCCGGACATTGGAGCCTCCCTACACTGGGTACCACAGCTGATTACCGATAGACAAAACGTCAGGTTCCGCTCCCGTTAACGTACTGCTCAAATCAGATCAGACCAATTCACCAAACTACCTCTCATCCAGTGGCCGCCCTGATCAATGTCGTTCGTCCTCCTCAATAGCTTTGCGAAGGTCAGCGTGTGTAGCGGAAACAATGCGCCCCAATTACATCGAGCGAATCCAGTGAGCCTAACGAATGCTCCGCCATGTCAAAGCAGCTACCACTGTCAGAATAAGGTGGCGTCCGGAGATGAGGAGGCGTCCAGAGATGAGGAGGCGTCCGGAGATGAGGAGGCGTCCGGACATGACTGAGTCCCCGAGCACCGGCTCGGGGGGCAGTCTTCCGTCCTTTGTCCTGACGGCCTTCCTGTATATAGAGAGATCTTGTGCCCGCATAATACTGATAGATAATCTTCACGTTTATCGATCCATATATTCCAACAGGTTATGAGCCCGGATTGAACGCTCTGCCAATCCGCTACCCATCGATAATCGCTCCCGCCGTACCTGCCACCTTGAGCCTCGCTTCTGCATCTCATCCCTGCACTCTCGTTTTTTAAGCCTCAACAAACATCGCGTCAACATCATGACGGATTCCACCACGTACACCTGCAAGCATGGCTCGACACCCATCCTCAGCGCGAGAAACTACCACTCATGGAAGAACAACATTACGAACCTGCTCGCAATGGACCACTCCCTTGAAATTGTCCTCGGTACCGAGCTCGCACCTTGCAGCAACGCAACAGCACAGGCTCGAGACTTCCGCAAGCGGTCGCAACGTGCCTTCGGAATGATCTGGTCATTAACTGAACCCAGCATTCGAACGTTTCTCAATCACCTCGGACATCGTGATCCACATGCAGCCTTGGAAGCCCTCCGTGAACGATACAATGTCGCTGCATCCCAGTCTGCACGCATCGCTACCCTTGCCCGCCTTCACTCTACTGTGATGAAGCTGGGAATGTCTGTATCAGATTATATCTCCTCACTTTTGGATATCAGTCAGGAGCTGGAAGGGACTTCAGATGAAGTTACGGAGTGATACCTGATTATGCGCATCTTCGCGACCCTTTCCGAGCAATTCGCCAATAATGTGGACATCCTCAAGAACCGACTGATCAAAGAACAAACACTCAACTCCATCAGTACGATTCTGATTGAACACAAAACCGCACGAGCTCTCCGCAACACCATGACTGGCTCCAATCTCAATCTGGCCGGAACCTCCAGCAATGCCCTGTCTGCAAATGTCAATGGTGGCAAGCACCATCGAACCAACGGAAAGGGCAAACACCGTCGAAAGCCCTACAATAAGAGACAGGCCACCTCAGACCCTAGCTACATCACGTGCTACTACTGCACAAGGAAGGGACACAAAGAGATTGACTGTGAAGTCAAGAAGAGAGCCACCGAATTGAGACAGGGAAGGGAAGGCAGACGCGGAAAGTCAGCATCTGCCCATCGTGTCAAAACCGGAGACATTGTAGTACACGGCCTCACTGTGATGGTAAGAGTGGCCGGAAACACACGCAATACCGATGAATGGATAATTGACTCAGGCGCCACCCACCACATCTCACCAAATCTGATGGACTTTCATGAATACCACCCACTCGAGGAGTTCTTACAAGTCGAGTCAGCCGACTCTGTCAGTTTAGCAACAGCCACCGGCAGCATCAACCTCCAGCTCGATAGCGGAATGCTCCTCAGGGTGGAAGCTTTATATGTACCAGACTTCGGAGCCTCCCTGCTCTCGGTACCGCAATTGATCAAGGATGGCATTGATGTCACTTTCTGTTCCCATTCACTCACTGCTTACATCATATCAGAGGATTTCACGGAACAACCCCTGGGCAGATGTGCACCTGGATCCATGTCCTTTGTTCTCCTCAGCAACGTAACCTCAAAAAGAAATCATGCAAAAGCCACTGCATATCGAGCAAATGCTCCGCCTCGCTCGAACTCGGAATCGGCATCTTGGACAGATATCCAAACCTGGCACCAACGTCTTGCTCACCTCAATCTCAGCGATGTCCGAAAGCTACTGCCTAAGGGATCCTACTCTGAAAAGGAAACTGCCACATCCACGGCCTGTGACATCTGCATCAAAGCGAAGGCTAAGGAGAAGTTTCAAAGGAAGATTCCAGCTCGGCAAGTGACTAAGCCACTGGAACTGATCCATTCCGACCTATGTGGACCCATCAGCCATCAATCACTGTCCGGGTGCTGATACTACATACTGTATATTGATGACTTCAGCCGCTACACCTGGGTATGCTTCCTACACTCGAAGTCATCATCGGAAGTGTGCGCAGTGTTCAGAGACTTCAAAAATCTTGTCAAGCTACAACTAAAGCATTGCATCACTCGGTTCTGGTGCGACAATGGCAAACGAGAATACGACAACGAAGCATTTCGATCAATCCTTACAGAATATGGTATTACCTTCGAGCCATCACCACCATACACACAGCATAAAAATGGAGTCTCCGAAAGGATGATTCAGACATACAATGCAAAGGCTCGCACAATGCTACTGGACTGTACTCTCCCACCAAGCATGTGGGCAGAAGCCATTTCCACAGCGAACTAATTGCACGCTCAGAGCCCAACCTCATCGAACAACGGCATGACTCCTTATGAAAAGCTCTTCAGAAGAAAACCGGAAGCTAGCCATCTACGACGTTTTGGATGCAAAGCTTTCAAATCACTCCGAGCCTCCCACCGCAGCAAGTTTGGCATACGTGCTCACCCTCTATTTATGCTCGGCTATCTCCATGACAGTACCACTATCTGGCGTTTTTGGGATCCCCACAGGAGGCAGGTAATCCAGGCATCAAACGTCACCCTCTGAGAATTGGTCGAACTCGGACTTGAAGCCTTGGTGGTCAGACTCGGACTCGGTGCCTTGAGCGAACTCAATTCCTCGGGTGAACTCAATTCCTCCAGCGAACTCAATTCCTTGGGTGGACTCGGACTCGACGCCTTGGCGGTCAGACTCGAACTCGGTACCTCGAGTGGAAGTCTTGGCAATTTGGAAGGAAACACCAGCTGGTATGATCTTCGGAAGAGACCCAGAGCGGTTACCCACTGGATCCGGGTGGAAGAGGAACCAATGGATTCTGCAGATCCAGAGTCCTACTGGGAAGCCATTACACTCCTGAGGTTTGGCCAGAAATGGTCTGATGCGGTTGATGAGGAACTCAGATCTTTGGCTGAAAACTGAACCTGGGACTACGTCGGTCTGGAAGACGTTCCAGCCGGCGTCATGGCCATTAGCTCCAAGTGGGTCTTCAAGACCAAGGAGTTGCGAGGAGGTGGCATTCGGTATAAGGCCAGGCTTGTTATCCGAGGTTTTGAACAGCAGACAGGGGTCGACTTCAATGAAACTTTTGTCCCGGTAGCAAAGTTGCAAAGCCTACACATGATGCTAGCCCTCGCTGCTGTCCATGACTGGGAAATCGAACAAATGGATGTTGTCACCGCCTTCCTGAATCCCAAAGTTGATGGTGACGTCTATATGACTCTGCTGCAGGGTATTGAGGCGGACAAACCTCAAGTCTGCAAGCTGAGAAAGTCGCTTTACGGACTTAAGCAGGCCCCCCGTCTCTGGTATGAGTATATTGACCACTTTCTCAGATCTCTCGGTCTCCAACAATGGGAGTATGATCCGAACGTCTACCTCGCGGCAAGCACCACCTTAACCGATCGAACCGATCCCCCACTGGCCATTTGGAACTCCAAGCAATTGGCTGAGAACGATGCACCAATAATTCTACTGCTGTACGTTGATGACATGCTGCTCTTCTCTCCATCGGCCAACCGAGTCACCACAATCAAACACCTCCTCCGCGCCAAGTACAAGATGACCGACCTCGGTCCAGTTTGCTGCTTCCTCGGTATAGAGATTGAGCGTGACCGATCACGACGGATACTGCATATCCACCAACAGCGCACTGTCCAGAAGCTGCTTGCGACAAATGGTTTTTCCGACTGCAATGGCCACTGGACACCACAGCCTACTGGAAGAAAGCTCCAAAGATTAGATCCAGAGTCAAATCCGACAAACAGCACAGCAAGGACTCTTGACTCAGATGGTAAACAACTGTATCAGTCAATTGTTGGCAGTCTGAGGTGGCTAATGCTATGTACTCGGCCGGACCTCGCATTCACCGTCTCCATGCTCAGCAAATTTTCCTCCACCCCGACTACTGAGCACTTGTCAGCAGCCACCTACACGTTACGATATCTGCGAAACACAGCCAACCTCGCTATCCAGTACAAAACATCAGACTCCAAAGCCACCATGCCCATCGGCTACACCGACTCAGATTCGCTGGAGATCCCGATGACCGAAAATCAACATCTGGCTATGTATTCATGCTTGCCGGAGGCGCTATTACCTGGCGCGCTCGTAAGCAACCGCTTGTCGCCTTCTCAACAGTGGAAGCCGAATACATAGGAGCTTGTGATGCCGCAAAAGAAGCCATATGGGTCTGCTCCTTATACGCTCGCATATTATATGGCAAGATCCTGTACAAGCATGCCGAGCAATGCCCCCACTGCTTATGCTCAGACAACGACTCTAAGGCTACCGAACCCCAGCAAATCTTTGTCGATAACCAAGGTGCAATCCAACTTGCAAAAAACCCGAAGTTCCATGAGTGCACCAAGCACATCAGTGTCTGCTTCCACTTCGTCCGTGATGCCTGCGAATGGAACGCCATCGAAACCACATACCTTCCGACATCCCACATGCTCGCCGACATCATGACAAAGAACCTCCCTCAAGACACTCCCTGGAAGCACGCTCACGGGCTTGGGCTTGTATGCCGGGACTCAGGGGAAGTGGCTGACAGACCACGCATTAAGCAGTTGAAATAGTTTTTCTCTCATCTTCCTGTTCTTTCTTTGGAGGATGCACTCTTTCTCCTATGTCCGTGGTTTCCCCCTCGAAGGGTTTTTTACATGGTTACGAGTTTTAATGAGGCATCCGAGGATTCTGTTTCTCTCGTTCTCTCCCGTGTTCCTTTGCATCTTCCGTACGAGGGGAAGTGTCAGATGTCAGATTTGGACGTCCGGACTCTGTACGGCGGAGGTAGGTGGTGCCGACGGAGGATGAGAGGCGCCGGCGGGGATGAGAGGCGCCGACGGATGAAGGATATCCCGACGGGGAAACTAGGTCCCGCGGGATCACGGATCTTATTTGTATATATAGAGGTTCCGTATTCTTGTACGAAAAAAATTAAGCAACCAATCATCTATATTATCTGACAGGTTATGAGCCCGGGTTGACGCTCTCTCAATCCTCAACCCATCGATATTCGTACCTCCGTACCTGACCGATCGTCACCCAAAAACACCTTAGCGTTATAAACCCCCTGTTCCACACCTTTAAGCCTCAACACGATACCGTATCAACATCATGACCGATGCCACCACATACACCTGCAAGTATGGCTCGACACCCTTCCTCAGCGCCAGCAACTACCACTCGTGGAAGAACAACATTTCGAACCTCCTAGCTATGGATGACTCCCTCGAGATTGTCCTTGGTACAGAGCTCCCACCTGCAGCCAATGCGACGGCACAAGTTCGAGACTTTTGCAAGCGGTCGCAGCGAGCCTTTGGCATGATCTGGTCATCAACCGAACCCAGCATTCGAACCTTTCTCAATCGTCTCGGACATCGTGACCTTCACCTAGCCTGGGAGGCTCTCCGCGAACGATACGATGCTGCTGCATCTCAGTCTGCTGTTTCTCTCGTTCTCTCCTGTGTTCCTTTGCATCTTCCGTACGAGGGGAAGTGTCAGAATAAGGTGGCGTCCAGAGATGAGGAGGCATCCAGAGATGAGGAGGCGTCCGGAGATGAGGAGGCGTCCAGAGATGAAGAGGCATCCGGAGATGAGGAGGCGTCCAGAGATGAGGAGGCGTCCGGACATGACTGAGTCCCCGAGCACCGGCTCGGGGGGCAGTCTTCCGTCCTTTGTCCTGACGGCCTTCCTGTATATAGAGTTATCTTGTGCCCGCATAATACTGATAGATAATCTTCACGTTTATCGATCCATATATTCCAACAACCACATGTCCAGCTTACAATCCCGGACTCTGACTCGGCAGCTCTGCTGAAATATGACTCGGACTCAACGAATTAACCAGTCGCTGCGTCGGATCCGGCGACTCTACCAGACTCTTTCTTGGAGACTCGACAGGACTTGAACTCTACGACGTGACCAGTCCGGGATATTGAATTCGGGATCAGCAAGTGGAGCAATGGGTCTCGGGGACATCCGACGCCTTACCAATCGCCTCCCGAGTGATGGACGGAAGGTACCGCCAAGGAGCTTTGTACTGCGAATCCACCCACCGTAAGTGTTATCTTTATCAAAGCAAAGGCCTGAGCGATACTACTAGACTGTTTTCTCCCACCGAGGGGCTAGGTGGAAGCCCTTTCCAAGTTCGACTACATGCACGCTCAGAGTCCGGCCTCATCGAAAAACGGTGTAACTCCGTACGAAAAACTCTGGAAGGAAGCCAGAACTTGGCTATCGGCGACGCTTCGGATGCAAAGTATTCAAACCCCCGCAGTCGCAAATCTTACCAAATTCAGGATACATGCTAACGCCCTTCTCACGCTCGGCTTTTTTTTTAATAGGTTTATTAAACCCGCATTCACCCTACCTAGGCTATGGCGGCGGATATTTTGTCCGATTCCTGTCCGCTGTCCGCGCGATGGGGACACATGCAAGCTCCTCTGTGCCCTGCAACCAAGCCTTTCCCAAGAAAGAATATAGAAGCACCAAAAAAACCACAAAACAGAGAACAAAAAGGAATGCAAGCACGTCCCCTACTCCTCTCCTGCGGTCGCCTTGTGTTGGAATATAGGGATCGATCGAGATGAATATAGTGCATAGATTGATAATACATAGTCGAGGGCAGAACATTCTCTCTAGATACAACGGGCCTCAGGGACTCGCCAGGGGAAAGGGCGGAAGACTGTCTCCCGAGCCGGTGCTCGGAGACTCGGGCAGCTGGCATCTCCGGAAGTGCCATCTCCGGACCGTCATCTCCGGATGTTCATTGTTCTGAAACGGTAAATGGGAACTTCTGCTCCTCGGCCTCCGCACTTCTCTCTTCTTCCCTTACCCTACACTCCCAGAGCTCATCTACCGGCAGTTCGCTCCTCGCTTCTCTCTAAAGCGGCACCAGCCTTCCAACTCAGTTGTCGCGAGGAAGTCGACTGCCGCATTAGCTACACCTCCAGTCGACAGGGAGTTCCCGGGCTCGCGGATTTTGCACCACCACTTCTCCGCAGGTCTGCGTCCAATACCTGCACCACCAGCGCTGAGCGGTGGTCCGATTTTTCTTCCACTGGAGGTACTGCCCGGTGATGCATTGACCTGTCTTCACCGGCAAACCCTCGAGGCCAGCCTCGTGGAGCTACCGGCAACCGCGTCGTCTGGCTTCGGCCTGCTCGGCATCTAGTACTTCTTCCTGGAGACCCGGCTTCCAGTCCATTGGCGGGCTTCCACTCACTCCTTCTGGGAAATCTCTCGCTTGAGTCTGAGAGAATGTGTCAGAGTAATGGGAGTACGGAGATGACGGATGGGAGACGGCGTCCATAGATGACGGCTGCCAGATTCTCCGAGTACCGGCTCGGTAGACAGTCTTCCATCCTTTCCCGCTGACGAGACCCTGAGGCCCGTTGCATATAGACAGAATGTTTTGCCTTCGATTATGTATCAATCAATCAATTCATGGGCTTCATCTCTATCTATTCCTATATTCCCACTGAATGGCAATAATGGCACAAAGGAGACGATTGGGGTTGTTATTCCACCTGTTCCTATCGTCACTCGTGGAGTGTGCCGTTTTTTTTTTTGTTTAATCATACTCGCATACGACCTATCTATATCATGGCGGCGTACATTTTGCCCAGTTTTCCTGTCCGCAGTCCGCGCAGTGACGGCTCGTTGCAAGCTCCCCTTGTGCCCTCCGCTCGGCCCTCCCGAAAGGTTATTGCGCACCAAGGAAATAGACAAAGGAAAAGACAGAAGGAAAAACCCCGCCCGTCCCCTACTCCTCCCCCGCCGATGCCATGAAGGGTGGGGTGGGCAGGAACAGCGGCTCCTCCCCAGCGCCCAGCGCCTCCGCCTCCACCCTGCGCTCCTCTTCCCGCTCCCGGCGCTCCCGGAGCTCCCATTCCGACACCTCGCTCCCTGCGTCCACTTCCCCTCCCGCAGGCGGCACTATTCTTCCCACGTCTGTTGCTGTGAGAATGTCTAGTAGCGCCTGACTGCACCTCTGCTCGGCGAAGAGCTCATGCGCCCTCCACCTCCGCTTCCCTCTCCCTGTCTCCTTGTAGACCTCCCTCCACAAGGTCTTCTGCTGCTCCTTCCACCTTGGGCACCACTTGAGGAGGTGGTCCCTTGTCTGTGTGGGGCACCGACACCACCAGCACTGGGCCTCGGGACGGACTTTAGCCCAGTGCAGGTATTGTCCTGTGCGGGCGTGTCCCATCTTCAGCTGGTAGAACCTCGAGGCAAGCCTCTTGGTGCTGTCGGCCACCACGCTGTCGGGTTTCTGGCTCTTCAGCATGCGGTACTTCGTCTTCGAGGTCCGGCTCCCGGCCCACTGACGTGCCTCCGCCCACTTTTTCTCTGAGATTTCCCGCTTGAGGCTGGCGAGAGATCATGGGAGAGGTGCCACCCGTACCTTCGTTCGGCCTAAGGAGCTCAGCCACTCCACCCCACGGGTGTTCGGCTCCCCTGCTGCAATCTTTGCCCACTCGTCGGCCTTCTCGTTGCCAGCGACTCCCTTGTGGGCTGGGCACCATCGGATTTCGATGACGATGCCCTTCCTGGCCCTGCGCAGTGTGGCGATGTGTTTCCGTGCCTGGAGGGCGTACTGTTGCCCTGGGCCAGGCTCGTCCGATGCTATCCGCCTGATGGCTGCCTGCGCGTCAGAAAAGATGGTGACTCGTTCCAGGGTTGCGCTTCTTTGCGCTGCCAGTTCCAGCGCGTGGGCCAGAGCGGCGCACTCTGCATCATAGGCCTCTTGGTTGTTGCCCATATGCACTTTGGCGCCCGCCCAAGTCAGGCCCCGCCTCCACACCACAGAGTACCCGGTAGCCCCATCATCGAGTCGTGAGCCGTCCGTGAACATGGTCAGCCCGGGACGGGTCCTCTCTGCTTCTGCTTTTGCCTCGGCTTCCTCCTCTTGCAGTACCTCTGCCTCGAGGGTTTCCGGCTCTTCCAGTAGGACTGTGCTCTCGGTCAGTCCGCCGTGTGCGAGGGCGTTTGTGAGCTGCCTCCCGATTCCTGTTGGGGCTCCCACCACCTGCCGCGCCTGGTCCCCCAGGGGTAGGCTCAGCAGCCGTAGTCCAAAGTGCCGCTGTCTGTTCTCCAGCTGCGCAGTTGCTGCTCTGAGACCCGACTCCATCGAGAGGGCTCCCAGGTTGGTCGTCCGGAAGCAGCCCGTTGTTGCCCAGGCTTCCTGGTTGATCAGCCGCTGGATTTCCTCCGCCCGCCCTTGTGTTCCAGTGGCATGGTCTCCTTTCCACCACAGCTCTGCGCCGAACATGGTGGCTGACTGGACGCACGCTGTCATGACCTTTCTACAATTGACTGGTGTGAGTCCCATTTGCCCCGTGAGCCGCCGGAGTCTTGTCAGAGCCTTTCTGCCTTCGTTCATTCGGGTGGCATGGTGTTCCTTTAGGGAGAGCTGGGCATCGAGCCAGATACCTAGCCACCTAGTCGCCTCCTTGTTGAACGGGACGCTGTTGGTGCCGACTGCCACTGTTGCCCTAGGTGCTGACCGTTTCTTGTGGAACAGCGCTGCCTCCGTCTTGCCAGAGTCGAACGCTACTCCGTTCTCCGCCGCCCATCCGATCGCGGCCGCTGCCGCCGCCGAGAGCTTTGCTGCCACTGCCGTACTGTCTGCGCCGTCCGCCCACCAGCTTATATTGTCCACGAAGGACAGGCCCTGGATACCTGGTACAGCTGCTTCCGTAGCTCCGCCAGCTCTTCTGTCCACCATGGCTTTGATCTGCTGCACCACCTCTTCGCCCTGGCGTGGCTATTGAGCGTTCCTACCATGGCCTCCTGTAACGCCACTGCTGCTTCCTCCACCTGCTCCGCTGAGCTGGTGTCGTCAAGTGCTGCTGCTCCCTTCCCCGATCTTAGGTAGCATTGCTGGGCAGCCGCTTCCTTTTCCCTCGCAGCTTTCTGCTCTTCTTCACTCTTTCCGGCCCCACTCCAGCCCCTGATGTCCCACCCCGTGACCTCCTTGCTGCTGTCTCGGCAGTTTGGGGTCCCTCCAAGAATTTCCCACATAATGACCTCATGGTCCGAGCCGGTCGCTGCTTCGCTGTCGATACTCCAGTTGAGCTCGACACCAGGTGAGGCGAGCGTGATGTCGATGATTGAGTGGTTGTCACTGCCCACCCGGGTCGCCTCCTCGGAGTTCCACACTACCAGGGAGTGGTCGCTTATGAGGTTCTCCCAAAATGGTGCATTCCGTCTTGATGTTGCCCTCCCGTTCCAGATCTGGCTGTGGGCATTCATGTCCCCCGTGATGATCACCTGGCTGTACCTTGTGATGGCCTCCCAGTTCGCCCGCTGGGCTAGCCACTCTCCACTGCCCCTCTGCCGCCCGCGATCATACACGTTAACAATGATGATCGAGGTACCGCCCGGAGGCTTGACCTCCAGGGCCTGTGCATAGTTTGCGCAGTCCCAGGTCAGGTCCTTCAGCTCCGTTACCTGGCACTGAGACTCCCGGTTGATTGCCACCCAGCACTTGGACGCCTCGCCCTCCTTCCCTATGATAAATCGGAAGCTAGGGTGCGACCTTGTGCTGTCCTTCTCTGTCTCCCCGCGTGGTTCCTGGATCAGGACCAGATCTGCTCCCTTCTGCACTGCTGTCTCCAACACCGCCTCCAATACTTGTCCCCCCCTGGCGCAGTTATGCTGGAGCGCCACCAGCTTGGGAGCCTGTAAGCCCGCCATCAGACAGCTACGGGTGGGGCGGTGCCACTTGGTTCCATTCC
>Ga0307516_10006841_pt1 | contig 13290 bp, 17 predicted proteins | sample 19_EM_MG_FD_203310 | JGI IMG/M metagenome (GOLD analysis project Ga0307516, IMG submission 203310) | Populus trichocarpa ectomycorrhiza microbial communities from riparian zone in the Pacific Northwest, United States - 19_EM | ecosystem: Host-associated > Plants > Roots > Unclassified | place... | reverse complement strand
GCTGCGCAGGGTAGGCGACAGGATGGACCAGACAACTGGTCCGTACGGGATTGAGCAGAGCGTGGAAAGGCGGGGTAATAACGGGAATTTTCTATGCTGGATAAGGCGCATGTAGACCGAGGCATCTATGTTCTCTGCATCGCGGTATGACAGATGCCGAATGCGTCTGGCATACTGGTCAAAACGAAGCCAGTCATCGCCGCTAATAGGGCCGTCAAGAATCTGAATCTGAAAGCATCAGAGTATGATCTGATATATTATCGATGGAGTCAACTTCACGTATGTGGGACCATTTTTCCTGAAAGCTGGAAGTAGTAGGAAGAGATGGGCGATGTTGTCTATACTCCACCAAAGGGTGTCGAGAGCGGGTTCAAGGAAGGTCTTGCAGCACAAAGCTGCATTCAAAAGCGTGCTCCGGTTGAGAACGTGATGGTCAGAGAGTTCATAATCATAGTGGCGAATATTTGGAGGGTCTTCAGCCAGGTGCATGAAGATCTCTTGGAGGATGTCTATATTAAAAGTACCATCAGTTGAGCTCGAGGACATGTTGGCATGTCTCAGACGCGTTTCTGCAACTTATTCTCGCAACGGAGTTTATCATGATCAGAGGAATTGTTGCAGTTTCTGCACTACAGCGAACTTGTAAGTTTCTGTACCACCTCTATGTCCTCTGCATCTTGTTCGTATACTTTATGGAATATGTTACAAAAATCACAACAACAGTAGATACGATATACAACATTGCAACAAGGGCTTCTCGTCAGTAACGTCAAAAGTCATGCTCACAAGGGCCAATCATGGAATGCAGAACCCGGGATCCTCCCTCCCCAATGCCTCGACATCCGATCATCCATCTTCTCCTCCTGCCTCAATGCCGCGCTGGCACCGACAAACCACCCCGACCACCATCCCCCATCACCTTCACTCTCCTCGCCCTTTCTCTTGCCTTTGTGCCGGTTCTTATTTCTCTTTTTCTGCTGCATATCCCTAAACATCGACGAGGACTCGGCAGACTTGGATCTAGCATACGACTCTGGAAGTTCCGCAAAGCTGATCCTCCTGGGCGTCGAGCGGCCCGATGCCGAGGTGCTGGAAACGTTGCCCGATCCGCCACTGCTGCTGCCGCCACCACTCCACGCTCTGATAGCCCCGACTCCAACGCCGGGCAGGTCAGGAATGGTCGAAGTGGACGCGGACGGTGATATTGCCGGCGAAGGCTGTTTCAGTGCTGAACGTGGGGGAGGCGACGGAGGTCGTGTGGAAGAGGAGTGCTTCGACTTTGTGAATAGACGGGAGACGGAGGCCGTGGTCGTTGAAGTGCCGGCTTCGGCAATCGTAACTGGAGTACGAGGGAGGAAGGCTGGGGGGCGCAGGAGACGTTCGGGAGGTAAGGGAGCAGGCTGGTCATCGAGGATTTTGCGAAGACTCTGGACGGTGAGTTTCGCTGGACATCCGTCGGACAAGCCAGAGGACTCTTCGCTTGGAGGCGTCATTGGCCGATGAGGGAGGGAGGTGAGGATTTGTTTTGGGGTGAATGATGAGGGCGTTGTGACGGCACTCCTCTCCTGTGGTTTTCGGGATTTGGAAGGAGAGATTTGTGAACGCTGACTAGGTGGGCTGTCGTGGGAGTGTCTTCGTCTTGGAAGGAAGGAGCGGGACGGATTGGAAGATGACGTCTTATTTACGAACGAGGCAAGCATATTGTAGGCAGGAGTGGACGGTTCTAGGGGATGATCCGTCAAGCGAGGTGATGAAGGCAATCCGTGGAAATCCAACTGAGATCCTTCAAGAGGTAAATGTGTAGAAGACCCAGTGAAAAGGCCAAGAGATGTGGTTGACGCCATTGGGGCAGCCTCGTTGCGGGAATCGTGTTTCCGTCGTTCTGCAGACGTGCGGGACAGTGGGCTGGTGACCGGGAGGCTCCTGCTGATGCTCGATTCTGGAAAGGAAGATGGTCCAGCACGGCCGCGACTCCTGGATCTACCGCCTTCGTCTTCGAACAATCCATCAACGCCTCTGCTGATCTCGACCAACTCGTCTGCCCACGTTGAACGCGTGCCCTCCGCTTTCTGCATCCGCATGGACAAACCGCGCGCACGAGTCTCCAACGTGTGATCTACAGGCGAGTCCGCGGCGAAGATGTTGGACAGACTCGATTGGGTCGCCATAGAAGACTGCAGGAGCGTGTTCGACATTTCGAGGGCATGCACACTGCGAGCGAGGAGCGAATCCAAGAATGGATCGTTCGGGTCTGAAAACGAGACTGGGGACTTTTTGCGACGATGGGCAACGAATTTCCGCGTTTTCGGGGGTGAACGAGGATGGGGTAAAGGTGGGGGTGGTGACACGTAAATGGAGGGAGGGTTGCTCCCTCCGTCGGTGTCTTCGTCCGCCTCTTCCGCGCTGTCCGGGTAATCTGGGGGCTTATCGTAGTGGAGAGCGTCTTCTCTGTGCCAGCTTCCGACAGAGATGTATTCAGGTAGTGTGGCAGTCGTATCGGATGATAGACGCAGCGCAGAAGTGCGCTTCCTGTGAGTACGGCGAGGGAACATTGTAAGTATAGGCAGGCGTTGCGCTGCCGGAGAGGGAGTCAGATCGTCATCATGGTAAGCTTAAGCGGTGTAAGCACCATGTGTTGTGCTCTGATGTCCCTAGATATGAGTCACTCTATTATACGCTAAACAGGAATGCATATTATGGGTATAATGATAACGCTAGCGCTTGTTCCATCATGCAGAGACTTTCACCATCGGGGTAACAGGGGCCGGGGGAACCAGGTTGGCATCGAACGGTCCAGCGATCCTCTCCAGATATACCTGGTTCTTACGGGTGTATGCAAGCAGGAATGGGGTATAGAACTTGGGTGTCGTCCATAGAAATATGCGTCCATACTGAGCTCCGGTCTTATCGTAGTCCTCTACAAAGGCAGTCTTTAAGTCTCCGTATCGATGCACCAACTGCAGACATACTGTGCAAAGCAGCACGCAGGTCGAGCCACGTCTTTGTAACATCGGTGATAATCGCGGTGACTTCCCATCGGACAGCCTGGGTTGAGTTAGAGCCGCTGAAAAGATCCTTGCCAAATCACGGACCTCCATCATATATTCCGGTCGGTTGACTGTCCACACCATCAGACTTTTACCTGCTATCTTGCACTCTGATCGGAACCTAACCACTCGGCCATCAGTGGACTCTAAAGCTAAATCGAGGAGAGGGAACCAACTTTTGCCCGTCTGCCGACGTCAATGCCCTAAACGAGATCGAAAACGCATCACAATCAGCCCAAAAATACTTGCGTGCAATCTCGGGGCTGGTTCCAATGTACGACCGCCGACAATATGGCAGACGCGACTTGGCAAAGGGCAAGAAACGGGGATGCCACAGGCCTAGAAGAATGCGGGGTGCGAGAAGTGTCTCCCAGCCAGGATGGGAAGCAATGATGTCGTGCATCAACGCAAACAGACGGTCGGGGTCGTTCTGGACCTTGACGTCCACGTTGAATTTGACATGTCGGTTCTCGGGCTGACCAGGCGGCGAAGTGCGACGTCAGGAAAGGGATTCTAAATGGAAGATATAGCGAGCGGGAGAAGGGGTACCTTCATAAGCAAATCCACGGTCTCCATGAAGGTTGGAATCGCTTGTTTGGGCTCCTTGATGGTTCGGACGTGCATCATTCCATTCTCTCCATACCACGTACGTTCTCTAATCTCCCCTGCGAACCAGTCAGCCACCATTCCAGCGTCCCCACAAGTGGCTAGTGACACTTGCCTGTCGAATCAGTGGTACGGCTCAACGCTGAAAGGATCCATTGTCAACAGCATATCACGACTCGGAGAGAGAGTCCCTTACACGGATCATGGAACATGACGACGACGTTGTCCGCTGACACGTGGACGTCTGCTTACGGTGGTTACGAGGGGCATCTGGTAGCGCAGGACGCTAATTTGAAAATACCGCTCTCGATGCCTTCTGCGCCATCGCGAATTGCGGCTTCAAAACTTGCAAGTGTGTTCTCCGGGAACCGAGAAGACGCCTTGGGGGTGTGGTAAGCATTGGCGAAGTTGAGACGGCCAATGAAGGCTCACTCCACGATGGCCCCAACAATCTAAGAGAGAAGGTCAGACGGGGGAAATATTTGGTCAAAAGGACGTGCCAGGTAACACTCTGGTTTTCAAGTTCATCTCGGTGTAGGAAGGGGTGAAGAAGGACAGAGGTCTGGAGAGACGTGAACTTCGTGAGGGTAGGGACACGAATGCCGAGAGTAAAGAGCGATCATGTCTCAGACGGCGCTTTATACCCAGGCGGCTCGCCAGCATCCTAAAAAAAGGCGGGCAAGGAAGAGATCCACGGCTGGACGGCTGGATCTTGCAACGTTCGCGTAAGGATGACAGGTATCCACGGCCCCCCTTTTTTTGCCACCCCTTGAAAACCTGGCAAAATAAAGGAAAGAGAATTCCTAGACGACCCTGCACACCTTGGGAACGACAGCGTTCGAGAATTTCCAGCTCAGGAGTCTTCCTCGCTCTATCGTTTTAATATTGCAAATTCATCAGGACACAAACGTGTCCCGGACAAGAATGGCAGAGATTTGGTCGAGGATCCCGTGAGGGTTATTCTTGTCCCCGGGGTTAGCTGAAGGAGACTCGCGCACGATAAGATATCGCACATGCGTGGCACCTCGGTCCCGCCAAGTTTCCAGCACTGCGGAGGCGTTTGGAGGCGCAAAACTTGGGAGAGCTGGCAAATGCCGAGGGCCAATTGCCTCCGTGAGATAGCCAACAAACGTTCTTGGACGACAGGGGAATATATTATCTGAGATTCATAACTAGTACTTCCAAGAATACAGCGACGTCGCTATACAGGTCGTACAACCAACACTATGCCCTCGTCCTCTTCCGTCTCGGCGCCCCGCTCCGAGCCAGAGAAATTCGAAGGCGAGAAGGACGATCCCAAGGAGACATTTGACGAGTTTCCATCCAGCATGGGAGAAGACTGTGGAGTTATGTGATAACCCTTGGAGTCGTCCCTGGGGACTTCCACCATTGTCTCAGGTTGCGACGTGATCGCTGGTGTATTTTCCTCGGAGTCGGCCTTCTTTGTCCGATCTGAATTTGAGGGTTCAACGGAAATGTCGTGCAATGCTACCAGCATTTGATTCCGCACTTGAGTTGCCAGCGTAGGAATATCCGAAACCGTGAGTCCAGTCGTCGAAATTGCGGGCAGGACTGTGAGAACCGGTCAAAGTTATTCCCCGGTGTTCAGGAAAAATCGTACCGCGAACTTTGATGGTTCCAGAAGCGAACAAGCCTTTGTGATACAGTCTCCAATAATTCTCCGCGACGATGGGGATTATCGGAACACCAGCTTGAAGTGCCATGTGGAAACCACCTTTTTTGAGCGGTAGCATGTCAGAGACCTCTGAACTTGTACGCGTGCCCTCTGGGAACATCCAGAGTGACGACCGGAAGGATCTCATCATTTCTCCTGCTTTCGCCAAAGATCGTATTGCCCGATCGTTGTTCCCTCGGTCGATGAAAATCGTCCCAGCAAGGCTCATGAATGGGCCGAGTGGGCTATATTTCAGGGATTGCTTCGCCATGATAGACGTCTGTTTGGGCATCAATCTACGACGGGGATAATAGTCAGAGACAAGATAACGTACACAACCACACGGGTGTGGTCACCTGTCTGCTCACCTGCCGACCACAAGCACGTCCAGCATCGACTGATGGTTCATCATGAGCACTGCTGGCCGTTGGTCCAAGTTTTCCTCTCCCTCCACTTCGATCTCTATATCGAGTGCTCTGCTTGTGACGGCGTAGAAGGCACGGGCGACGACAAAGTTGACATCGAATCGTTGTCCCATCGCTGACATGCCTGCGGCAACGACAATGCTGCATGCCGCTACCGTCACCAGACTTGAGACGTAGACACCTTGCCGGATATAATATCGTCCGGTGGGTGAACTGGCGGCAATGGAGCGCAAGAGGAAGACTGGTAGCGACAGATAAGCGAGAGGTTTCATGAGGGAAATGAAGAATGCCATGGTGAATTATGAAGAAAGGGAAGGGTATTTTTCGGGGTCCAGGTATGGGCTGGCGACTGGGCTCAGCCAGTGCGCTCGGTGGGGTGAGGAAACCAAGAAGAGGTGGCGGTGTTTGAATTTGACTTTCATGACCTCTCCTCGCGGTATTCTGCTGAATATAAGTCCAACCCTCTTGCGCTGAAAGAAATATTCAGGAAGAACAGTTTCTTCGAAGCCTTTGGCGCCCAACAATGCTGCCTTGACGCGCATGAGTCAAGCCTCTCCTGAAACAGAAAGGACACACGTGGGGGTGTCGACCTCAGCCACAGGGCGTTCCCCGTCAGACCAAACCTACCTCCATGTTGATCCTGCCGACGATATTAATTCAAATCCACGGATCTGCGCCGATCCTGCGATGTCGAGTTCTGTCCAAACGCTGGTGTGTTCTCAAATTGTCTTTATCCCCAAATTATATAGATAAAACCCCAGCCGCCAATCATCGAGCCAGCTTCGACCTTTGATGCGTCGCAGCTTGCCCCACAGCTTTATCCTTGGTTGTACGTGACGTCAACCCTAGAAGCGTGCTTTGAGGTATGTTTTAACCTTATGGTGCTCGCTTGCAACCGAACGCATGCGATGTATAAAAGAAAGACTCGGACGAACGCTCCTCGCAACCGGAGGAAGAGGAATCAGCACTTCCTGATCAGCGTCAAGCTGGCAAAGCCATCGATTTTTATGACGAACTTGCTACAGATACCGTAAGCAACCTTCGAGCAAGCCACACCTTTAAATCAAAATCAATCCTTCCAATAGTTTGCAAAGGAAGCGCCAGCCATTATGAAAACCTTCTCCTCTCATGGCGATGAGTGCACTGAAGTCGAGGCGGCGGCATTGCAACTGGCTAGACGTAGCCCTGACGAACTCGATGAAGATGCCCCATTGCAGATCTACACCGAGATGCTCGATAGCCTAGGTGAGTCTTTCAGCATTCATATTCATTTTCCATGACCCCTTATCCGTTGTCTTCTCAGAAAATCTTCATACGAGGGCGCTACAGCTCGAAACATCTATATCGAACTTCATAGATTCGGGCTCAGGTTCTTCGGCTGAAGAATCAGATGATGCGCCCCGTTCAAAGATTCTTAACGTATTCTCTGCCTGTTTACCTGTTCTTCGTGCCCGGATTTCCAACCTCATGATGGCGCAAGAGCTCATTGACAGTGCACAGGAAAACCTCAGCATCAGTTTAAGAATGGAAAGTTTGGGGCTTTAGATCTATGTTTGCGATACCCAATTTTGTATACTATACCCTTCATGGACTTTCCGTGCTTTTCTTGTGAACACTGCAGTACTCATGTACCCTTTTAATTGGCGAACAGCCGAAGATTTTCCGGCAAATGCGCGGTCACGCCCATATCATGTGACCGAATATCTTTCAAGAATCAACTCACTGCCTCCCATTCCAAGTTCGTAAGAAACCTCCGTAAACATTTCACGCGCCAATTCTGGGACATGGTGTCTGAATATGAGAGAAAGAGGACTGAGAACATCCAAAGGGTGCGTTGCTCAGGAAGAGCCTCATGAGAACTCACCAATCTTATATGCGTTCTAGAACCAGGAGCTTTTACGGGCACTGGGGCTCGATAACCCACTGATTGAGCCAACAGAGGTCCGACGGAAAAAGGATAAGTCTAATTCCAAGAGTAAGAAAAGGAAACATCAAGAAGTCGCGTCCGAACTTGGGGATAATGAGGAAAATCAACCACCCCCTGCCAAACGAATCGAGGCATTAAATGAAAGTGATGCTGGACCTCGAAGAAGCGCTCGAAACTCGGGGAAAAAGATCGACTACACATCGGAGCAGCAGCGCCGAGATGACGTTCCTGTTGCCTATTCGAGTGGCGTCAAAACCACGGAAAACACAGGTCCGTTAGGAAGGGAGGGTGGGACCAAGAGGCTACACAACCCGTAAGACAGTTATTTGATGGCATAGACTCAGGAGGGACTTACATTCCTACAGGAAGCAGTTTGGCTCGATTCCAGGTATTGAAGTGGGTACATGGTGGGAAACGAGGCAGGGGTGTAGCAGTGATGCTATCCACGCGTAGGTTTTCTTGCCGTGCAATGGGAAGTTGATCGTTACTGTATCTTTTCCCTTGAAGCCCTTGGGTGGGAGGTATACATGGCAGTGAGGATGGTGCATTTAGCGTAGCGCTGTCCGGCGGTTACGACGACGACGTGGATCTGGGATATGCCTTGTACGTGCTCACCGTGTTCATCTGAAAAAGCGGCTGCTGACAAGAGGTCGTTAGTACCTATACTGGTTCTGGAGGAAGAGACCTAAAGGGTACAAAGGATGCACCGAAAAACGTGAAATATTACAACTTTCATTGGGGAATTATTCCTGTTGACCTGTCGCACAGCTCCGTACAGCTCCCCAAAGCTCTGATCAAGATTTTGAGAACAAGGTGCGGTTTACGTTCTCCTGTTTCATCCCCGCGCTTCCTGATCCAATTTGATACAGTTTAACAAGGCACTGAAGGTTAGTTTTGCTCTCTCTCCACACATTTTTTGCCCCTTGATCTTTGGCGTTGTAGAGATCGTCTGAAACGGGTAAACCCGTCCGAGTTATTCGTGGATTCAAGTTGAAGTCCAAGTACAGCCCCAGCGAGGGGTGAGTTGCAACCAGTGAATTTCACAATTTAGGCATTCTCCTTACCAAGAGCAAGATATCGATATGATGGACTGTATACGGTGGAAAAGGTATGATGCTTAATCCATTTACAACCGTACAATATCACTTAATATGCCCCTCGCAAGGCCTGGTTGGAAAAAGGTTTGAACCCAAAGGGCTATTTGGTCTGCAAATTTGCATTCAAGGTGAGTGTTATGATTCTCATCAACGGAAGTAGAACAAAATTCCCCCCAGCGAACTCCCGGGCAACCGCCTTTACCTGTGAGAAGCCACGAGGATGGAGACAATATTAATAAGAATGAAGAAGCGAGTTCGGACGAGGCTACCAACGACTAGATGTTCGTTTTCTTTTTCTTTTTGGTATCTTTGCGCTTCTTGTTTTCGTTTGCTCTGTGATGGGATGTACTAAACACTAACGGGTTTGGATTGCTATATATCTGGAATCTCTTCCCTCCCGATGTCTGCCTCATCTCGTTGTATATCCTTGGAATTATCGCTGATATATTTGGTTTACCACAAATTTCCTGTCAGTTGACGATATCTTGTGAACGATTTGTGATCAGTCATCGATTCATCAGTATTCATCGGATCATCAGCCATCTCCCAGCGAAACTTTGCTCAAAACGATGACTTCGATTCGTGTTGCAGTTCTAACAGGTTGGGTGTTGACAAAAAAACTCTGCTCCCAAGAGGTTGACGGGTTGTGCCAGTCAGCGATACAGCATCCTTGGACGCTGCTGCAGACAAATCTGGTCCTGCCATAAGGTCCATTCTCGACGGTCGTACCGGATTTTCATGTCCACATCACTTGATCGTCCCGGACGAGGTTTCTGCCATTCAGGATGCGGTGATGAAATGCATCAAGCGTGGTGATGTTGATTGGATCATCACTACTGGTGGTACAGGATTCGGTGTGAGGGATCTTACTCCAGAGGTCGGTTTGGCCCTTCGTTTTAGCTTGAGCAAACTCAAATCGTACATCTCTAGGCCATTCAGCCATTACTCGAGCGCAAGGCTTCTGGCCTTGTTCATCTGCTCCTTTCATCATCGATCAAGCACACTCCACTTGCAGCGCTTTCGCGACCCGTTGCTGGGACTATCGTCAAAACACTTGTAGTGACTCTCCCAGGAAGTGTCAAGGCAGTCAAGGAGAATTTGGAGGCTTTGTTGAGTGAAGGAGTGGTTGAGCATGCAATTGATCTCATCAATGGAGGGACTGGACAGAGAGTCCATGCTGAATTATCAGCCGGCGTCGCTCCTCAGGATACTCCTGAAGGAGGAGGGCATCGCCACCACCACCATCATCATCATCATCATCACAACCTTGCGGATGGGCATCATCCTCCGCAACCAAGGTCGACGTTGTCACACGACCCCTCCGCACCTGGTACGTGGTTTGCACCGGTTCGATTTCCTCGACGGTCTGACCCTGTTTCAAAGTTTCAAGTCGGCATAGAAGTTCTCCGTACCCCTTGATATCCTTGCAGGAAGCGCTCCTTCTCATAGAGAAGAATGTAGCACCCCTCCAAATCGAGACCCGTAGGGTGTGTTAAATGCCTTGGGACTAATAAAGTAATCTGATTCGTTACAGGTCGATCCCGGTTTGAGGGGCCATGTTCTTGCTGCTGATGTCCATGCCCCGCAAGATGTCCCGCCTTCAGTCACCACAAGCGTTGATGGATATGCCCTACGAGGTCAGTTGCATTTCTTTTTCAGAACTATAATTATTCATCGCCATGTCTTTACTAGCTTCGGACCCTCCTGGAGTATACAAAGTGGTTACTGCTCAAAATCACTCTTTATCGGATGCCTTGCCACCTGGCACGATCTACCGCATAAACACTGGAGCTCCTTTACCGGCGGGTACTGATGCCGTTATTATGGTTGAAGACACTCGTCTAGTGTCGACATTCCAAGGCGAAGGCGGGTTGGTTGAAGGGGAAGAGAAAGAAGTGGAAACACTTGCACAGGTTCCCGTTGATGATAACCTGCGCGCGCCTGGTTCTGATGTTCGTCGAGGCGCATTAGCCATGCAGAAAGGCGATGTCATTGGAAGTGGAGGAGGCGAGATAGGGACATTGACTTTTGTTGGAAGAAAAGAGGTGCACATGGATCCTAATTTTCGTACGTGGTTGCTAATGGGTGGACAGGTTGAAGTGTATAAGAGGCCTGTCGTTGCGCTCTTGAGCACCGGCAATGAAATCCTCGACCTTCAAGCACCTCCTCTGCATCCGACCGAAGGCTGGGGAGGAATATTCGACACTAATCGTCCCTCCTTGCAGGCGGCCCTCGAAGGCATGGGATACGAAGTTGTAGATCTGGGTATTGTTCCCGATGAGTGAGTGTTGAAATTATGCTTTTAATTCGCAGGTTCCTCAAAATTATCCAGTGTGGATGCCCATGTATCAGCGATTAGGCGCGGTCTTGAGAAATCAGACATCCTCATCACAACGGGCGGGACATCCATGGGACCAGCAGATTTATTGAAGCCAGTCATTGAACGGAAGTTCGATGGGACTATTCATTTCGGACGTGTCACGGTTAAGCCAGGGAAACCAACCACGTTCGCCACTATCCCTTTCCAAAGTGCTGGAGATAAGATTTCGAAACCGATGTTTGCGCTCCCTGGAAATCCAGCTTCGGCGCTCGTGACGTTTTATGTATTTGTTGTCCCGGCGCTTCGCTTGATGGGTGGATGGCCAAAAGCCTCCAGGGGGCTTCCTCGTCTACGGGTTGAGGTAACCTCCTGCCCGCTTCACTCTTTTCTATCCTTAATGTTATGTTTTTGAAATAGTTGCAGAGCCCCATGCCTCTGGACCCCCGCACAGAATTCCATCGTGCTATTATCAAGGCTACTCCCGGTGGACTTTATGCGTTCAGCACAGGCGGCCAGCGGTCTAGTCGCGCTGCAAGCCTGAATGGAGCAAATGGACTCGTTGTTTTGCCGCAAAAAACTGCGAATGCACCTCCACGACTTGAGGTTGGTACAGTGGTGGATGCTATTGTCATTGGAGAGATTCAGACGATTTGATGTTCTTCGATCCATGTGCGATGTACTTAAAGAAAAATAAAAAGCCAAAGCCAGCGTGACATAGCAGCACGTGATTGCTGACATGCAGTGTGACGCGACGCGCTCTTACTATTTGCGTCGACAGTCTGTCATGGCAAGTCTGGCTGCTCAAAGATTCTCTGCACTTCTTCGCCAAAAACGCTCTCTGGTGGCTCAGTCAACTCGCACTTACGTCCCTGTCGCCCTGCGAAACTCAGCGTACCGACCAACGGTATTGGCGAAGCCGGCTGCAGTGCTACTCCACAGAGCTCAAATCACCACAGAGTCGGAGACTTCGAACCCAGAGGAGAAAATAGACAATAACAACAACGGCAACGGCAACAATACCACGCCCGAGGGTAGCCCGGCAGCAGGAATTCCTCCTCCCAGCGACATGAATGGAAACGGTTTAGGAGTACCTACAGACTGGTCGAAGAGTTATCATGGATTGTCGTCACAGGCATTCTCCAAAGAAGCTGCTGAAATCCTGCTGTCCCCCGTTGATCCTATGGACATTGAAATCAAGCCAGGTAAGGACAGGTTCTGTTTCTTAGACATCATCCCGGTAATGCCCCTTTTAGATGGTCTCATTTATCTCCCCGAAATAAAGTATCGTCGAGTTCTTAACAAGGCCTTTGGCCCCGGGGCTTGGGGTCTTGCTCCCCGGACTGAAACCAATGTTGGCCCAAAGATCGTGAGCAGGGAGTATGCGCTCGTGTGTCAGGGAAGGTCGGTTTGTGTTCTTCTCATGCTCCTATATCCGTCATCCAAAGAATAGGCTGGTAGCGATTGCGCGGGGGGAACAGGAGTACTTTGACCCTACCAAAGTAGCTACTGCGACAGAAGCATGCAAAAGCAATGCACTTATGCGATGCTGCAAGGACTTGGGAATTGCCAGCGAATTGTGGTACGTTTATATTCTTTGTTATTATTCAGGTTCATTCGTATATTGACAATTCCACAGGGATCCGCGTTTCATTCGCGAATTTAAAACCAAATATTGCGTTGAAGTATTTGTGGAGCACATCCCGACCAAGAAGAAGTTTGTCAAGCAACTCCGTTCGTCGTTCGTCTACTGATGTTCTTGTGTAGGAAAAAGCTCTGGCGCCGCAGAGACCAGGGTAAGTTCGGCTATCCTTATCAAGAGTAAACTGTTACTACAATATGAGGCGATTGCCATGAAATTTTGGGAATACAAAATCGACTCTGATAATGCTCCGTCTTGTATATAAAGCAACCACGTCTATTTCTTGAGTGTTCGCTGAATTTACGCGTTGAGGGATGAGCAGGATCACGCGTCTGTGACTCTCGTTCATGATGCCACCCACTAATCCCCGCCTTCGTCCTTCCTCGAGTCTCTCGAACCATAGGCCTCCCTCTAGCGCGTCCTCACGTCCACTGTCACGCCTCTCGACTAGAACAAATCAACGTCATGCGCGTTCTCGTTTGGTGCCGCTTGCACAGGCCCTCGTAAAGCAAGTGACAGGCTTCGAAGAAACGAAAGGAGCAACTGAAGAATTG